>ERZ1740062.82-NODE-82-length-75099-cov-7.110642_pt1 | contig 75099 bp, 56 predicted proteins | sample MGYA00581741_ERZ1740062 | MGnify/ENA primary metagenome ERZ1740062 (study PRJEB43018, sample SAMN04849747) | marine metagenome | isolation source: floating plastic debris | place: Pacific Ocean | collected 2008-09-01 | study: EMG produced TPA metagenomics assembly...
GCGGTCCAGCTAATTTTTGGCAGTTCACCGCACGAGTTTACTGAACTGGTGGCCGGTCCAATTTACAGTCTCTATTTGCAGGGTGGCTGTCTGCTGAGCGTTCTGCCGCCACCGCTTCCGATCAAAGGTAGGGCCGGTGCCGGTTGATCCTCTTCATCGGGTTCCGTTAGCGCCGGTTCATCAGATCGGATCGGACCATGATGCAGTCGGACTCGATCAGGGACGGGAAGTGCCCGCTGTTGTTCGGCACAATAGCACTCAGATCGAAGCCGAGGTCGTTGTAGACGGTGATGGCCTCGCGGAAGTCGACAGACTCGCGGTATATCCGCTTGATCGCCAGTTCGCTTTGAAGGCCGACGAACTCGGGCACGATGCCCTTGCCGCTTTTCAGGATCGTCACGTCGAAGCCCTGCGTATCCATTTTCAGGAAGGGGCGTTGAAACCCGTGCTCCTGCTTCAGTCGGGTGTAGGCCTGCTCAAGAGTCTCTGTGCGAACCGCTATCGTCGACGTCGGCACATTCCTTGTTTGGAACAATCCGGTTTCTGAATGAAGGGGAGTGCCGAGAGAACTGAACTGATCCCCGACCATGACGTTGAAGGTGCTTTCCCCATTCCTGTCCGCCAGGGCAACCTCCTCGACGATCCACAGATCGTCCGCTTGCGCCGCTTGCCGGATCTCGTCTGCCAGCCGAGGAATGGGTTCGAAGGAAACGATCAGGCCGCTGAAGCGCGCTTTCCGTCGGAGCATGCGCGCATACTGTCCGGCATTCGCGCCGACATCGAACACGCAGTCGACATTCAGGTGTTGAAACAGGCGGCGCAGATGATGTTCTTCGTGTAGGGCGTGCAGATTTCGTGGATCTATCATTCTGTGCGATAGTAATGAATTCACGAAATTCTTTAGTATATTTATTGTGCCCTCCTATTTTATTATAAAAATGAAAAAATTTAGCAATCTAAATTTCGATCAATGCTTTGTGTCGACCAGGTCTGGGCGGGCGTCATTCCTTTTTTCTTGGCGATATTTGGTGTTTGGCGGGTGCCGTTTAGCTGTCCGAGGTTCGCCTGGGCTGGCGGTTGAGTCACAGCGGCTTTGTCAGCACCTGAATTGTATCAGATCTCTATGAATTCCTTAGGGGCAGGAAGAGTAGAGCTAAATTTGCCCCACGACGAGGCCGAGGAAACGGAGCCGCCGGGCCCCGAGCGGGTGCGCTGATCGGAACAACATATACTGCTGACCGTTGGAAAGAGGAACAAGCCGTACTGGCCGGAGCGGAGAGGACCCCACGGATACCTTGCTGCTGGCTTAGGGGCGCTATACAAACCAACGTGCAATTCTTTATCAGCTAATGATGGTCGATTGATGGCGTCCCTAGGTTTTGGCTCGGACTTGCGGCGGTACTACCTCAAGACAGGCATTGACGAGGTGCACGGCTGGCTCTCCCTGGTTGACCGATTGCTGATTTCTTCCCTCTGCGAGGTCCAGACCGCGGCAGGCGTCTCAGGCGCCATCGGTGAGATCGGCGTTCATCACGGTAAGCTGTTCCTGGTCCTCTACCTGAACATGCACGCGGGTGAAGGGGCATTCTGCATCGATGTTTTTGAGCGGCAGGAACTGAATCTGGATCAGTCCGGCCGCGGTGACGAAGAGGTCTTCCTTTCGAACCTCAAGAAATTCTCCGGCCAAGACCGTGTCCACATATTCAAAGAAAGCTCTCTGAATGTCGGCAAGGATGACATCGTCGCAGCGGTCGGCGAAGCCCGGCTTATCAGCATTGACGGCGGACACACCAGCGAGGCCACGGCGAATGACCTCTCTATCTGCGATGGCGCTCTTTCGAGTGAGGGAATAGTCATTCTCGATGACTATTTTAACCCGTCATGGCCGGGCGTTTCCGAAGGGGTCGCCGCGTACTTACAGGCAGGGCCGGCTGGCCTCGCTCCTTTTGCCATCGGTGAGAACAAGGTCTTCTTCTGTCGCCCCGGAATGCAGGCCCGGTATCAGGCTGACCTCGCCACGCGCTGCAATGAGCTGAGGCAAAAGAGCTCTGAATTCCACGGCTATAAGGTGGACATCTACCTGGCTGATCCGAGCCTTTCCGCATTGCTGGGAAAGACTCGCTGGCGCAGATGTGCAGCGCTCACCGACAAAATGGAAAAGGCTTACGCTTCGCTCAAATCCCGCATCGGGTATCGTGTTCTTGCGAACTGAGAATCAAACGACGACGCACCCTGTTGCGGCTGCAACCTGTCGGTCCCGGGTCCGGCCCTTCCAGTTCCTCTCCTGAGGACTTCGGCAGAGTAGGTTCTCATGAGCTGTTCCGACAAGACGCCCGACCTGACCGTCGTCTTTGCCACCCATAACGGGGCCGCGACCCTGCGGCGGACGCTCGACAGCTTTGCCGGGCTGACGGCGCCGGCCGGCGGCTGGAAGCTGGTCGTCGCCGACAATGCCAGCAGCGACGAGACGCCGCAGATCCTGGAAGACTACAAGGCGCGGCTGCCGCTGAGCGTCCTGCCGGTGCCGGCGCGCGGTAAGAACCGGGCGCTGAACGCCGCCGTCGCGCTCTTCGAAGGCCCGCTGATCGTGTTCACCGACGACGATGTCGTGGCCGAGCCCGACTGGCTGCTGCGGCTGGCGGAGGCGGCGGCGGCCCACCCGGACTACGATATCTTCGGCGGGCGCATCGCGCCGATCTGGCCGGTCGAGCCGCCGGCCTGGCTGGCCCAGGCGGTGCCGCTGCCCATTCTCTACGCGGTGATCGGCGAGACCGAGGCCCGCGAGGGGCCGATCAACCCCGGCATGATCTGGGGCCCGAACATGGCCGTCCGCAAGGCCGTGTTCGACGCCGGCCACCGCTTCGACGATGGGGTGGGGCCGCAGGCCGGCCAGTACCGCATGGGCAGCGAGACCGAATTCACCACCCGGCTCGGCAAGCTGGGGCACCGGTCCTGGCACTGCGCCGCCGCCCGCGTCGGCCACCAGATCCGCCCCCACCAGATGGACCCGGGCTGGATCGTCCGGCGGGCCTTCCGCTATGGCCGGGACATGTTCTGGAAGCAGAACGACCCGGCCCTGATGCCGGACGGCGTGCAAGCCGAGAGCGCACAAGCCGGGCAGCGGCTGTTCGGGGTGCCGCGCTGGATGGTCCGCGACCTGGTGGAAAAGGCACTGCAGAGCCTGCTGGCCAGGCTGCGCCGCGACCCGGCCGCCGCGCTGGCGGCGTCGTGGGAGCGCCACTACCTGGAGGGCTACATCCGCGAGGCGCTGTCGACGGAAGGCCGCGCCCTGCTGCGCCGCCGCCGGACGGAAGTATGAGCGCATGAGCCGGCCGCGGCGCATCCTGCTGACCTCCCTGTCCGGCCAGTTCGGCGGCATGGAACTGCGCATGATCGCCGAGGCGCAGGCGCTGAAGGCGCTGGGCCACCATGTCGCGGTGGCGGCGCCGGCCTTTGACGGCAGCGCGGCCCTGATCGCCGGCCTGCGGGAACAGGGCGTAGCCTTCACCCCCTTCCAGCCGCAGCCGATCTTCACCGACTGGCGCCGGCGGCACCTGGCGCTGCTGAAGGCCGAGCTGTGGCAGCGCCGCCGGCTGGCCCGCCTGCGGCCCGACCTGGTCCATGTCTTCTTCTCGTGGACCGACCAGGGGCTGGACAACCTGTGGCTGGCCGGGCGCTCGTCGATCGCCACGGTGGCCAGCGTGCACAATCATTTTCCGATCCCCGATTTTCCGGCCTGGCACCGCCGGCACCTGGGCACCGCCTTTGGCAGCCTGCGCGGGCTCTACGGCGTCTCGCGCAGCGCCCGCGACCGCTTCGTCGAGATCTACGATCCCTACATTCCCGCTGACGCCCTGCGCAGCGTCCTCTACAATTTCGTCGATACGGAGCGGTTCAGGCCGTCCGCCGCGGCGCGACAGGCCGCGCGGCAGCGCCTGGGCCTGAACCCGGGCCTGAACCCGGGTCTGAACCTGGGCCTGGGCCCCGGGGGGGAGAGCGACATCCTGATCGGCGCGGTGGGCCGTTTCGACGACCAGAAGAAGCCGCTGGACGTGCTGGCAACGTTCGCGCGGGTCCGGCAGCGGCTGCCCGGCGCCCGCCTGCTGATGGTCGGCGAGGGGCCGCTGGAAGCGGCACTGCGGGCGCGGATCGCCGAATTGGGGTGCGAAGAGGCGGTGACGCTGATGGGCTTTCAGCCCGACATCGAGACGCTGTATCCGGCACTGGACCTGCACCTGCTGCTCAGCCGCAACGAGGGATTCGGCATCGTCACGGCGGAAGCCATGGCCTGCGGCGTGCTGGCGGTCGGCTCGCGGGTGCCCGGGACCGACGAGGTGATCGGCGACTGCCCCGCCGGCCGGCTGGTCGCCGCCGGCGATAGCGGGCAGGCTGCCGAGGCCGTCGTGGAACTGCTCAGCCAGAGCGCGGACCAGCGCGCCGCCCTGGGCGAGGCCGGCCGCCGCCATATCGTCGCGCGCTTCGGCAAGCCGGCGTGGCAGCAGGGCATCGCGCAATTCTATGGAGCGGTCCTGGACCGCAAGGAGGCCGTGTGAGGGTGGCGCTGATTTCCTATCCGATGCTGTTTCAGCGCGTCGGCGGCCTGCAGGTGCAGGTCCGCGACACGCTGGAGGGGCTGCGCGGCCTGGGGGTCGACGCGCGGCTGTTCGACAGCAACAGCGACCGCCTGAATGATTTCGATATCATTCACCTGTTCTCGGTCGCCAACGGCAATCATCGCGTCGTCGAGGCCGCCCGGTCCGCCGGCGTGCCGGTGGTCGTCTCGCCGGTGCTGCATCCGCCGTGGACCGCCTGGGACCGCCGCAAGGCCGAATGGTGCGAGCGGATCGTCGGCCGTCTCACCGGCTGGATGGTGTCGACCACCTACCGCCAGTTCGCCACGGCGCTGCAGGGCGCCGACCGCATCGTCGCCCTCGGCCCGGTGGAAAAGACCCTCATCGCCGAAGGCTACGGCGTCGAGGCTGCGAAGGTGGCCATCGTGCCCAACGGTATCGCCGACCCGTTCTTCGCCGCCGACGGCACCCTGTTCCGCGAGGCGCAGGGCATTGCCGGGCCGTTCGTCCTCTCGGTGGCCTCGGTCTCGCCCTACAAGAACCAGTTGGGCCTGGCCAAGGCGCTGCGCGATGTCGACGTCGGCGTCGTCCTGATCGGCGAGTGCGCCGCCGCACAGCAGGGCTACCTGCAGGCGTGCCGGGATATCCTGGGGGCGCGGCTGGTGCACGTGGCGCCGCTGGCCCACGACGATCCCGTGCTGGCGTCGTCCTATGCCGCGGCGACGGTCTTCGCGCTGCCGAGCCAGACCGAGGTGGCGCCGATCTCCGTCATGGAGGCGCTGGCCGCCGGCACGCCGGTGGTGCTGACCCGGAACAACAGCCTGGGGCTGCCGGGCGACGCGGAGACCCTGGCCGAGGTCGATCCGGCCGACACCGGGGCGATCCGGGCCGCGGTGGTCCGGCTGCTGGATAAGCCCGCGCCGGCCGAACGCTGCCGGGCGGTGGTCGACGGGATGACCTGGACGGCGGTGGCGCAGAAGCTGCAGGCGATCTACCGGGACCTGGCCTGAGCGCGGCGCGCGCCGATCTGCTGCACGTCTGTTATTGGGCGGCGGAGGGCTGCGCCGCGGCCTGGCGGGAGCGCCGCTGCAGGCTGGCGGCGACGCGCTGGGCGGCCTTGCCGTCCCACAGGTCGGGACATTTTGAACGCTTGATCTCGCCTTTCAGGGCGCTGTCGACCATGGCCAGCAGGGTGCCCGGATCGACCAGGCGGTTGCTGCCCTCGGTGACGGTGACCGGCCGCTCCGTGTTGGCGCGCAGCGTCAGGCAGGGGATATCGAGGTAGGTGGTTTCCTCCTGAATGCCCCCGGAATCGGTGATCGCCAGCCTGGCGTTGCTGACCAGGTTCATGAAAGCGTTGTAGCTGAGCGGATCGGACAGCGTGACGCCGTCGGTCGCGGTGAGGCCGTCCAGCAGGCCGTAGCTTTCGAGCCGCGCCCGGGTGCGGGGATGCACCGGAAAGACCAGCGGCAGCCGCTGGGCGATCTGCTTCAGCAGGTCGACGATCTTCGTCAGGCTGCCGGCCGAGTCGACGTTGGAGGGGCGGTGCAGGGTGACCACCGCATAGCTGCCCGGTGCGACGCCGAACTGCGCCGGCGTGTTCAGGGCTTCGATGCGCGGTCGCTGCAGCTCGAAAGCGTCGATCATGATGTTGCCGACCATCTCGATGCGGTCCGGCGACACGCCTTCGGCGCGCAGATGGTCGTCGCCGTCGGGAGAGGGCGTCCACAGCACATCCGCCAGCCGGTCGGTCACCAGACGGTTGATCTCCTCCGGCATGGTCCGGTCGCCGCTGCGCAGGCCGGCCTCCAGATGGGCGAGGGGAAGGCAGAGCTTCGCCGCGACCAGGGAGCAGGCCAGGGTCGAATTCACGTCGCCGACGACCACGATCCAGTCGGGGCGGTCTTCCAGGCAGACCTTCTCGAAGGCCACCATGACGCCGGCGGTCTGTTCGGCGTGCGACCCGCTGCCGATCCCCAGGTGATAGTCCGGCCGCGGCAGCCCCAGGTCGGTGAAGATATCGTCCGACATATTCGCATCGTAGTGCTGCCCGGTATGGATCAACACCGGCCGGCACCACTCGGTCGCCTTCAGGGCGTGATAGAGCGGCGCCACCTTCATGAAGTTGGGCCGGGCGGCGGCGATGAGAAAAATCTTCTGCTGGGTCATGTCAAATCCGCGAATGTCCTGGCGCGCGCCCCTCGGCGCCAGCGCCGTGCGGGCCCAAGGGACTAGGTAACCGGGCGGGGGTCAAGAACTTCATGGAACAGGGCCGCGAGCTTGCCGGCCTGCGAGGCGCGGGAGAACCCGGCCACCGCGCTGTCGGGCAGCGGCGGCAGGGTGCCGAGCGTCTTCTTGGTGGCGAGCCAGCTCTGCAATTGCTCGGCGAGGGCGTCCGGGTCGGTCGACGCCGCCCCGGCCGAGCGCTCGCGCACGACGGTGGCCGGCACGCCGTTGGCCAGCCCCAGGACCAGGATCGGGCGGCGCGCGCCGAGGTATTCGGCAAACTTGCCCGGCACGTTGCCCTGCTCGCGGGGATCGTCCCACTGCATGAGCAGCAGGACGTCGGCGGAGAGCTGCTTGTCGAGCGCTTCGGCGTGGGAAATCTGGCTGTGGATCTTGACGTTGGCCTCGACGCCCTGCGCCCGCGCCAGCGTGGTGACGGCGGCCGGATCGGATCCGAAGAAGTGGACCTCGACGGCGTTGCCGGGCTGCGGCAGGCGGGCGATGGCGGCGAACAGCGGCGAGGGGTCGCGGTAGCCCGGGTAGATGCCGCCCGTATAGACGATGCGCAGCACGGCCGGGTCGGGCCAGCCCTCGCCGGTGCGGCCCTTGAAGTCTTCCTCGTCATAGCCGTTGGCGATGACGACGACCGGCTTGGCAAAGCGCTCACGAAAGGTCGCGGCCCAGGGCTCGGAGACCGTCGTCAGCGCGCTGGCATGGCGCACGATCCTGGTTTCGAGCCAGGCCTCCAGCTTCCGGCGCCATTTCGGGGGCGGATAGTAGGGATCGTCCGACCAGCGGTCGCGGAACTCGACGACCAGCGGGATACCGGACGCCCGGCTGATGAGGTAGCCGACCAGCAGGGTGGTGAAGGGCGGCCCGCTCGCGAAGATGATATCGGGACGCCACTTGCCGGCGAGATCGACGCCGGCCGAACGGGCCGCCGGCATCCACCCGACGAAACGGTCGGGAAAATTGAGCAGCAGTTCGTAGAGATGCGAAAGCCGGCTGCGCAGGCCCGAAGGCTTCTGCGCGCCGGGTGCCGGCGCTGCCGCCGGAGTGGTTGCGGGCGAGGCGGGCCGGCGCCGGGCCAGCATCCGCATCGCCAGCCGGGGCGGCGCATTGACGTCCCACCACGACGTGCGAACGATCCAGCCGTCGTCGATTTCCAGCGGCAGGGTCTGGGCGTAGGGCGGGTTGCGTCCCGTAAGGACGCGCAGGTCGATGCCCGACCCCGCCAGATGCTTGGCGAGCTTCCCCAGCCGGACCGCGGCGATGGTGTTGGACGGCGGGAAAAACCACGAGACGATCAAGACCTTCACTGCATGATCCTCACAGGGTCTTCTCGCCGGGGGCGCTGAAAAAGGGCTCCGGCAAACAGAGGAAAGAGGGAAACCGGCCGCGCCTCAAGGCCGCGAGGCCGCTGCTGTCGTCGGGCCGTTGCCCGCGGGCCGCCGCCATTGGAATGTCATTCTTCGCCGGTCGGGAATTCGACGAGGTAGTAGTCGAAGAACTTCGCCGCGCCGACCGCCTGCCAGAGGGTGATCCCGCTGAGGGTCCGGTAGTAGACGGGGGCGAAGCCCTGCTGCCGCGATCCCGTCATGCCGCAGCTGCCGCCGGGTTCTTCGACATCGCGCTCCCAGGGGGCGTGCCAGATGCGGAACTCGTCGGGATCGCTGGGCGAAAAGGGACGTTCGTCCTCCCATTGGAGCATCCGCAGCCGGCACCAGTAGCGCAGGCCGATCCAGACATCGAGCCGGGGGTTGTTCAGGCCGAACGTGCGGAGGAGAAATTCATGCGTCTCGGCGGAACGGACCTGCGCTAGCCTGCCCCGGACGCCCTTGAAGAACTTCGAATGCGCGCGCTCGCGGGCCGCGACCCAGGTGCCCGGGTGCGTGTTGTCGCTGAAAAGCTGGAAATAGCTTTTCGATTCAGGATTGTAGACGGGCGAAGACGGAACGTCCGCAGCCCGTGCAACGCCGGCCAGGTTGCCAAGGAGCACGACGGCCAATACGAACAGGGTCACCCGCATTTTCATAAGGGGTCCGGTACCATGAAATGCGCCAGGGTTCAACGCGGGCCTCGCCCGGCGCCCCGAAGTGCACGGCGGCGGCGGTGCAGCGGGTCTGCCGGGGAAAGCAGGGGGCCTGCCGGGGAAATCTGTGCGGTTCGGCCTTTTACGGCGTCAATCCGGGGCCCTGGACGCTGACGGGTCAAAGTGCGATTGTTGAAAGGCGATTGCCGGGAGCCTGGACGCCCTGTTGGCCGGGAATAACCCCCTAAGGAAAAGCTCGTTCTCATTCTGCCTGACGTCATTTTCTGCTTCGCGGAGGAAAGTTTGTTCTCTGTATTGTGGAGGAATTGCGGAAGATTGACTGTGAGAAAACAATATAACTTCCATTTTGTTAAATAACGGAGCGTGGCGATGCGCTTCACATTGCATGGCTTTCAATCCGGGCATGGTTTTCAATCCGGTCTGACGTCCCTTTTGGTGGGCGCCGTCGTCGGGTCCCTTTGTCTCGTTGGCGCGACAGACAATGCCGCCGATGCCCAGCAACCGGCGGCCGGGTTGCCGTCGGCGCCGCAGGTGCTCCACCTGCCGCCGGCCCCGACGGTGCGGGGCAACGCGGACGATGAAGCGCGCGGGGCGCCAACGGCCGAGCCAGCCGACGCCCCGGTTGCCGCTGCCGGAAAAGGCACTGCCACGGCCCCCGATGCCAGGAAGAGCCAGAAGGCGCCGGCTGCGAAAGTGAGCCTCAAGAAGGCCGTGGAAGTCGATACGCCGCCAAGGCCGAGACCCGAGCAGTCGGCGGAGCTTTACGGCGCTGTGCGGCCCTTCCTGCCCCGGGCGGGCGGATTTGCCGTGGTGCCGGGCACGGGGTTATCGCCGTTGCTTGCCGGGGAGGCCGGGGATGCCCTCTGCGCCGAGATCCATTGTGCGAACGGCAAAGCGGCTCTCGCGGCGCGGAATGGGCTCGCCTGGGATGCGGTGAATGGCCGGTTGCGTCTGGTGGCCGCCGGTGGCGGCACCGAGTACGGCGGCAATGCGACCTACACTTTTGATTTCCGCACCTTGGCCTGGCAGGAGGAGCATGCGCCGCAGCGGCTCTCCCGGTCCTTTGCGCGTAAGCCGGGCGGCGCTGGTGGTTGCCCGGCCCCGGAAACGGGGCCGCCGGCCCTGCAGCTCTACGACGGCGTCCTGCAGGTCCCGGGAAGCGACGTCATATTCCATTCGGGCGTATCGCCTTTCTGCGGCGGGCAGGCCGTCACGCGGGGGATCGTCTCGGTGGTCGACGTCACCTCCGGCGCCGCCGTTGCCCAGCCCCAGCTCGACCCGGTGGCGGGGGGCGCGACAGGCTATGACCCGGAGACGCAGCAGGTCCTGGTGATGACGGGCGACAGCTTCGTCGCGATCGACCCGGCGACATGGGCCGTGGTGCGCAAGTCGGAGCCGTTCCCCGACCTGGGGAGGGCGAACGGGGTGTTCGACCCCGACTCCCGAAAATTCTACTTTCTCAACGGCGACGGCCTGTTCGGCATCGCGGTGCCGCGCGAAGGCCCCTTGGGGCAGCCGGAACGCCTCGCCGCGCACAGCGGTGTTGCCGGCATCGCGGTTCATAAGCCAAGCCGCCGTCTGGTGATGTGGGACGGTGGCGGGGACATCGCGCTCTACGGGCCTCTTGACGGCCCCCTTGAAAAAAAGGCCCAGCCGACCCTCACCAGCATCGCCGTGGGCGGACGCCACCCGACGGCGAGCGGCGATGGACTCTACGGCCGATGGGGCTATATCGACGCCTTGGACGCCTTCTGGGGCGTCGATTCCGAAGCGGGCTGCGTCTGGCTGTACCGCCTGCCGGGAGCATCCGGCGGCGCCGGGGCCAAAGCCGCTTCGGCGCGGTGTTCGCCGACGGTGCGTCCCCCGGGCAAGCCGACGAAGGCGACGCTGGTCGCTGCGCAGGCCGCCCCGAGCGCGCCGCCGAAAAGCGATGCCGCCGCGAGGGCGGCAGCCAGGACGAGCAAGGGGCGGATAACCGACTTCGCCAGCTTCGAGGAGCGCTGCAAGGCACCGGGCGTCATCTTCTGCGATCCGCTGGACAGCGAAGGTCCCTATGTCCGCGACGAAAGCGGGAAGCTGGTGCAGCGCGCCAACCCCGATGGCAGCCAGGGAATCCCCACCAAGACCTGGTGGCGCCACTGGCGGGGCGTCGCCAACGATGCGGTCGGCAAGGTCGCGGGAGCGCAATTGCCGCAGATCGACCGGACGGTCAAGGCATCGGGCACGGGGTCTCTGCACTTTGTCTATCCGCCGCTCTCGGGCGCCGGAGCGGGCGGCACCTTTGCGACCAATTTCTCGGATGACCTGAGCCGGCAGTTCGGTCCCAACGATGTCTTCTATCTGCAGTTCCGCTGGCGCGCGTCGTGCAGCCTTCTGTATGTCGACTGCGACCCGAACAGCCCCGGCTATAAGAAAGAAAGGCTGGTATTCAAACAGGGTGCCAAGGGGTCGACGGCGTTCAAGCTGATGATCCTGTCAACCGGCGACAGGGACCTCAGCACCCGGTCGACCGACTCCTGCACGGCGCTGGAGATCGTCCTGAACCACTCGGCGAATCATATGCTGCAGGGCTACTACGCCTGCGGCTTGTATCAGGCCTTCGAGAAAAGCCTGCCGCCGTATAACTTCGAATACCAGCCCGATGGCGAATACAGCTGTCAGTATCACCCGCCGGGGGGCGGCCCGAGCAGGACGGGGCCGAACTGTTACACGCTGGAGTCCGACACGTGGATCACCGTGCAGGTCCGTCTGCAGGTCGGTGACTGGGGCAAGAAGGAAAGCGATGGCGGCGCCCCGAGCCGGGTCACCGTGTGGAGTTCGCCGGAGGGAGAGCCGCAGCGGGTCATCATCGACAAGAAGTTCACGCTGCCGGTACCGGAGAATCCGGCGGACCGTTACGGCAAGATCTGGCTGCTTCCCTATATGACGGCTAAGAATCCGACACAGGACCACGCCGTCGGAAACATCTGGTACGACGAACTGATCGTCTCGACAGAGCAGATCGCCAGCCCGCTCTAGTTGCCCCTCTAGTTGCCGGGCGCCGGGCCGGACACGGCCAGGGAGACGGAAGCGGTGGAGGCGAAGCGGCCCGCCGAACAGGTCACCGCATAGACGGTCGTCGCGGTCGGATGGACGGTCTCTTCACCCCGCGTGCTGCCCTGCGCCGTCCAATCGGCTGTGCAGCGGGTCGCGCCCTCGCTGCTCCACGACAATGTGGCCTCCTCGCCGGGCCGGACCAAGGGCGGCGATACCGCCAAGGATGCCGTCGGAAAGTAGGCCCGGGGGTCCTCGTCGGCAGCGGAATGCCGGTAGAGCGTGACGCGGCACCCGGCATTGTACTCGCAGGTCACGAACAGCGTTGCCCCGTAGGACGTCAAGGGCGTGGCGACCACGCCATGGATCGGGTTGCCGTAGGCGGAGGTCCAGATGGGGACGGCAACGTCCTGCAGGCTCCAGTGATCCGTGGTGACGTCATAGCTGTAGAACTTGCCGCCTTTGGTGAACACGAGATAGTCCCCGCTGGCCGGGTCGACGGTGAACACGGACTGCTGAATCCCCAGCAGGACGGGCGCATCCTTCAGCCGCGTGACCTTCCCCTGGCCGTCCAGCTTGTAGAGCGCCTTGGATCCGTTGCCGCCGCCGAAAACCAGCACCTGGTGGACGGGATTGTATTCAGCGAAGTTGTGATAATTCCCCATGGGAAGATTGCTGGCGAGGCGCTGCCACGTCGGCGCGCCGTCCTTCAGCAGCAGGACGGCCGCATTGACGACGGCGCGTTCCACCGAGACGAAGACGAGCCCGCCCAGTTCCGGGAAATACTCCAGGGCGGAGCAGCACTGATTGTACTCCAGATCGGTCTTGAAGGACGGTGTCTCCGACCATGTCTGCTTGTCGATGTCGAAGCGATAAGCATTGGTGAAGCCGGCGGGCCGGTTGTAGAACGCCCGGCCGTTCGGATCGATGGCGGAGTGGTCGTATCCGTGGCTGGCGCCGCCGGCGCCCGAGAAGAACCAGGGCTGTCTTGCCTCGCGCCGCCAGGTGTTGGTCGCCGCCGCGTACACGGCGAATTGCGCAGGGCCGCCGTGATCGCTGCCCAGATAGAACAGCTGTTCCGATATCGGGTCCCACTTGATGTCTTCGGTAAAGCCGAACACGCTGCCGCTGGAACCGACCGACAGCAATGTCGGGTCGATGTCGAGGGTCTCCAGCGTGGCGAACTGGCCGGGCGCCAGCGCCGCAATCGCCTTGTCCAGCGGGTTCGGTTGCCGGTCTTCGGCCGCCGCGCCGGATAGGGTTGCGAACATCGTGGCGGAGGCGATGTACGCCGCGGTAATCCGGAGCGCGACCGAACGCGGTCTCATTTGGTGCCGACCCGGCGCGTCATCACCTTTGCCCCTATCGCCCGTGCAGGCACCGGCGCCGGTTGGAACTTCCTGGCGCCGGCAGGATCGGGATTGAGGGACCTGGCCACAACCTGCTGCGTAATGAAAAGAATGGCGACCAGATGAAAATAGAGATCGAAGAAGGCGAGATTCTGAAACGCGCCGGCCGTCGCATAGCCGACCAGTGAGACCTGGGTCATGCGCGCGAGGTCGTTGGCCCAGGTGAGCTCGGGGTTGTGCGCGGTGCGCTTGATCGTCCAGCTGCCGGCCCGCCACGCGGCGGCCATCAGGGCCAGGAACAGGCCCAGGCCGATGAAGCCGAGCTCGCCCAGGACCTCGAAATAGATACTGTGGAAGTTCCGGCCGCCGCCGGTCAACGCATCCGGAATGTAACGCAGGAAAATGCTGTCGTCGTACGACACCCTGAAGCCGCCGCCGAAAATCGGATGGTCGAGCGCGATCTTGACCGCGAAGCCCCACACCTCGAGACGCGTCATCGCCGAGCCGTCCTCCTGATAGGTCTCGATCGTCCTCATCCGGTCGATCCAGGTATCCGGCACGAAGGCGGCGGCGACGATCAGGACCGCCACGATGGTGACGCCGAACATCACGCGCCGGCGCGACTTCAGGACCAGAAAGCCCATCATCATGACGGACCCGAGAAAGGCGCCTCTGGACTGGCTGCCGATGATAGAGAACGCAAAAAGCCCGAGGCTTGCAAAGAGGGTCAGGCGAAGCAGCTTCGATTCCGAATGGATCTGCAGGTACCACAGCAGGGGCAGGACCATCAGCAGCGCCATGGCGAGCGCGTTGTTGTCCTCGATGAAGCTGCCCGGAGGCCCCCAGACGTGGTACGAGCCGCCGGAGAGAATGGTAAAGATCCCGCCTTTGACGCCGAAGAACATCAGGGAGGCGATGATCACCCAGATGAAGGCGTGCAGCCGCTCGCGGTTGTTGATCAGGATCATCGCGATGAAGGTCATCACGAGGATCTTGACGATTTCCTCCCACTTGTCGAAAGCGAGGTCCGGCACCAGCGCGAAGAGGTTGGCAAACGACATCCAGAAGAGGTAGGCGAGCAGCAGGCCCGTTACGGCATTGATCTGGATCCGCTTGGTTTCCTTCGAAATCATCCAGGCAAAGAGAGTCGCCGCCGCAACCACCAGGGCCAGGCGCGCGTCATAGGCAAAGCCCCAACTCAGTCGATGGGGGTTCATGTAAGAGATCCAGCACCAGGCAAGAATACCGATGTGCGGCCTAAGTAACGTTAGAGGTATTGTGGAAAAGCAGGCGAGGACAATGAAGATGTCACGCATGTATCATTGTCCATAAATTGGCGCAGTATTGCGAAAGTGACTTGCGGACACTGTGCGTTCGCCGGCTTAGGGGCGCTTCCAATCGACGGCTTTTGCATGAACGCTTTGCCACCCGGAAGTGCAGGAGGCTGCTGCAGCCCGTCTTGAGGACGGATCGCCACCCTGCAAGCCAGTCTGCAAGATTGACTGCGGGAACGAAAGCAGAGCAAATCCCTTCCCTTTTTCCGTTCCTCCCGTCCCCCTCCCGTCTTTTACCCTTCCTTTTTCCTTTCAATTTTGTTGCGGGTTTGCCTTTTTGGCCCCGGCCCGGGGCGGGGGGGGGGGGCTTTGGGAGGGGGGCGGACTATGATTGAGATGGTCTTTTGACTTCATTGGCCCTTCGGCGGTATGCACCCTGTTCCGGATGCGGCAGGACCGGGTGCCGGCTCCTTATCATTCGGCATCATTCGGCGCTTGGCCGGGGGCTGCCGCGTGGGGGGTGGCGTGCAGATTTGATGATTTCAGAGACAGTTGTGGGACGGGTATGAAAGTTTCCATTTTCGGCATGGGCTACGTCGGAGCCGTGTCCGGCGCCTGCTTCGCGCGCCTGGGCCACACGGTGACCGGGGTCGACGTCAACCGGGGCAAGATCGACACCATCAACTCGGGCGGCACGCCGGTCGTCGAAGAAGGGCTGACGGAGCTGATGGCCGAGGCCCAGGCATCCGGCCGCATTTCGGCGACGGACGACGCGGTGGGCGCGGTGCTGGACAGCGACATCTCGCTGATCTCGGTCGGCACGCCGACCGGCCCGGACGGCAAGCAGTCCCTGGGGGCACTGGATGCCGTGATCGCGGCGATCGGCGAGGCGGTGCAGAAAAAGACCACGCCCCACAGCGTTGTGGTGCGCAGCACGGTCATGCCCGGAACGACGGAACGGCGCATCGCCCCGGCGCTGGAGAAGGCGGCCGGCCGGCGTCTGGGCGACGGCCTGGAGTTGTGCTTCAACCCGGAGTTCCTGCGCGAAGGCGCGGCCGTGAAGGATTTCTTCAATCCGCCCTTCACGGTGATCGGTTCGGTCGGCGACGCCGGCAGCCCCGGCGCCGAAGGGCTCTACGCCGGCATCCAGGCGCCGCTCATCGGGACCTCCTCCAGCACGGCGGAGTCTCTGAAATACGCCTGCAACGCGTATCATGCGGTGAAGATCGCCTTTGCCAACGAGATGGGCGCCCTGATGAAGGCGAACGGCATCGATGGCCGCGACGCGATGCGGATCTTCTGCGAGGACCGCGACCTCAACATCTCGCCGGCCTACCTGCGCCCCGGCTTCGCCTTCGGCGGGTCCTGCCTGCCCAAGGAACTGAGGGCCATCGCCGACATGGCGAAGGACGTCAACCTGAGCCTGCCGATGCTCGATCACGTGCTGGCCAGTAACGACCGGCACATCGACCGCGCCTTCGAGATGATCCAACGACGCGGCCGCCGCAAGATCGCGCTGTTCGGCCTGGCCTTCAAGCCGGGCACCGACGACCTGCGGGAGTCGCCCCTCGTGACCCTGGCCGAGCGCCTGATCGGCAAGGGCTTCGAGCTGGCGATCTTCGACCGGTCGGTGGACCTCGCGCGTCTCACCGGCACCAACCTGGAGTACATCGAACGCGAGATTCCGCACCTCGACCGGCTGGTGAGCAACTCCGTCGAGGCAACGCTGGACGGGGCCCGGACCATCGTCATCGGCCATGCCCCCAAGGACGCCATCCCGGCCATTGCCGCCGCGGCGAACGGGTGCAGCGTGATCGATCTGCAGGGCGTCGCCGAACTGCAGCAGCTTTCCGGCGCGGACTACGAAGGCATCTGCTGGTAGGCGATGACCGGATCTTGGGGGAGCGGGGAGGGACGGCGATGAGGATCTTGCATCTGCTCGACCACTCTCTCCCTTTGCAGAGCGGCTATACCTTCCGGACGCTCGGCATTCTGGCGGCCCAGCGCAAGCGCGGCTGGGACACGGTGCAGCTGACCACGCCGAAGCAGTACCGCTTCGACGGGGCGGTCGACGAGGTCGACGGCTGGACCTTCTACCGCACGCCGCATCCGTCGGAGATGTCGCAGAAAATCCCGCTGGTGCGCGAAGTCTGGCAGATGCGGGCGACGCTGAAGCGGCTGGACGAGGTCATCGAGGAAACCCGGCCCGATATCCTACAGCCTCATTCGCCGATCCTGAACGGGCTGCCCGCCTTGCGGGCCGGCCGGCGCCACCGCCTGCCGGTGGTCTACGAGATGCGCACGCTTTGGGAGGACGCCGCCGTCGACGGCGGCACCGCCCGGGAAGGCGACCTGCGCTATCGCACGACCCGCGCCCTGGAGACCTTCGTGGTGCGCCACGCGGACGCGGTCACGATGATCTGTGAGGGCCTGAAGCGCGATGTCCTGGGACGCGGCATTCCGGCGGACAAGGTGACGGTGATCCCCAACGCGGTGAACGTCGAGCGGTTCACCCTGGAACGCCACGTCGATACCGACTTGCAACGCTCGCTGGGGCTGGAGGGCTGCATCGTCCTGGGCTTCATTGGCTCGTTCTATGCCTACGAGGGCCTGGACCTGCTGATGGAGGCGGCGTCGCGCCTCTTCGCGCAGCGCCCGGACATCAAGCTGCTGATGGTGGGCGGCGGCCCGGAGAAGGAACGCCTGGAGGCCCAGGTGAACCGGCTGGGCATCGCCGACAGGGTGATTTTCACCGGCCGGGTCCCGCACGACCAGGTGCGGCGGTACTACGATCTCGTGACGCTGTTCGTCTATCCCCGGCACAAGATGCGGCTGACCGATCTGGTGACGCCCTTGAAGCCGTTGGAGGCGATGGCGCAAGGCTCTATTGTGGTGGCCTCGGATGTCGGCGGCCACAAGGAACTGCTGGTCGACGGGCAGCGCGGCTATCTTTTCAAGGCCGACGACGCCGGGGCGCTGGCGGCCAAGCTGGTCGAGGTGATCGGCCGCCGGGGCGACTGGACGGCCATGCGCGACGAGGGCCGCCGCTTCGTCGAGACCGAACGCACCTGGGACAAGGTGGTGGCGCGCTACGCACCGATCTACGAGCGTCTGGTGGGCGCGAAGACCGGATCGTCAACGGGGAACTGAGTCTGCATGTGTGGAATCTTTGGCATCGTGGCCCTGAGGGAAGGGGCGGACTGCGATCCGGCGCTGCTGGATGCGATGTCCAAGATCACCTTCCACCGCGGGCCCGACGACGAAGGGCGCCATGTGGACCGGGGCCTGGCGATGGGCATGCGCCGGCTGTCGATCATCGATCTCAGCACCGGGCACCAGCCGATCGCCAACACCGACGAAACCCTTTGGACGGTCTGCAACGGCGAGATCTATAACTTCCAGGAGTTGCGCAAGGACCTGCAGGCCGAGGGGGCACGCTTCCGCACGGGCAGCGACACCGAGGTGCTGGTGCATCTCTACCAGCGCCACGGCACGGACTTCGTCCACAAGCTGCTCGGGATGTTCGGCTTCGCCATCTGGGATGCGCCGAAGCGGCGGCTGGTGCTGGGACGCGACCGCCTGGGCATCAAGCCGGTCTATTTCATGGAACACCAGGGCCGCCTGGCCTTCGCTTCCGAGATCAAGGCCCTGCTGACGCTGCCCGGCGTCGAGCGCGCGGTCGATCCCGGCGCGCTGCAGGACTATCTGAGCTTCGGCTACAGCGGCAGGGACCAGACCCTGTTCAAGGGGATCCGCAAGCTGCCGCCGGCCAGTCTGCTGGTCTGCGAAAACGGCGGCTATCGCATCGAGACCTACTGGCAGGTCCCGGCCGAAGCCGATGAGACGCTGAGCGAGGCGGACTGGGCTGAGCGCCTGCGCGCGGCGATCGAGGCCGCCGTGGTGTCGGAGATGGTCAGCGACGTGCCGCTGGGCGCCTTCTTGAGCGGCGGTGTCGACTCCAGCGCCATCGTCGCCTTCATGGCGCGCCACAGCGACCGCCCGGTGAAGACCTACTCGATCGGCTTCCAGGGCGACGCCGCGGGCGAGGTCTACAACGAGCTGCCGTACGCGCGGCAGGTTGCCGAGAGCTTCGGCACCGACCACCGCGAGATCATCGTGCGGCCGGATGTCGCGCGGCTGCTGCCCAAGCTGGCCTGGCACATGGACGAGCCGGTCGCCGATTCCGCCCTGGCGACGACCTACCTGGTGTCGGAGTTCGCGCGCCAGGACGTTACGGTCATTCTGTCGGGTGTCGGCGGCGATGAACTGTTCGGCGGCTACAACCGCTATCTCGGCGACTACTACGCGGGCCAGTATCAGCGCGTGCCGGGCTGGATGCGCCAGGCGCTGATCGCGCCGCTGGTGCAGGCCCTGCCGAGCGACCGGCACGGCAAGCTGTCGAGCGTCGCGCGTTATGCCCGCACCTTCGTCGCCTCGCACGACCTGCCTTTCGAGGAGCGCTACCGCAGTTATGTTCAGGTGTTCGGGCACGACAGTTTGCGGCGCCTGATGAAGGAAGCGCAGGCCGGGCGGATCGACAGCCTGGAGACGGCCTTTGCCGCGGCGACGGCGGGCGACGGCCTGAACCGGCTGATGCGGGTCGATCTGATGACGCAGATGCCCAACGACCTGCTGATGCTGACCGACAAGATGACCATGGCCAGCTCGCTGGAATGCCGCGTGCCGCTGCTGAATCACGAACTGGTCGAACTGGCCGCGCGGGTGCCGGCCGCCCTGCGCATCGACGGCCGCAACCTGAAGAGTTTGATGAAGCGGGCCCTGGACGGCGTCCTGCCGCGCAGCATCCTGGACCGCAAGAAGCGCGGCTTCGGCGCCCCGATCGGCGCCTGGCTGAAGGACGACCTGAAGACGGTAATGCACCGGCTGCTGACGAAGCAGTCGGTCGAAGCGCGCGGTCTGCTCGCCTGGCCGGTGGTCGAGGAAACGATTGCCCTGCACCTGGCCAACCGGGAGGACCACACCGACCACCTGTTGGCCCTGCTGAACCTGGAGATCTGGTCGCAGATCTATCTCGATGGCCGCGATCCTGCGGCCCTCTCCGAAGAGCTGACCGCGGAGGTCTCGGCCGCCGAATGAGAATCCTTTACGTCTGTCACCGCTTTCCCTTTCCGCCGGCGCGCGGCGGCAAGATCCGGCCCTTCAACATGATCCGCCACCTCAGCCAGCAGCACGAGGTTGTCGTGGCCTCGTTGGCGCGGTCGCCCGAAGAAGCCGAGGCCGGCCGCGGCATCGCGCCCTACTGCGACGACTTCATGATGGGGCAGGTGAGCGAGCCGGCGGCCTGGGCGCGGATGATCGCCTACCTGCCGACGCCGACGCCGTCCTCCATGGCCTATTTCTACGACAAGCCGCTGGAGAGGATGATTCAAGAGCGCCTGCGCCGGGACAGCTTCGACCTGATCTTCGTCCACTGTTCCTCGGTGGCGCCCTATGTCAGCCAGGTCAAGGGCATTCCGAAGATCCTCGATTTCGGCGACATGGACTCCCAGAAGTGGCTGCTCTATCGCCACTTCAAACCTTTCCCGCTGTCGCTCGGCTACTGGCTGGAAGGCAGCAAGATGGCCGCGGCTGAAAAGGCGCTCGCGCGCGAATTCGACCTGTGTACCTGCATCACAAAGGCAGAGGTGGAAACGCTGCGCGGCTTCGGCGTCGATACGCCCAGCGATTGGTTCCCCAACGGCGTGGACCTGGATTATTTCTCGCCCGGGGCCGAGCCTTACGACCCCGACGCGATCTCCTTCGTCGGGCGCATGGACTACTTCCCGAACCAGCACGCGATGGAGTTCTTCTGCGACGAGGTGTTTCCCCTGATCCGCCGGCACCGGCCGACGGCGACCCTCGCCATCATTGGGGCCGACCCGCCTGCCGAGGTGACGCGGCTGGCCGAGCGCGACGGCATTTCCGTGACGGGGACGGTGCCGGACGTGCGCGACCATGTGCGCCGCTCCGCGGTCAACGTCGCGCCGCTTTCCATCGCGCGCGGCACCCAGAACAAGATCCTGGAGGCCATGGCCATGGGCGTTCCGGTGGTGACCAGCCCGGAGGCGGTCGCCGGCGTTGACGCCGTGGCGGGCGAGCACCTGCTGGTCGCCGAGGCCCCGCAGGACTATGCCGATAAGATTCTCGGACTGATGGAGGATGCCGGGGCGCGGCAGCGCCTGGGCGCCGCCGGCCGGGCCCGCGTCGAATCCCACCACAGCTGGTCCAGTTCGATGAACAGGATGGACGGCCTGATTGCGGACTGCCTGGCGCGGTACGAGGCACGGAAAAAGCAGACGGCCTAGAGGCGCCCGCGGCTCGCGGCCCGCGCACCGCCCTAGATTTCGATGTCGTGCTGTTTCAGCAGATTGTAGAGGGTCGGGCGGCTGGTATCGAGCACCCGGGCGGCTTCGGAAATGTTGCCGTCGGCGATCGCCAGGGCCTGGCGCAGAGCCTTGTTCTCCGCATCGAAGCGCGCCTGCTTCAGGGTCAGCAGGCCCTCCGCGTTCTCCGTTTCGCCGCCCAGGCGCAGGTCGCGCGCCGTGATCGTGGCGCCGGTGGCCGAGGCCACGGCCCGCTTCAGGCAGTTCTGCAATTCGCGCACGTTGCCGGGCCAGTTGTGCGCCAGGATGGTCGCCATGGCGGCCGGGCCGATGCCGCGCACCGGGCGGTTCAGTTCCTGGGCGTAGTCGCGCACCAGCTTGTTGGCGATCAGGGCGGCGTCTTCCAGCCGTTCGCGCAGCGGCGGCAGGTCCACCACGCCTTCGCCGATGCGGTAGTAGAGGTCCTGTCGGAAGATCCCCTTTTCGATCAGGGCGGCGAGGTTCTGGTTGGTCGCCGAGACGACCCGGATGTCGACGGGGATCTGCTTGTGGCCGCCGACCCGTTCGATCGTGCGTTCCTGCAGGAAGCGCAGCAGCTTGGCCTGCAGCGGCATCGGCATGTCGCCGATTTCGTCGAGGAAGAGGGTGCCCTTGTTGGCCAGTTCGACCTTGCCGACGGTGGTCTTGATGGCGCCGGTGAAGGCGCCCTTCTCGTGGCCGAAGAATTCGCTCTCCAGCAGGTTCTCCGGGATCGCCGCGCAGTTCACCGCGACGAAGGGGCCTTTGGCGCGCGGGCTGAACTGGTGCAGCGCCTGGGCGATCAGTTCCTTGCCGGTGCCGCTTTCGCCGTAGATGAGAACCGAGACGGTGGTCGCCGCCAGGCCGGCGATATCGCGGCAGACTTCGAGCATCTGCGGATTGGAGGTCAGCACCCCGGGCAGGGGCGTGCCGGCCTGGCCCTGGGCCAGGCGGTGGTTTTCCTGCTCCAGTTCGAAAAGCCGCTGAGCGCGGCTGACGATGAGGCGGATTTCATCGATGGCGATGGGCTTTTGATAAAAATCATAAGCGCCGAGCGCCACGGCCTTGAGGGCGAACTCGCGATCGGTCTGCCCGCTCATCATGATGACCTTGCTCTCGGGCGAGGCCTGCAGGACGGCGCGCAGGGTCGCCAGGCCCTCGCTGGGCCCGTCGGCATCCGGCGGCAGGCCGAGGTCCAGCAGCACCACGGAGGGCCGTTCCTGGTCCAGCACGGCCTGGGCGGAGGCGCGGTCTGAGGCGCGGGATACCTCGAAATCGTCGAACGCCCAGGCTAACTGCTTCTGCAGGCCGTTATCGTCTTCGACAAGGAGGAGGTGGGGTTTCTTCTGATCAGCCATGACTGTCAATCAACACAGTTTCAGGCCTCGCGCAACATGGGGAGCGTGACCCGCATGGTGGTGCCGGCGCCGACGCTGCTGATCGCCTCCAGATCGCCGCCCAGCTCGCGGGCGTAGGCCCGGCATTGGAAGGCGCCGATGCCCATGCCGCCGTGCTTGGTGGAGCGGAAGGGGCGGAACAGCTCGCTGCGGATGAAATCCAGATCCATGCCCTGGCCCGAATCGCGGACCTCGATGACGGCGAAATTCCTGTCCCGCCTGAGGCCGATGACAATGCTGCCCTGGTCGCCCGCGGCTTCCAGCGCGTTCTGGAACAGGTGGCGCAGGATGGCATCGACCCGGCGGGCGTCGGCGCGGACCCTGAGGGCGGCCAGGCTGGCCGGGCATTCGATCCGGACGTCGACGCCGTTGATCTTGTGCTCCTCGCTCAGCTTCTCGATCAGCGGCTTCACGGCGACCGCTTCGACTTCGTTGGGCCCGGGGTCGTCCTTCAGACGTTCCATCAGGTGGTTCATGCGGCCGACCGCCGACTGCACGGTTTCCAGCATGTCCGCCTGGAATTCCTGGCGGCCGCCGTGCTTTTCCGCGTTGCGCAGCATCAGCGACAGCTGGCTCACCAGGTTCTTGATGTCGTGGGTGACGAAGGCATAGCGCTGATTGAACTTCTCGAACTCGCGCACCTCGGCCAGGGCCCGCGCGGCGCGCTGCTCCGACAGATAACCGGCGGCCTGGCGGCTGGCGATCTGCAGCAGCTCGCTGTCTTCCGGGCTGAGCGGCTCGCCGGAACGCGAGCGTGTCAGCAGCAGCAGCGCGATCAGCCGGCCCTGATGGCAGAGCGGCACCAGCACCCAGGCATCGGGGATGCGGCGCAGGGCCTCGGCCAGCTCATGACAGGCCGCCGGCGCGTCTTCCGGGAAGGGGGCAGCCTGGGAAATCTCGATAACCTGATCCTGTTCGGCGAAGTAGCCGGCGAGCGCCTTGACCTCCAGATCAACGAGGCTGGCCGGCGAAAGGTTCCAGCCCGCGGCGATCGGCAGGTGCGTCTCGCCGAGGTCCCACAGGGCGCCGGCCGGGCTGTCGACGATGTCGGCCAGAGCCCGCAGGATGCGCCGGTCGAAGGTCTCCGACGTGCCGGACTGGGCGAGGCGGTCGGTGAAGCGCAACCACTCCGCGCGGTAGTCGTATTTGTCGCTGAGGACGTGGTGCGACAGGAAGCGGCGCAGGCGGGCTCGGAAGGTGCCGGAGAGCAGGGCAACGGCGAGCAGCAGCACCGCGGCGAAGAGAAAGACGTTCTGTACGGCGCTGCCCCAGGCGCCGCCGGCCACGCGCACGTAGTACGCCGAGCCGGCCATCAAGGACAGGTAGAGGCCCGCGCCGAAAACGACCGTCGAGCCGAAGACCAGGCGCCGGGAGAGGCCGAGCGCGAAGTGGCGCGCCTCGCTTCTTCGGATATTGATCGCGAAGAAGGGAACGACGAGGGCCTGTGCCAGACCGCGGGCTTCGAGGTAGGCCGGATCCAGCGCCTGGAAGAGAAAGCCTTCACCGTAGAGGAAGGTGTCGTAGACGAAGAGCCCGCCGGTCGCCAGGCACAGAAACTTTATGCCCCAACGCTCTTCCGCGTGAAACCCGCGATAGAGCGTCTCGGTCAATGAAAGCCCGATGATCGAGATGCAGAGGCCGACCGCTATTGAGGGTTGTGCCGATCGCTCCATGAGGACGAGTTGGACTGCAATAAGGGATACCGCGGCAAGGCTGAATACCCCGATCAGTACCCAGGCAACCCGCAGCCGGCGGGGATAGTTTCTACGGTAGGGGCCGTGAGAGGCCACGATGTGCCAGAGGAGCCAGACCCAGGCGAGCATGGCCAGGTGGCGGAGGGCCAAAGCGGTGCCGGGATAGCGCGGAATGACATCGTGGCCGAGGAGGGAAACGGCCGCCCAGGCGGCCGTGAGCAGGCTCGCCGCCAGCAGGTAGGGGCCGTGTCCGCCCCAGCGCCCGCGCAGCAGATAGTAGATTGCGAGTCCCAGATAGGCCAACGCCGCCGCGGAGAATCCTATGTACCCTACCAAGAGTTCCATGCCTATTTATGCCATGAAGGAGCGGCGGCGAAATGAATAAAATTCGCTCGGCCGGGAACGTCGATAAGCGATAAAAGTATTCTAGGTCAAAGCGTTGCGTCGACTGCGCTTGGCTTTGATCGGGACGGCATTCGGCCTATACTAAATGATAAGGTGCCGGAATATGACGGGTTTGTCGCGGCGAGTACCGAAGAGGAGAGGCCGGTTTTATGGTTGACGCAGAGGCTGGAGAGCGCGGGACGATGGCGGGCGAACGCTTGGGGCCGATAAGGCAGATCCTTCCGGCGGGCTGGTTCGCTGTCCTGCTGGTTCTCTCGGTGCTGGCAGGCTCCGGCGCCGGTCTGGTGCCTCAGGCCCAGGCCACGACCTTCGTCGAGCGTGCTCAGGAGTACCTTGAAGAAGGCGACCTGAGGTCCGCGAATATCGAGCTGAAAAACGCGCTGCAGCGCGATCCCAACAATGCCGAGGCACGCTTCCTTCTGGGTAGCGTTCTGTTGAAGCTCGGCGATGCACCGGGCGCTGAGAAGGAACTGCTGCGCGCGAAGGAACTGAACTACCAAAGCGACGAACTCGACCTCATGCTGGCCTATGCCCGGCTGAAAATGCGTCAGTTCGATGCGGTTCTGGACAGCGTCGTCCCGGACAATCCCATCGTTTCCCCCATCGAGCGCGACCTCTACGTCGCCAGAGGCGCGGCGCTGCTGGAACTGGGGCGCTACGATGAAGCCAAGGCCGTGTTCGACCGGGTTCTTGCCCGCGAGACCGATGTGCGCGCCCTGGCGCTGAGGGCGCGGCTGGCCCTGACCCTTGGCGATTCCGACAGCGCCCGTCAGGACCTGGACAGCGCGCTCGCCCTCGGCAAGGAAGAGTATCTGCTGTCGCTGGTCGAGGGCCAGTGGTTCTATCAGCAGCGCCGTTTCGATGAGGCGATCCAACACTTTGTCCGGGCGATCGAACTTGATCAAACGCAGCTCGAGCCCAGATTGGCGCTGGTCCAGTCCTACATTCTGCAAGGCAACCTCGAGAGTGCCGAGGCGACGGTTAAGTCCCTGAAGTCGGTGCAGCCCGACAACCTGGTCATCGTCCTGCACGAAGGCATCGTCCAATTTCTGCAGGGCCGTTTCGCCGAGGCGAAAGTGTCGGCAGACCAGGTGCTGGCGCGCATCCGAAGCCAGCCCCAGGCTGAAATTATCGCCGGCTACAGTGCCTACCAACTCCAACAGTATGAGCAGGCGCGAAAGTACCTGGAGTCCCATCTCGTGCGCGTCCCGAAAGATGCGATGACCCGCATGGTTCTGGGCGCGACCCTGTTGCGGCTCGGCGAGCCCGAGAAGGCCTATGAGGTCGTCGGCTCGGAGGAGATCGAGGTGCCGGAGAAGGGCGAGTATCTATCGATGCTCGCGCGGACGGCGCTGGCATCGGGCGACAATGCCGCGGCGCTCGCCTATCTGGAAAAGCTGGCGTTGAGCGCGCCGGACAACGCTGCGATCCAGAGCCGTCTCGGCTCGGTACGGATGCGGGGGGGAGACATGGAGGGCGCGATCGATGCTCTCAAAAATGCAGTCTCTCTGGCGCCGGATGCTTTGCCGCACTACGAGCGCCTGTTCTACGCCTATCTTCGCCAACGCAACCTGGAGGACGCTCTGTCGCTGTCAGACAGCGTCCGGAGCAAGTTTCCGGATAGTCCCTCGGGCGACGTTCTGATGGGGGTCGCGCTGGTCGATTCCGGAAAGCTGAGCGAAGCCGAGGCGGCCTTCGAGCGTGCCCTGGAAAAGGCGCCCGACGATATCTCGGTCGCCGATAACGTGGCCACGATTCTGCGCATGCAAGGCCGGGTCGACGAAGCGAGAAGCTTCATGGACAAGGCTTTGGAGCGGCATCCCGACAACGTGAAGATGCTGATCGACTATGCCGCCCTGGAGACCGGCGAAGAGAACTATGACGCCGCCGACGAATACCTGCAGCGCGCGCTGGCGGCCAGTCCGGAAAACGAGACGGCATTGCTGCGATTGGCCCGGCTGGACGAGTTGCGGGGAAACAGCGACGCGGCGACCCGGAAGTATCATGACATTCTGGAAAAGGGCAGCGGCGCACCGGCAGCCTACCTCGGGCTTGCCCGTCTGGCGCTTGCCGAGCAGGACTACACGGCAGCCCAGGATCAACTGGGCGAACTGCTGCAGAAGCGGCCGGACAATATCGATGGCCTGTTCCTGCAGGCGGAGGCCGAGCGGGGCCTTGGCCAGGTTCAGAATGCCCTTGCGACCCTGGAGCGTACCGCGGTGCTGGCGCCGGGGTCGGCCGACGTTCAGTTCTGGCTGGCCCGGTCCTACCTGGATAACAACGAAATCCCCAAGGCATCCGCGGCCCTGGACCGTGCGATCGAGCTTGAACCGGAGAATGTCGAGGCGCGGACGACCGCGATCCGGCTGGCAATCCAATCGGCTGAGACGGACAAAGCCGTAACCCTGGTCGAGACGGCGCCCGAGTCCGTTGCGGACGACGTCGATATCCTGAACCTTGCCGGCCAGATCGCTATCGCGCGAGGGGATGTCGGGGAGGGGCTGGAGAAGCTGGAGGCGGCCCGTGGCGGGCTCCAGGAGCTTCGCGGCCCGACGGCTCGTGAGATCTCTGTCGGGATGGCTCAGGCGTACTGGGCCAGCAATGAGCCTCAATCCGCCGCTGCGGTGTTGCGCGACTGGTACCAGGCCAACCCGGAAGACCTGCAGGTCGCCTTGCTGCTGGCGAGCAGCGAACGGGCGATCGGCGCGGACGACAAGGCCGAGACGGTGCTGCGCGCGGTCATCGACAAGGAGTCCGACAACTGGGCGGCCAGGAACGACCTGGCCATGTTGCTCCACGACGGCGGCAGGAATGACGAGGCTCTGGCGATGGCCGAGGGGGCCCGGGAACTGGCGGGCGACAACCCTTATGTCCTTGATACGCTGGGACTTATCCACATGGCCCGCGGCAGCGAGGGGGACGCCTTGGCATTGCTTGAGAAGTCGAACGCCCTGGCGCCCGATAACCGGGAGATCGCCTTTCACCTGGCCCAGGCTCTTGCCGCCAGCAACGAGACAGAGCGGGCCCGGCAGCTGCTGGACCGGATCCTCACGCAGCCCGGCGGTTTCGGCGGCCGCCAGGCGGCCGAGGATCTGCGGCGCCAGCTCGCCGACTAAGCGGGCATTCTCCCCGGCGACGCCCAGGCGCGGTGCCGGGGAGAATGCCCCTGTAAACATCGTAAACAACCTCCGGCGCGCCGATATTCCTGGGGTCTGGGCGCTAACCTGTTGACCAAAAAATAATTTTTGGGGTGGGCCGTAGCTGGGGTCGTCCCCCCCCGCCCCCGCGCCCGTGCCGCCCCGCTTTTCCCTTCAAAAAGTGTAAAGAAACCTTACGGCCTCCAACGAGGCAAAACGGGCCTTCTTGTTAAGCATTTGATTTAATGGAGATAATTTTCCGTCTTTGTTCTGGCACGCTAATTGCTTTTATGTGTCCGTACCCTCACGGGTGACATTTTTTTTGAGCCCATAGCGACAAACTGGAAGGGGCTAGTGATGAAGTACGGAAAGCAATTTGGACTGACGACTGCCGCGCTCGCCGTGGCGGGTTTCATGTCGATCGGGGCCGCGCAGGCCGCCTCTTCGCCGGGTGGTTTCTTCGCCCCGGGCGATAACCTGGTCTCCGACAACGACGCGGAAGAGCTGATCGACAACAACGGCAACGGTACGCTTGATGTCGGTGACTACCTGCAGGGCATCATCAAGTGGGGCACGATCGAGAACGCGGCGAACCCCGGTGGTGCGTCCCTGACCGCGGGCACCGTCAACGAGCTGACGGGTGTGTTCCGCGTCGAGGTTACCTCCAAGACGTTCCAGTCGGTCGGCCTTGACGGCTTGGGCGGAACCGCTGACGACATCTTCAGCTACACCTTCGGCGCCGACACGAGCGGCGCTTTTCAGGCGGCTTACGGGGTCGCGGCCGGTGCGGTTGCGACTTTCTTCGAAGATACCGATGGGGCCAGCCAGGACTACTCGCGCCAGGGCCCTCCGGGTGACCTGCTGACGGGCACCGGCGATTACGGGCTGGCGTCGGACGGCACCCTGGTCTGGGTGTGGGGCTTTGCCGGCGACGAAGACGAGCAGTGGCTGGCGACGGGCGTGCAGACGCCGGACGCGAGTTCCGTGCCGGGTGCGACCACCCTCGCGGAGTTCAATTTCCAGCTGAGCAGCCTCTTCTTCGCGTATGGCACCCTCGGCCAGACCGCCGCGGGCTGCGTGCCGGCTCCCTACGTTTTCGGCGTGAACGAGAACCCCTGCCTGTCGGCCGCGGGTGACTCGCTGATCGACATCAACGGCGGTGGTTCGGTGGTTGCTCCGGCGGCCAGCTCCGATTGGCCGGTCTGGACGAACACGGACATCACGGTGAACGTGGTTCCTGAGCCCGGCACCTTCGGGATGCTCGGCCTGGGTCTGGTTGGCCTCGGCTGGATCGTTCGCAAGCGTCAGAAGAACGCCTAGTCGCAAGACGGGCGGGCAGCCCTAGGGCTGCCACTTCTTTCGGTGAACGGTCGCAAGACCACGCACCAAAAAGTCAGTTAGACGTTCCTTCCAGAGACCCTTCCCCAGCCGACGCTGGGGAAGGGTTTTGGTTTTCGGCAGATGCTCCGTGGCGGGTTCCGCGCGAATGCGGGTTCTCGCTTCCCGGCCTCCGAGCCGGGTCCGGCGTCTTAAGTCTTCGTCCTCTTAAGACCGGGTGAGGGGCCTATTCGGCGGGCCTGGTGAGTTCTTCCAGGGGCTTGCGCACCGAGCGTGGCTGTATGCCCCCGGCGGCGGGTTGGCCGAGGCGCCCGAGGAACAGCAGATTCTCCGGCGCCGTGGCCGCCAGCCGGCCCAGCGTTTCGTTCAAGGCCACCGACTGGTCGCGCAGCTTCCGGTCCTCGGTGAAGGCAACCCCCTCGCGGCCGTAGTAGGAAAAGCACAGCGGCGCCAGGGACGGCTGCATGACGAGGCCGAGCTGCGTCGCGGTCAGCCAGAAGCGTTGCAGGCGCCGGCCGTATTCCAACAGCATGGCGGGATCATCAGCGGAATCGAAATCGACGCCCGGCGCCGAGATGAGGAAATGGGCGCCGCAGCGAAGTCCCGGCAGATAGTCCATCTGGATCTGCGCGCCGAGCGTCGCCGCCGGCAGCTTGTTGAGGCGCGCCATGCGCGACCAGTCCTCCAACGCCCAGCGCATGGTCTTGAGGGTCAGCGGGTCGAGGCCGATGGACGCCGCGGCCACGCCGCCGCGGCTGAAATCATGCTGCCAGTCGATGATACGCTGATGCACGCGATAGGCTTCGGGAATGCGCAGGCGCAGGTCGGTCGCCCGCGCGTTCAGCCGCGCGACCTGCCAGCGCTCCTGCGCGGTCTCGAACCAGCGGACCGACAACTCCGGCCCCAGGGTTTCCGCCAGCGCCGTTTTCTGCTCGGCCGTCAGGGCCGTGCGCTTATAGGGGCGGCGGTCCACCGAGCGCGTCTTGATACAGGACGCCAGAGGGTCGCCGTTGCCGCCCTGGCCGGTTGCCGGGAAGTGGGCGGTGACGATATGGCCGTCGGGGCCGCGGCCCTGGTATTCCCACAGGAACGACCGGCCGTTCTCGGCGGCGGCGATCTTCAGTGTCTCCAGCAGCATGCCGGCTGACAGCAGGGTCGGCTGCGCCTTGTTGTATTCATAGACGTTATCGCCGGATTCATCGGCGACGGTGATCTGAAGCGTGTCGCCGCCGATCACTTCGAAGCGCCAAGGCTGCGAATTGTCGCCGCTGGGCGCCCAGCGGGCGAGATCGAGAATCTTCTCGATGTCACCCGCGTCCTCCGGCAGGTCGCTGCGCTGGGCTTCGGCCAGGGCGAGGGTGGCGGTGATGTGCCGCTCTACCATCTTCAGCTTCAAGCGCTGCAGCGGGTTGTTATTACCGAAAAACAGGCGGCCGCAGGCGAAGATGCCGCGATAGACATCGAACTGGTGGTAGTAGGGGGCGGCACGCACGCGGCCGCGGCCCAGCAGAATCTTTACCGCTTCGCCGCCGACGACACCGGCGCAAAGCTGCACCGCGGCGGCCGAGGAGGGGCCCCGCTTTTCGACCAGGTTCAGGCGGCTGGGATCGACCAGATACGAACGGTGCAGGCCTTTGGGCGTCAGCCCGAGGAGGAAGCGCGCGTACTGGCTCTCCGTCGACTGGCCCGCCATGCGGAAGTACTGCTCGAAGGTCATCTTGCCGGGCATGAAGACGATGTAGCTGGTGCCGAAGCCGATGGGGCCGGCGGTGATCGCCGGGATGCCGAGTTCGGCGCAGCGCCGGAAGACCTTGGCGCGGATGTCGGGGACGAAGAAATCGAAACCGTCGACGAAGAGGTCGACCCCGGAAAGGAAGTCGTCGATATTGGTTTCGTTGATGCCTTCGCCGAAACTCCGGACGTCCAGCAAGGGATTGATGTCCTTGGCCATCTCGGCCATGACATCGACCTTGGGGCGGTTCATCGTGGAGAGCGACGCGCCGGCCTGGCGATTGAAATTCGCCAGTTCGTAGCTGTCCATGTCGGAAAGATTGAAGGCGCCGATCCCCATCCGGGTGAGGGTCAGCAGATGGACCCCGCCAACGCCGCCCATCCCGGCGATGGCGACGCGCTTGCCGCGCAGCACCTGCTGCTCATCTGCCGTTATCCAGCCGATATTACGGTCGAACGCCTGGTCGTAGTCGAAGCGGGCGTCGCTCATCGCAACAACAGTTGCTCGCTGTTGGGCAGGGGGAGAATGCATTGGCAGTCGCCGTCACCCAGCTCGCGCTGCCAGCGCGCATTCTAGACGATCCCAGTGCCGGCCGCCATCGGTCAGAATCTCGTAGACGTCGGGACGTTCGGCGTGGACCCGTTCCAGCATGGTGCGCAGTTCCAGCACGCAGGGCTGTCGCCGACCATGGTATTCGACCAGCGGCCCGATGTTTTCGAAGTGGATCCCCAGGCGGGACAGCAGCCGCAGCAGCGGCTTCTCCATGACGGCACACCAGTAGAAAATGCCGTTGTCCAGGCTCATCGCAATCAGGCCTTCGATCAGGCCAAGCGTCATGTTGGGGATGACGCGCCGCTCGTCTTCCTGCTCGCCCGGTTCGTTGCTGGCCGGATACAGCCAGTCGTTCTGGCGCTTGCGAAAGTCCTTGGAGATGCAGAACCGCGAAACCTCGGCCATCTGCATGACCGGAAAGCTTTCGGGATCGTGGATCCTCGGGTCCGTGCAGACGTCCTGCAGGGCGAAGCTGTGGTCCGGGGCTTCCTTGTTGGGGAGGATCAGGCGCACGGTGCCGGCCCAGGCGCGGCTGCCCTTGTGCAGCAGCAGGCAGTGGACCGCCTTATCGTCATAGGGGTCGCGCTCCAACCCCTGGGGGTTTGCATCGGCCGCTTCGAAAGGGTTTTCGATGCAGTAGACCTGGTAGCGCAGACGAAACACCTCTTCGAGCAGCTTCTCGTCGCTCTCACCGACAATGATGGTGTCGAAGTATTGGCGATAGAGTTCCCTCGCAGCGCGGTTCATGCTCTCGTCCCTCTGAAGGGCTGCAGACCGGCTTGCACGGGCACCCGAAGCCGGCGCGATGCCGGCGTGCTGATAGGATTCGTTCATGCCTGCATTCCTGATGCCAAGTTGCAACGACGCTTCCGCAACGCATACGGTGCCGTCTTTATCGATTTTTATTGGATCGTCGGCACCACGACTCAGGTGACGGCCGTCTGGTCGCTTTAGCTGCCGATTGCCACAAGGATACCCTCGCTGCGTTAAGGCAGGATTAAGTGATGCCTACCGGCAAACGGCTAAATCCCTGCAACAAAAGGGCAATGCAGATCAAGATACAATCGATGATTGCAATTGCTATCATGGGAATCAAGGAGTTAGCGGGCGCGCAGGGGACAAAGCCCTGGCTCCGGCCGCCAGGCGGCCGGTTCGGCTTTCATGCGGCAGATGCCGGAAAGCTAGGCGGCGCTGAGGGACTGGCGCGGCGCACATGACAGGGCGCCGCCGTCGGTGAGGATGTTCCAGAATTCGGGCCGTTCGTCGGCGGCCTGGTCCAGCAGTTCCTCCAACTCGGCGTAGCAGACCTGGCGCAGACCGCGGTGCTCCACCAGCGGACCCGCATTCTGGAAGTGCAGACCATAGGACCGCAGCCGGCGGAGCAACGAGGGCTCGGCCGCCAGGCACCAGTGGGTGACGCCGTGCAGCATGCTGAGCCGTACCAGGCCCCGGATAAGGCCCAAGGACATGTAGGGCAGCAGCTTCTCGCCGACCGTCGTGCCGCTCTCATCGATGGCGGAGAGGTACCCGGAACCGGATCGGGAGTCCTTCAGGATCTCGCGGGCGGAGCGGGTGATGGCAAAGCGTGAAACCTCCGCCGTGGTCCCCCGGGGCAGGCGCTTGATCGCCTCGATGGCTTCCAGCGGCGCATAGTCCGCCAGTGGCATCCCGGCAAACCAGGTCGGGCCGGCTGGCGGCAGGACCAGGCGCACGGTGCCGAGCACGGCCTCGCTGGTCTGTTCCCGCAGGATGCTGTGCAACGCGTACTCGTCGTAGAAGTCTTTTTCCATGCCGCCGAGGCAGCTGTCGGCACTCTCGTAACCGCGATCCAGGCAGTAGACCTGGTAGCGCAGGCGGAAGGCTTCAGCGATCTCCTCCGGTTCCGTCGCCGGGGCTTCGGCGAATACCTGGTCGAAGTGGCCCAGGACGTCGAGGCGACTTGGGGCCGCCTGAGGTGCAGGAGCCGTTTCGGCCTGGCGCAGGCGTGCGCGAGGGGCGGGGATGCTGGCGAGAAGCGTCTCGAGTGCTGGCTGAGTTCCCATTTTCTTCCGTTAACGCTAAGCGGAGGGTGTGGAACAGCGATACATCGCTGGATAAAGGAGGGTCCCAGGAAGCCAAGAAAAAATAGTTAACAGAATCCGCATAAGCACTCCCGCAAGGTAAAAGACCCGAATTTACCACAAGGGGATGACGTCGTGCGTATAGGCGCTTTGCGGAGCATCCGGCGGGTGATCGCGCAGCGTCGCGACAGGACATTATTTGTTGGAAAGCAATGCTTTCGAAGGGAAACTTCTAAAGCTCGTTGCGCTGCCACTGCTTTCCCCAAAAGTCCGCTACTACCTCCCGGCCACCGGGAATGGGTAGTAGGCCTCAACCCGAAAGGGTTAATCTCTTATAGCCGCCCTGAGTCACTTGCCTTGTGACATTTTGTGGTTCTTCTGAGTCTGTTCCGTGGCATCCAGCGTTTTCAGTGTCTTAATGTTCGTTTTCACTAGGCCCGCGATGTAAAACGGACTTTCGATGACCACGATTGTAGTAATAGACAGGATAGGGAATTGAATTGCCGTCGTGGAAGCGCGCGCTGGTTGATCGGAAGTCGAATCCGATTAACCTTATCACAAGCGGGCAGGAAGCCGGCAACCGACAGAATCAGTCCGGGGAAATCTGACCTCGGGAGGGGGTAGGGCGCCGCTGCCCCGGGCCCTTTGCGGAGGCTCTCTTCGCCTTGGCGGTACTTGTCACCGAGACTTGCGGCTCCGCCGCTTCGGTCTTGGCATCGGCCGATTTCGCGGGGACGCGCATGCGGATAAAGCCGGTCTGCTCGCGGATCGACCGGGCCCCGTCATTCCGGATGCTCCATATCATCACGTAGATGATGAAGACGATGAAAACACCCAGCGCTATCGACGTCATTGCTTGCTCATTCTGACGGTGCGGCCTCGCCGTCGCCTGATTGCCGGCGCAGCCAGGCGACGGTCCACTGCGCCACCGTATCACGCCAGGCGCGGCGCGAAAACGTGTGGTCGGCATCGCCCAGGTCGCAGCGGCGCACCCGCGGCTCGCCCAGCAGGCGGCGCCAAGTGTCCGATGCGGCGGCGGCGTCCTCGAATTCCCGGGCGGTCAGGTCCCGGCCGCTCATGATCAGCAGCACGGGCCCGCGATAGCGGGCCAGGCCGGCCGCCATGCGGTCCGGCAGGGGGGCCGGCAGGGGGGCAGAGTCCGCCGCCGTGTCGGCGGCGTCGGGCGAACGGAAGCGCCGGGCGAGCAGCTCCAGCAGGGACTTGGCCGAGGCCCACGGATTGACCCGGCCGGCGGCCAGCCGTCGCCAGAACGCACCGTCCACCAGCCGCTGCAGGTAGTAGTGGCGCAGGACGGCCCGGGCTTCGCCTTCGGGCGTCCGGACCCAGGGGTTCAGCAGGACCACGCCGCTGACGCGCGGATCGCGGTGGGCGTAGAACAGGATCGCCGAGGCCGCATCGCAGAGGCCCCAGAGGACGATCCGCTTCAGCCCGGGGCAGTGCGCCTGAAAGGCGTCGATGGCGGCCGCGATGTCCTCGTCCAAGGCTTCGAAGCCGCGGAAGTCGCCTTCGCTGTCGCCGATGCCTCGGTGGTCGAAGCGCATAACCGGAATGCCATCGGCGGCGAGCTGGCGGGCCAGGAGCAGGAACTGCCGGTGGCTGCCGGTGCGGTACTGCGGGCCGCCGACGACGATCAGCACGCCGGTGCCGGCAGAGGCCGGCGCGGGGGAGACGGTGTCGGCGGCAGCCGGCGCGGGGTGGACGATGCCGAGCAGCGCAGCGCCGCCGCAGGAAAAGGTGATGGCCTGTTCGCGCGCCGGGTCGCGCGCTGGGATCGTCATGGCCGGAACAGGGCGTCGGTGGCTTCCAGCAGCGCCGGAGCCAGGGTGAATTCCTGGATCGCCCAGAAGGGTTCTCCGGCGACGGCCTGAGCGCGCAGGCCGGGCCGCTGGGCCGTCATGCCCGTGATGATCTGCTGGGAGGCTGGAAGCAGTTCGTGGGACCCGCCCGAGCTGACCTCCAGCCAGTCTACGGCGGTGCCCTCCAGTTTACCGAGCAGCGGCGCCAACTGCAGGCCGCCGACTGCCTCGGCCAGCGCCGGGGCGAGTTCGTAGCCGCCGACCTCCAACGCCTCGCCAGCCACCAGCCGCTGCCGCAGATACTTCGTCGACTCCTTACCCGACTTGGCGCCCGATGGGTCGGCCATGCCGGCGGCGACCCGCAGGCGCAGGAATTGAGTGAGAAAGCGATCGCCGGTGAGGACAGGCTGCCAGAGCACAAGCCGCGAGACGCGCCCGGGTGCCTGGGCGGCCACCTCGGCGGCCAGCAGGGCCCCGAGGCGCAGCCCCCACAGGCCGACCGGGCCGCCGCAGCGGTCGCCGCGCCACGCCGTCGCCGCCTCGGCATCGCTGCGCCAGGTTTCCCAGCGGGCTTCGCCGAAATCGCCGGCGCTGTCCCCCGTGCCGAAGGGATCGAGCAGCAGCACGTCGATGCCGAGCGCGGCGAGCCGCCGCGCCTGCCGGGCGGCCATGCGGCGGGCCCGGTTCATTTCTTCGGCGAAGGGGGGCAGGTAGACCAGACCCTGGCGCGGCACGCGGCCACCCGTCGCGGCATGGTGAACCGCCAGCAGCGGGCCGCGCGCGCCGTCGAGGAAGAACGCCTCCATCGTCACGATAGGGGCCCCGTCATGAGAGGACCGTCATCGGAGGGGTGTCATCGCAGGGGTGCCACCGCTGCCGGGCCCGGTCAGGCCGCCAGCTTGTCTTCGACGAAGCGGGTGAGGCTGCCCAGGGTCTCGAAGACATCGGCCGAGATATCGTCGTCGTCGACCTCGATATCGAATTGCTCTTCCAGGCCGGTGAGGACCGTCACGACAGCCATGGAATCGAATTCCGGGATGCTGCCGAAGAGCGCGGTGTCTTCGTCGAAGCCGTTCACCCGGTCGCCCAACTGAAGGGCTTCCTGCAGCACCCGCTTCACACCATCAATGACCGCCATCTGAACTCCCACTGTCTTCCGCGACGATACGCCCGTACTCTCTATCCCGGACGCGCTGTGAAGAACACCCTATAGCGAACACCGGCGGAATTGCACATAACAAGATGGCCCGGCATAAGCTAGGCTGAATTATCATTCTGTTGGCCGCATTTTATCCCATGTCACATTCACTTCTCGGCAAGCTCAAACGCCTCGCCGGAGAACTGGGACCCGTCGGGGTGTTGGCCTACGGCCTGCATCTGCTGGGCGGGCGCTCCGGCGGGCTGCTGGGGCTTTCCCGCTACCTCTTCGTGGCCCAGCCGGTGGCCGGGCAGCCGCTGCTGCCGGCGCGCCGCGGCCGATCCATCGCGGTGCGCCGGCTGGATCCCCAGGCCCCGGAACTGCTGGCCCTGCCGCTGGACCGTGCCGTGCTGGCCTACCGGGCCGGCCAGGGGGCGGTCTGCTTCGGCGCCTTCAAGGAGGACCGGATCATCGGCTGTCTCTGGCTGTGCCTCGGCGCCTACGAGGAGGACGAGGTGCGCTGCCGCTACCGGCCTTTGCCAGCGGGCCGGGCGTCGTGGGATTTCGACGTCTACCTGCTGCCCGAGCAGCGCAGCGGCCTGGGCTTCGCCCGGCTGTGGGACGAGGCCAACGCCTTTTTGCGGGCGCAGGGGGTGACCTATAGCTGGAGCCGCATTTCGGCCTTCAACACCGAGTCCCTGGCGGCCCACAGCCGCCTCGGGGCCCGCGTGATGGGGCAGGCCACCTTCTTGTGGCTGGGCCCCTGCCAGATCATGCTGGGCTCGGTGCCGCCCTATCGGCATCTATCATTCCGGCGGAAAGCCGGGCCGACCCTGGAGCTGCACAACCCCTGAGGCGGCCGACCGCGGAAATACCCCCATAGATGCGCTTTTCCGGCCCGGATACGAGCGGCGATTTCCTTGATTTGACAGGGCTTTGCGGTACCTTGCACTGTTTCCGTCTCACACCACGCCGGCTCACGCAGACGCAACAGATCAGATGATTCAGTCCCTTCATGAGTTCGCGCTGCGCGGCGCCCGCCAGTGGCCGCAGGCGACCTGCCTGGTGGCCAAGGACCGGCATCTTTCCTACGGCGCGCTGTGGGATGAGATCGAGCGCCATGGCGCCGGCCTCGCCGCGCTCGGCCTTGTCCCCGGGGAGCGCGTCGGCATCTGGCTCGACAAGCGCGTCGAAACGATCACGGCCTTCTTCGGCGCTTCCCTGGCGGGGGGCGTCTTCGTGCCGATCAATCCGGTGCTGCGCCCCCAGCAGGTCCACCACATCCTGACCGACTGCAACGTCCGCATCCTGATCACGTCGCGCGACCGGCTGCAGAGCCTGGGTGCGCTGCAGGACGAGCAGGGCGGCAGCTTTCCCGATTTGCGCCAGGTGGTTCTGGTGGACCCCCGCGAGGGCGACTCCTGGCCGGATGGCCCGGCGGTGTGCGGCTGGGCCGAGGTGCAGCAGGCGGCGGTTCCCGGCGCGCGGCCGCTGCCGCGCAGCATCGATCTCGACATGGCGGCGATCCTCTATACCTCGGGCAGCACCGGCCGGCCGAAGGGCGTGGTGCTGTCGCACCGCAACCTGATCGTCGGCGGCCAGAGCGTCAGCCAGTACCTGGAGAACGGTCCGCATGACCGCATCCTCTCGGCGCTGCCGCTGAGTTTCGATGCCGGCCTCAGCCAGGTGACGACGGCCTTTTGCGTGGGCGCGCGGCTGGTTCTGCTGAACTACCTGATGGCGCGGGATTTCAAACGTCTCTGCCAGCGCGAGGAGATCACCGGCATCACCGGCGTGCCGCCGCTGTGGTTTCAGATCGCCGAACTCGACTGGTCGGACGGTGCCGGTGAGAGCGTGCGCTACTTCGCCAACACCGGCGGCCACATGCCGCGGCCTCTGCTGGGGCGCTTGCGCGAGGTTTTCCCCAAGGCCAAGCCTTACCTGATGTACGGCCTGACCGAGGCTTTCCGCTCCACCTATCTGGACCCCGCCGAGGTCGACCGCCGGCCCGATTCCATCGGCAAGGCGATTCCCAATGCGGAGATCCTGGTGGTGAACGGTGAAGGCCAACTCTGCGCGCCGGGGGAAGAGGGTGAACTGGTCCACCGGGGCGCGCTGGTGTCGCTCGGCTACTGGAACGATCCGGAACGCACGGCCGAACGCTTCAAGCCGGCGCCGGGGCGGCCGGGGGAAATTCCCGTCCCCGAACTGGCGGTGTGGTCGGGCGATATCGTGCGCCGGGACGAAGAAGGGTTCCTCTATTACGTCGGCCGGCGCGACGACATGATCAAGACCTCGGGCTACCGGGTCAGCTCGACCGAGATCGAGGAAGTGCTCTACGCCACCGGGCTGGTCGAGGAGGCCGTCGCGCTGGGTCTGCCGCATCCCACCTTGGGACAGGGTATCGCGGTGGTGGCCAAGCCGAAGGGCGGCGGCCCGCTGGCCGAAGCGGATCTGCTGGCCGCCTGCCGCCGCGATCTGCCGATGTACATGCTGCCGGCGCTGTTCGTCGAACGCGGCGAGCTGCCGCGCAATCCCAACGGCAAGATCGACCGGCCCGGACTGGCCGCCGAATTCGCCAAGGCCTTCATGCCAAGCAAAGAACAAGACGAAGGGGATATCGCATGCACCCGGCCCTGATGCATTGGGGAGCGCGCGACGGCTGCCTGGAAGTCGGCGGCCATAGCCTCACGCGTCTGGCCGACCGTGTCGGCCAGACGCCCTTTTTCGTCTACGACCGCGGCCTGCTGGACGAGCGCATCGCCCTGTTGCGGCGGACGCTGCCCGCCGCGGTGCACCTGCACTATGCCGTAAAGGCCAACCCCATGCCGGCGGTGGTGCAGCACCTGAAGCCGCTGGTCGACGGCTTCGACGTCGCGTCGGCCGGGGAGATGCAGGTTGCGCTCGATGCCGGCATGGCACCCGGCGACATCGCCTTTGCCGGGCCCGGCAAGACCGACGCGGAACTGATGCAGGCGCTGGCCGCCGGCATTCTCGTCGAGCTTGAGTCGGAGGGCGAGCTGGAGCGCCTGGCAGGGCTTTCCGAGCGCAGCGGTTATGCCGCGCGCGTCGCGGTGCGGATCAATCCCGACTTCACGCTGAAGGGTTCGGGCATGCGCATGGGCGGCGGCGCGCAGCAGTTCGGCATCGATGCGGAGCGCGTGCCGCAACTGCTCGGGCGTATCGCGGCGAGCGGCCTCATCTTCGAGGGCTTTCACATCTTCGCCGGCTCGCAGAACCTGCGCGCCGAGATCATCTGCGAGGTGCAGCGCCAGACCGTCGAGCTGGCGCTCGGCCTGGCCGAGCAGGCGGGGCAGGCGCTGAAATACCTGAACATCGGCGGCGGCTTCGGCATCCCCTATTTCCCCAAGGACACACCGCTCGACCTCGCCCAGGTCGGCGACAATCTGGCGCCGCTGGTCGAGCAGGTGACGGCACGGCAGCCCACCGCCGAGATCGTGCTGGAACTGGGCCGCTACATCGTCGGCGAGGCCGGTCTCTACGTGTCGCGTATCATCGACCGCAAGGAGTCGCGCGGTGAAATTTTCCTGGTCACCGACGGCGGGCTGCACCATCAACTGGCGGCCTCCGGCAACTTCGGCCAGAAGATCCGGCGCAACTATCCCTTGGCGATCGGCAACAGGTTCGGCGACAAGTTCGCGGGCGCGGCGACGGAGACGGCCTCGGTCGTCGGCTGCCTCTGCACACCGCTGGACCTGCTGGGCGATCGCTGCGAACTGCCGGCTGCGGAGGTCGGCGACCTTGTGGTGGTCTTCCAGTCGGGCGCTTACGGCCTGACGGCCAGTCCCAGCGCCTTCCTTGGCCATCCCGCGCCCGTCGAGATTCTGGTTTAGGTCCGGCCATGAGCGCTTTCTGCGGCTGGCTGGCCGAGCCGGGAAGGGAACAGGGACCCGAAGCAACGCTGGATGTCATGGCGGCGGCTTTCCGGGGGCGCCGTTTCGAGAACCGCTCCGCTGCCGCCCCTGATGCAGCGCTGTGGCTCAGCGACGCGCGCGCCGCCGAGGGCCTTGCCGATAACCCTGCCCATGATCCTGCCCATGATGAGGCGCCCTGGGTCGCGATCGTCGGCACGCCGACGTGGCGGGACCCGGCGCTGGCGGCGGAAGCGCGGGCGCGGGGGGCTGCGGGCGCGCTGCGCCTGGCCTACCGCGCACGCGGCCTCGACCTCTTCGACGACATTGCGGGGGCTTTCGCCTTTGCCATCCTGGACCGTGCCCGGCGCCGCGCGCTGCTGGCCATCGACCGGATGGGCGTGCACGATCTCTACGTCGCCGAACCGGGCGGGCGGGAGCTCGTCTTCGGCACCTCCGCGGACTGCGTGAGGGCGCATCCGCGGGTCGGCGCCAGCGTTCCGCTGCAGGCGGTCTACGACTATCTCCACGCCTTCGTCTGCCGGTCACCGGGGACGATCTACGCGGAGCAGCGCAAGCTGGGGCCCGGGCAGTACCTGCTGTGGCAGGACGGCGAGAGCCGGACCGACACTTACTGGAAAACGCCTTTCCGCCCCGACCGCGACCACAGCGCGGAAGAACTGGAAGCGATGCTGGTGGCGCAGCTGCGCCGCGCGGTGCATGAGTCGGTTCCGGAAGGACGGGCGGCCAGCACCGGCGCCTTCCTCAGCGGTGGACTGGACAGCTCCACCGTGGCGGGGCTGCTGACCGAGGTAACCCCGGCGCCGGCCGAGACCTTCACCATCGGGTTCGACGAAGAATCCTACGACGAGATGCGCTATGCCGATGCGACGACCCAGAAATTCGGCACGCGGGCGCACTGCTACTACCTGACCGCGGAAGATACCGCGGAGATGGCGCCGAAGATCGCCGCCTACTACGACGAGCCGTTCGGCAACTCCTCGGCGGTGCCGGCCTATTTCTGTGCCGTGGCGGCGCGCGAGGCCGGTATGACCTGCCTGCTGGCAGGCGACGGCGGCGACGAAATCCTGGCCGGGAATTCCCGCTATCTGGATCAGCGCAGCGACAATGCCTACACCCGGCTGCCGGCGCCGGTGCGTTGGCCCGTGCGGCTGGCGGCCTTCCACACGCCGCTGCTCAGCCGGACGGCCTTCTGGCTGCGGGCCCAGCGCTACATCGCCCGATCCGAGGCATCGCTGCCGGAGCGGACCGAGGCCTACAATTTCTATCAGATCGACCGCATGGCCGAGGTCTTCGACGACGAGGCGCTGCGGCAGATCGATCTGGCGGCGCCCTGGCGCGCCATGCGGGCTGTCTACGAAGGCGCTGCTTCCGAGGACGCGCTGCAGCGGATGATGCACCTGGATCTGAAACAGGCCCTGGCCGATGCCGACCTGAAGAAGGTGGTCGGCATGTGCGAACTTGCTGAGATCGACGTGCGCTTTCCTTTTCTGGACGACGACCTGGTGGCCTTCTGCGCCACTATCCCGCCGGAGCTGCATCTGAAGGACGGCCGCTTACGGGCGTTCTTCAAGGACGCCTTCCGCGGTTTCCTTCCCGACGAGGTCATCGCAAAGAAGAAGCATGGCTTCGGCATGCCGTTCTACGAGTGGACCCGGGACCATCCGCGCCTGCGCGACCTGGCGTACGACAGTCTGCGCAGCCTGCAGGGCCGCCACATGCTTCGCGCCGACTTCATCGACCGTGTCATGAAGGAACACGCGCGCTGCGAGACGACGGACTATGACGGGATCGTGTGGGACCTGATGATGCTGGAGCTCTGGCTGAGCAGCCACGGATTCTAATAATTCAGCCTGTACCACAGCAGCCCGAGGTGCTCGTGGACGGCGTAGTAGGTCGTCAGGAGAGCCCGGGCCGAGGGGAGGAAGTCTTCCCAGACGGGGTCCGCGCGCGATACGAAGCGCGTCGGCGCCGGGATGGCCTCGATCCCGGTTTGTGCAAACGAGAACATGGCCCGCGGCATGTGCCAGGCGTGGGTGACCAGATAAATCTTCCGGATGCGCTGTTGCTTCAGCAGCGCCGCGGAGAATTGGGCGTTGGCCCAGGTGTTCCAGGACTCTTCTTCGACCCAGCGGACCGGAACGCCGAAGTCGCGCTCCAGGGCCTGCTTCATGGCGCGGGAAACGGTAAGGCCCGCGTCCCGGCCGATGGCGCCGCCGCTGACCAGAACCGGGATGCCCGTCATCCTGGCGAGATAGGCGGTGAACTCGATGCGCTCCAGCGACAGCCCGTCGCCCGTCTCCGAGTAGGCCAGCGGCGTGGAGGCTTCGCTGTACTCCGGCGCGTCGAAGTAGATGCCGGCGCCCAGCACGACGATGGCGCCCACGTCAGGGTCCGGCTGCTCCACGTCGATGGGGCCGTAGGGCTGCAGGGGCGCCATCAGTTCCCCGGCCATGTAGGGCGTGGTGCTGAGGTAGGCGACCAGCAGCAAGGCCCAGAGCAGCCCCTTGCCGAGCCGCGGCCAGCGCCGCTTCACCAGCAGGCCGAGGAGCAGAAGAACGAAAAAGCTGGCGGGCGGCAGGACCAGCCGGGTCACAATGTCGTAGAACATCGCCGCCGCCTTTCAGCTTTGCCGTAGCCGCCGGCCGCTAGAGGGTCCAGTAGCGGACCGACGCCGGCACCTGCTTCGGGTCGAGGGCCGACTTCACGTCCACCAGGACGCCCCCTTCGACCAGACGCGCGGCGGGATTGCTGTTCATGTCCTGCATGATCTCGCGATGGGGAACGCAGAGGATCAGAGCGTCGAGGCCCTTCATCGCGTCGGCGCCCACCAGCTTGATGCCGAATTCCTCCTCGGCTTCCTCGGCGTCGACCAGGGGATCGTACACCAGCGCGTCGATGCCGTATTCGCGAAGCTCGGCGAGGATGTCGGGAACCCGGCTGTTACGCAGGTCGCGCACGTTCTCCTTGAAGGCGAGGCCCAGGATACCGATCTTCACCGAGCCGTTCAGAGCCCCGCTCTGGCCCAGCATCTTCACCACGCGCCCGGCGATGAAGGCCCCCATGCCGTCGTTGATGCGCCGCCCGGAAAGGATGACTTCCGGGTTGTAGCCGACCTCCTGGGCCTTGGCCGTCAGGTAGTAGGGGTCGACACCGATGCAGTGGCCGCCGACCAGGCCGGGGGTGAAGGGCAGGAAATTCCACTTCGTCCCCGCCGCGGCCAGCACATCGCGGGTCGGGATGGACAGACGCTCGAAGATGATGGCCAGTTCGTTCATCAGCGCGATGTTGAGGTCGCGCTGGGTGTTCTCGATCACCTTGGCCGCTTCGGCGACCCGGATCGAGGAAGCCCGGTGCACCCCGGCGGAGGTTACCGCGCCGTAGATGGCGGCGACCCTGTCGAGGGATTCCGTGTCCTCGGCGGAGACCACCTTCACGATGCGCTCCAGCGTGTGCTCGCGGTCGCCGGGGTTGATGCGCTCGGGCGAATAGGCCAGCTTGAAATCCTTGCCGGCGGTGAACCCGGACACCTCGGCGATCAGAGGGCCGCAGACCTCTTCCGTCACGCCGGGATAGACGGTCGATTCCAGAGCGACGATGGCGCCCTTAGGCATGTGGCTGGCCACCGTGCGGCAGGCCGCCTTCACCGCGCCCAGGTCGGGGCGGTGGTTCTGGTCGACCGGCGTCGGCACCGTGATGGCATAGAAGCTGCGCCCCTTCAGGCAGTCGGGATCCGAAGAGACCTTGAGGCGGGACGCCTTCAGCACATCGCTGTCGATCTCGCCGGTCCAGTCGTCGCCCTGGGCCAGGGTCTTCACGCGCTTCTCGTTCACATCGAAGCCGACGACGTCTTCAAAGTGGTTGGCGAGGGCGACCGCCAGGGGCAGCCCGACGTAGCCAAGGCCGATAATTGCAATCTTCTCATCATTCTTCATGCCAGCGTCTCCAGAGGCGCTCAGGTTTTCGTTATGCCGTGCAGGCGAAGTGAACTGCGGCGGACCGTTCTTGTGACCGCCGCCGAGGAGTCGGTTGTCTAAGGCTCGATTCTACTGACGCCCCTCGCTGCTAGGTGGCCGCCATGCGCTCCGCGGCGGGATGCTCGGCGGAGGTCTGGTGGACATTTCTGAGGAACGATTCGAACATCAGCAGGGCCCAGATCGCCGTGCTGAAGTCGCTGATCCCGCTGGCGTGTTCGTCCAGCAGGAAGGTGACGAAATCCATGTCGAAGAGCCCGACCTCCTCCAGCATGCCGTCCAGCAGACGGCTGCGCACGACCTCGCGCAGCGGGCCGCGGAACCAGCTGGCAAGCGGAATGCTGAAGCCCATCTTGTCGCGGTAGAGGATGTCATGGGGGAGGCGGTCCTCCATGGCTTTCTTCAGGATGTACTTGCCCTCCCGCGCCCGCAGGCGGAAGGCGGGCGGCAGGGTGGCGGCCCATTCGAGCAGTTCGTGGTCGAGCAGGGGAACGCGCACTTCCAGCGACGTCGCCATGCTGGCCCGGTCGACCTTGGTCAGGATGTCGCCCGGCAGATAAGTCTTCATATCGGCGTACTGGACGCTGTCGAGGTGATGTTCGACCGGCGCGTCCTTCAGCGTATCCTCCAGCACGGTGCGGGCGTGATAGCCCTGCAGCTCGCGGCGCATGCGCGGCGAGTAGAGGCGCTGGCGCAGGCGGTCGTCCAGGATGGAGACGCTGTGGAAGTAGCCCTCGATGCTGTCGCGCGCCAGGGCCTGCAGGGTGGACTTGGCGCGGAACGAGCGCGGCGCCCAGTCCATCTTGGGGTAGACCTGGCCCAGCAGCGAGAACACCGGCTGGCGCAGCGGCGCGGGCAGCAGGCCGCGGACCTGTTCCTCGTAGTGGTGCCAGCGATAGCGGCGGTAGCCCGCGAAGGCCTCGTCGCCGCCGTCGCCGGACAGCGCCACCGTGACGTTCTCGCGCGCCAGGCGGCAGACCTGATAGGTCGGCATGGCCGAGCTGTCGGCGAAGGGTTCGTCGTAGAACCGCGACATGTCTTCGATCAGGTCGAAGGAGTCGGCGGAGACCTGAAGCGAACGATGATCGGTCTTCAGGTGGTGGGCGACCTGTTCGGCGTAGGCCGCTTCGTCGAAGGACGCCACGTCGAAGCCGATGGAGCAGGTGTTCACCGCCCCGTTCGAGTGATCCGTCATCATGGCGACCACACTGCTGGAATCGACGCCGCCGGAGAGGAACGCGCCCAGCGGCACGTCGGCCATCAGGCGGATCTTTACGGCCTCGCTCATGCGCTCACGCAGCTCGACGCAGGCATCCGCTTCCTTCATGCGGTTATCGGCCTGGAAGTGGATGTCCCAGTAGCGGCTGATGGCCGGCGCCGAGGTGCCGCGCCGCCAGGTCAGGGTGTGGGCCGGCGGCAGTTTGCGGACGCTGCGATAGATGGTCTTGGGATCGGGCAGATAGCCGAAGGCGAAGTAGTCCTCGATGCCGGAGATATCGAGATCGCGCCGCAGGGTCGGCTCGCAGAGCAGGGCTTTCAGTTCCGAGCCGAAGATCAGGCGGTCGTCCGGCAGAATGGCATAGTAGAGCGGTTTGATGCCGAGGCGGTCGCGGCCCAGGAACAGGGTCTCGCTGTTGCTGTCCCACAGGGCAAAGGCGAACATGCCGCGGAAGCGCTTGACGCAGTCGGCGCCCCATTCCTCCCAGGCGTGGACGATGACCTCGGTATCGCAGACGCTGCGAAAGCGGTGGCCGAGATCGCCGAGCTCCTGGGCCAGTTGCTTGAAGTTGTAGATTTCGCCGTTGTAGACCACCGCGACGCTGTGGTCCTCGTTGAACATCGGCTGCGCGCCGCCGGCCAGGTCGATGATCGACAGCCGGCGATGGCCGAGGCCGACCCCCTCATCGAAGTGCAGATCGTGGCCGTCGGGGCCGCGGTGGGCGAGGCTGCTGTTCATGGTGGACAGCAGGTCGCGGGCGACCGGCCGCCGGCCTCGCGTATCGAATATCCCTACCAGCCCACACATCGCCCTAGCTTTCCCGTCGAAAGGTCTCGGTGATTTCTAATTTCTGACCTGCACCAGTCCGGCGGCCCCTTCCAGATTGGTCTGCAGGAAGCGTTCCAGGTGAGCCGCAGCCGCAGGCTCTTCCTCCACTATTCCAGTGCTGATGGCAACGACGAAGGCGCCGCGCTGCTGACCCAGAAAGGTGGCTTTCATCTCCAACGCCTTGCCCATGATGCGGGAGTTGGTCGGGCTGCCGCCGATGCGATACCAGTACCAGACTAGGCGGAGACCGTCTCGGTTCTTGATGATCTGCTGGGTCAGGGGCAGCGTCCGGTCGCCCAGCCGGACGGTCAAGTTGCGCTGGTTGACCACCTGCCAGCCCGTCTGCCCGACCATCTGGGTGTTCAGCTCGCTGAGCGCCTCCGCGCCCTCGCGCTGGTAGGCGTAGTAAGCGGCCTGCAGGTCCACCTCGGCGGTGCCGTCGGTATAGTCGATGGCCAGAGCCGCGTCCGGCGCGGCGAACTGAGCGGTCCAGCCCGGGGCCTTGCCATCGACCGCGACCCAGCCGGCGACGGGCGTCGGGCCCTGCAGCGCGACGTTGAGGGGGCCGGCCGGCGGCGCCTTCGCCATGCCGGACCAGATCTGCCCCAGGACGACGAGCGCCAGCACCGCCGCGGCGCAGCCCGTCTGGGCCGCGATCCGCCAGGGCCGCCCGGCCGGGACGGGCGTGCAGGACGAGGGTGCACCGGACGTGGGTGCACCGGACACGGGGGTGGCCGGGGGAGTCTTTTCGGCCGGCAGGGCCGGGTCCCGCATCATCGACGCGATGCCGATCATTATCAGGATGACGAACGACAGGAAAACGAAGCCGTAGACGATATGATCGACATCGGCGGCCAGGCGGTAGTCGCTGAGGTGGGCGAGCATGATGATGCCGTAGGCACGCAGGCCGTTGGCGACCACCGGCACGATGACCGACAGGGCGACGAACAGCAGCCGCTTGGGCCACGAGCGGAAGAACAGGTACGCGATCAGCAGGCCGAGGGCGATGCTGACGATGAGGAAATGCAGGCCGGCGCAGGCTTCGGCAACCAGGAAGCTGCCCGACGGGATCTGGATATAGTAGCCGTCGAGAAAGACCGGCATGCCCGTGGCCCGCAGCAGATGGATGACCTGCTGGGCGGTGATGGTCTGGAGCTGCGGAATGATCTCCGAGCCCAGGGGCACGGCCATGATCAGATAGGCGAGGGGAAACAGCACCGCCCGCGTGATCCGCCAACCCATGATCGTGAGGAAGAGGGTCTGCCACAGACCGACGAAGGCCAGTTGCTGGATGACCATGACGTTGGCGAGATCGCCCAGGATCCACAGCGCCGCAAGGCCTGCCGCCGGCAGCAGGCCCCAGGGCGCGGCCCGGGGGGGCATCTGCGCCAGCAGGTCCCGCTTGCGGACCATCAGGAAGATGACGATCGGCAGCACGAAGAAGGCGTAGCCGTAGGTTTCCGACGACGACCACAGGGCGACGGCGGTGCCGATCTCCAGGCGGAAGGCCCACAGCAGCAGGGCGGAGCCGAGGCCGAAGATCGCCAGGCTGACGATCCAGGCGCGGCGGCGCGCGGCCGCCGCCGTCACGGAGCCGCCATAAACCGGCGGCCTGGCAGAGGGCTCACCGGTGCCGTCCACCGCGTCGTCGCCGGAGATCTGCGGGTTCGATACCACCTAAGCCAGTTCCCTTGCGACCAGAGGGCCGATCAGGTTGGCGACCGACAGCGGCAGGCGCTTCCAGGTTGCCACCATCAGGGCGTACTTCGGGTTCAGCGGATTGATCTCGGGAACTTCCTTGAGGCGGATCAGGAAGTGCTCGTAGTGCAGCGGCTCCGGCTCGAAGCCCCAATGCTTCTTGAAGGCGAAGGAGCCGGTGCCGACCTTGCTGCGCCCGAAATCGAAAACCCGCAGGCCCGCCTCGCAGGCACGGCGCATGACTTCCCAATACATGAAGTCGTTGGCGGCGTGATCGCGGGCCGCGCGGCTGCCGCCGCCGTAGTACGGCAGGACCTCGTCGCGGAAGAAGAAAGAAAGGACGCCGGCCAGGGGCTGGCCGTCCTTCACGATGGTGATGACCTCGCTGGCGTCGTTGAATACCGAGCGCAGGCACTCAAAGTAGCGCCGGCTGGTAACCGGCGTGCCGAGATTGCGCAGGCTTTCCGCATAGAGCGGATAGAGCCGGTCCACGCCGGCATCCTTCTCACCGGCGAGGCCGCCCTTGATCCCTTTGCGGACCATGGCCCGCTGCTTGCGCGGGATCGCCAGCATCGCCTTGTCCGGGTCGGGGTCGATCTGCTTGCGGAAGGTCACGTAGGTCTGATCGTTGCAGGGCCAGTCGGCATGCTGCGGCGCGCGCAGGCGGTACTCGATGCGGTCGACCCCAAGGTCGCGGGCCAGATCGATGGCCGCGGAGTCCAACGCCGCCAGCGCCCCGAGGGACGCGGCAAGGGGGCCGCCGTAAACGCAGAACCCGTTGGAGATGAGGCTGTTGCCGAAGATGCGGCCGCGCACGTGGGTCAGCGGCAGCACGCCGACGACCTCGCCGTTCTGGCGCGCCCGCAGAAAATGGCAACGATGGCCAAAGCTCTCCTCGATCACCGTCTTCCAGTGGGAGAGGTGAAAGAAGGTGGCCTCCGGCCGGCTTTCGACAAAACGGTCCCAGGCGGCATCGCCGCCGGCCGTCAGGCTATCGACGTGGATGCTGTCGGCAGGGTCGCGCGGCATTCTTCACTATACCGGTTGTCTAGGAATACACGGTCCATCCGGTCCCAGCGGAAATCGCGCAGCAATATGCGCAGCCGCTTTTCCATGCTGCCAAGATTTACATAATGGCGGAAGCGCGAGCGGAAGGAGACGCCGTCGAAACGGGGTTGGTCCGGATCGACCTCCCAGGGATGGAAGTAGAAAATGGTCGGCCGCTTGTCCTGCTCGGCGATGCGGCGCAGGGACCAGCGGGAAACGCCGTAGGGCAACAGGCGGAAATAGCCGCCGCCGCCGCTGGGCAGGTTGCGGTTGAAAAGGTTCAGCGTGGTAATCGGCACCTCGACCAGCCGGCGTCCTTCGCGTGGCTGGAAGGTGAAGCGCGAAGCCTCGGGCATGCCGTAGTGGTCGTGTTTGATCGGATAGACGCTGGAGCTGTAGAGGTAGCCTTCGTCATCGAGGATGTCGAAGGCCCACAGCGAACGCTGGTCGATCGAGAAGCTGGCAGCGCGGTAGCCCTTCACCGCCTGGCCGCCGAGGTCCTCCAGGATCGCCTTGGTCTTGTGGATGTCCTGGCGGAAAGCGGCCGGCTGCTGGGTGTGCACCTTCACGTGTTCGTAGCCGTGGCTGGCCAGTTCGTGGCCCTCGTCGACGATCCGGCGCACCATCTGCGGATAGCGCTCGGCAATCCAGCCCAGGGTGAAGAAGGTGGCGGAGACGCCGGCCTCGGAGAACATGCCGAGGATGCGCTCGACGTTGCGCTCGACGCGGCAGGGATAGCTGTCCCAGTCCTCGCGCCGGACCTTGTCGGCGAAGGCGGCGACCTGGAAATAGTCTTCGACGTCGACGGTCATCGCGCCGGCGACGGAAGGCGAGGCCGCCATGTTACTTGTCCTTGTCATGAGACGTGCGGAAGCCGACCACGCGGTCGTCGTCCGTTCCGACATGACGGAAAGTTTCTTCGGTCTGGCTGCTTTCAGGCGCCGCGTCCAGGTCCAGCTCCGGCGGGCCGCCCTCGTTCTCCAGGCCGAGACCGGTCGCGTCGAGCCGCATGTCGTCGATCACCGTCATGACGTCCTCGCGGGTGATCTCGTGCTTCTCTTCGATGAAGGCATGCCAGAGAAGGCGGTCGCAGAGGTTGTTGATGAGGCGGGGCACGCCGCGCGCTTCCCGGTGGATCAGCGGCAGGCAGTCGTCGGCGAACCGCGGGTCGTTGTTCCAACCCGCCCGTTCGAGGCGATGCATGATGTAGCTGCGCGTTTCCTCTTCGCTGAGCGGCGCCAGGTGATGGATGGCGACGATGCGCTGGCGCAGTTGCTCCAGGCCTTGCGCGGCGAGCTTGCGGCGGAACTCCGGCTGGCCGACCAGGAACACCTGTAGCAGCGGGCGCCCCTGCTGGTAGATGTTCGAGAGCATCCGCAGCTCTTCCAGCGCGGAGATCGGCAGGCCCTGTGCCTCGTCGATGACCAGAATGGAGCGCAGGTTGCGACGCTGCACGTCCTTCAGGAAAGCTTCGAGATTGCGGAAGACCGTGGCCTTGTCCGAGGTGTCCAGGCGCAGCCCGAAGGCGGAGGCGATGATGCGCAGGAAGTCGTCCGCCTCGAACTGGGTGCTGGACACGGTCGCCGTAATGGCCTTGGTCTGCGGCACATTGCTGAGGAAGTAGTCGATGAAGACCGTCTTGCCGGCACCGATGTCACCGGTGATCACGACGAAGCCTTCCCCCTTGCTGAGGCCGAAGCTGAGGTATGACAGCGCCCGGCGCTGCGACTGACTCCTGTAGTAGAAGTGCAGATTCGGCGTCAGGTTGAAGGGATATTCCCTGAGATTAAAAAAGTCGGTGTACTTCATGTTGTGCCTTGGCCCGCCAGGTTCCCGGCTCTTCCTATCACGTGTATTCCGCCCTTCGCAGGACACCTCTCGCTCGCAGGGACAATCTACACGCTGGGCCCCCCTGTGGCGATTCCTTCCCGGCCCTATTATCCAACTTCGCGAAATTGCAAAGTGCATAGGGAATGCCCCCAGATCTAGTGATCAAGAGGGGCAGGGGGTGCACTATTAGTGGCATTCACCACGGGTATTAACCTTACCGCGGGATCGCGCGCCCGCTGCTTCGGCCGCCGCTGCGTCCGCGGCTCTTGGGATCAATCATCCTGCGTCTGGGGGAATGATTTCCTCAGCAGATGCGGGACCAGAAGATGCGTTGGCATGCGCAGGTGGTGGGCGCGGACATAGAGCAGCCAGCGGGCGGTGCCGGTCAGAAAACCGTCGCAACTGACATGGTCGGGGCGCAGCGCCCGCAGGAAGAGGGCATCCAGCAGCGCCCGGCGTGGCGCGGCCGGCTGCCAGCGGGCCGCGGCCTGCCGCAGCGGCCCCGGGATATCCAGGCCGAGCAGGCGTTCCAGGTATCGCAAGGTGAGGAACAGGGGGTAGGTCAGCCCCAGCGTTTCGGCCCGTCCCGCGAGTTGCTCCCAGAACCCGGCTTCGGCCCCAAAGTGCCGCAGCAGGTCGTTGATATCGAGGAGGTCGCGCATCCCCCGGTCGAACTCGCCGGAGCTGAACAGGTGAAGTGCCGAGTGGAGGATCATGTCGGCCGGCGCCAGAATGCGCAGCCGCTCGTCACCCTGCAGCGGCAGGCTTTCGGCCGCCAGGGGCCGGGGGTCGACCGCTGTACGGGCCGTCACCTCGATGATGGTGTGGTGGACGTCCAGGACGGTGTTGCGTCTGTAGTGCTGCAGCGGCGGAATCTGATGAGTCCAGCGGCGATAATACTGCTGGTCATAAGGGTCCTCCACCGTGGACACCCAATCGGCCTCGATGAGGGTCCGCTCGACGTCCCCGATGCGGTCGCGCGGCACCATGAAGTCGATGTCGGCGAAAAGCCGGCCGCGGGCCGGGGGCAACTCTCCCATCACATAGGCCGCCCCTTTCAGCAGGGTCATGGGAATGCCGATCGGCTCCAGAGCACGACGCACGCAGGCAACCTCCCAACGGATATCGCGCTGGTGTTTCAGCGCGACGGTGCGCGCCGATTCCAGGTGCCGGCGCGGCCGTTCCGGGACATCGTCCAGCGCACCGATATCTTCAAGCTGAAAGCAGAGGCGTGCCGAAATGCCGGCGCGCATCGCCTGGCGGATGACGAGATCCCATTGCGCCAGCGACAGCGAAGCCAAGGTCTCCGGGTGCGTTACCAGGCGTGGCAGCAGGAAGCGTGCATCGCCGGCGGAGGGCTGGCCGGTCATGCCGAATTTCCGGATGCAGCCGCCGGGGCGGAAGGCAGATCCGCGAACACGTCCCGCGCTTCCTGCAGGCTGCTGTAAGTGAAGGTGAAGCAGCCGCAATCGTCGACCACGCGGGCCAGCAGGTCGAAGCCGAGCTTGCCATGGATGCTGTAATTGAAGGCGTTGCGGCCGAGTTCGATGAGCGTTTCGGCCTTCGAGCGTGATTCGAGTGCCGTCGCCGACGCGGCCTGGAAGCGCGGGAAGATGATCCAGGCGGCCGGCGCGGTTTCCTCGATCCGCTCCTGGCTTCCGACCGGCGCCTTCATCAAGGCGACCGTTCCCTTCACGGTGTCGTCGGTGCGCGCGCTCAGGATGGCGCCGGGGACCGCCTGCGCGATGATGTCGATGGACTGGTTTTTCAGGCTGACCGGCCGGGCCAAGGGGGTGATGCGGCCATCGGTCAGCGAGAGGAGGGCCAGCTCATCCGACAGCAGGCGCCAGCCGTTGTGGGCGAGATAGGCGGTCAGCGTACTCTTGCCGGAGCCCGGCGGGCCGGGCAGCACGACGGCCCGGCCGTCTTTTTCCAGGGCCGCGGCATGGATGATGAGGAACTGGTGTGCGTGAAACCCGATGCACCAGTTGAGCCCCCATTCCAGCATGGGCAGGGCCTGGGCCACGGGCAGGGGCTTGAACGGGACGATGCCGTCGAAATCGAAGATGACCTGGGGGTGGATCCAGCGGCGCAGGCTGCGCGGCTGCTGCAAGGCGATGTGAAAGTCGGCAAAGGGCGCGCTCTCGCAGACCCGGTTGTCGGCGTAGAGGAGGGCGATGCCCTCAACGGCCAAGGGAAGGGTGGTGCGGATATGGCTGAGGAACGGCCCGGCGTGAAGATACAGGCCCGGGCCGCGCAGACGGCGGCGCAGGTCTTCGCTGGACCACTCGGAAAGCTTCACCACGGGCCCCGCATCCTGGTGGCGCCGCACCGCAAGCAACTTTCGCGAAGGCCGTATCGCTGGGCCGTCCCGGACATCAAGACACCGTCTTCCCTGAAAGCAGTAGGCAGCATTCCGGCCATCCTTTTAGCGGGCGGCCTCTCTATCGGACGGCGCATGATGTTCAGTCGGGACGCGCAAGGCAAGGGATCGCGTCGCACCGACGCGGGCGTTGGACCGCCGCGAAGCGGGGTGATCGTCCGGGGCTCTACGGCGAAGGGGGAGCGGGGGCGGGCCCGGGCCCGGATGTGGGCGACGCGGTGATCAGCCCGCAGCCGGCGAGCCGGTTCAGGCCGAGCTCCGTCAGCTGCCGCAGCTTCGGATCATCGTCCACCTCGAGGACCTCGGCCAGATGCGAGACCAGGTCCGCGCTTTGCGCCGGCCTTTCCATCAGGCATTGGAAAATGACGGTCATGAGCGGATCGAGCTTCAGCGTATCGCCGGAGACATCGTCGTAGACCACCATCTCCCCCGCCCACAGCCGCCAGGTCGTGGTCCGCAAGGGGGTGGCGCCCCAAAGCGGTTCCCTTGGCGGAAGCGGTCCGGTTTCCGTCACGGTGTCCCCGGATCATTGGGCGGATCATTTGGGCGGGTCATTTGGGACTGTCGGTCGCGTCAGGCGGCGCTGCCCGGGCTAGCCCTGGTCGTTCAGATACCGGAGCTTCTCTTCCAGGCCGTAGGCGTCCCGGCCAATTTCGGAACGCACCAGATTGACCACATCCCAGGGGGAGAGGCCGAAACTGTCCGCATCGTATTCGCAGGCATTGCAGTAAGCCGCGGCGCAATGCGCCAGCAGCGGCGACGGTCCGCCGCTGCCGCTCGGCGCATGGGGGCTTTCGTCGTCGAGCCACAGCGCCTGCATGAGCGTCAGCTTGGAATCGCTGGCGATGCCACTGCCGAAGACCTCAGAGAAGCGTGTTCCGAAAGGTGGCGAGTCCAACCCCGGATAGCGGTACAGCATGCTCAGGTAGTTGTTGCACTCCTGGATCTTGTACCAGTTGTAGTAGGGGTTTCTCTCCAGGTCCCTCTTGTGCCTATTCAGCTTGTAGATGCTGGGAACCGAGTAGTCCTTTTCCGGGTAGTCGATGTATATCGGATTGCAGGGACCGGCGCTGAAGTGCCGCTTGCAGCTGTCTTCCCGGGTCTTCCAGTACTTGGGCGGTTTGCCCTTACAGTAGCTGGCGGTGGTTCCGACCTGCGATGCGTTGCCCGACATCAGGCCGGCGTAGCCGCAATTCCCGCCGCCGCCGGTGGGGCCGCCGCCCCAATTGGCCAGGGCCGGCCGCGAGGCCAGGGTGAGAATCAGCGGCGCACTGGCAAGGCCGCCCATCAGGACGCGCCGACGCGCTTCGCGGCGCGCACGCTGTTCAGCCGTCTCGCCGTCCTGGGTATCGCTCGCGATACCCGGGGCGCCGCCCGGTTGGTCCATCTTGATGTCGTTGCGGTCTTTATCCGCCATCTCAGCAATCCTGCTTCGAAGCGCTAACGTTCCTGTCCGGCTAAAATACGAATTCTACCGTCGAGATCAATTGCCGCGAATGGGGATAATGACATAAAGGCCCCCTCGCTTTCGAGGCTCAATTTGGCCCATACCCCTCTTGATCTCGGCAGGTTTACCCTGCTGTCAATCAACGGCCGATCCGGCTGAATTCCGTACTTCCTGCCCTGTCTTCCCCGAAACCGGCGTAGCCGTCAAGCCGGGGGAGACTTCGCACCTGGCTTCCCTCTTATGCACGCATGAATCGTGCCATCCTGTTTAATTAGCTGATATTGCTAAAAACCCCATGGGGATGCGCCTTTCGCCAGTTGATTTCTGTAAATTCTTTTTACAGATTCACGCGTTGTCCGGGGAGTGGCCAGCCAGGTTTTGACAGGCGAGAATACCGTGCGGCAGTCGCCCCGATGGGGCGTTGCGGTCCCGGCCGCGGCAATGATAACTGAATGAAACCGATCCGATCGGCAGCGCCTCGGACGGGACGTCGGAGGGGGCGCCGGACGGGCGTTGGATGGGGCGGCTACGGGCCGTGCCGGGCCCCTGCCGGGGCTAGGTTTATCGACTTAAGATTGATGTGTTGAGATGATTTCAACGATAGAAAGCGGCGCCTTCGTCGAAGCCCTGACGCCCCCGCGTGGCCAGCCGGCCAGCCTGCCGGAGGACTGCCCGCCGCTGCTGCTCGTGGTCATCGACACGGAAGAGGAGTTCGACTGGAGCCAGCCGCATGCCAGCGAGAACACCGCGGTCAGCGCCATTGCCGCGCAAGGCCTGGCGCAGGAGATCTTCGCCCGTCATGGCATCGTGCCGACCTACGTCATCGACTATCCCGTCGCGGCGACGCCGTCCGCGGTGGCCGTGCTGAAGGCTTTTGCCGACAGGGGCGAATGCCGGATCGGCACCCATCTTCACCCCTGGGTCAGTCCGCCCCATACCGAGAGGGTCAACGCCGTCAATTCCTATCCCGGCAATCTGCCGCCGGCGCTGGAACGGGAAAAGCTTGCCGTGCTGACGGCGCAGATCGCCGAGGCCTTCGGCACCAGGCCCGTGGTCTACAAGGCCGGCCGGTATGGTGTCGGCCCGGCAACGCCCGGCATCCTGGAGGACCTGGGCTACCAGATCGACGTCAGCGTGGTGCCCCGCACCAGTTTCACCGGCGACGGCGGGCCGGACTTCTCCGCCGCCGGCTTTAGCCCCGCGTGGTTCGGGCCGTCCCGCGGCGTGCTCGAGATTCCGCTGTCCTGTGGTTTCTACGGGGCCCTGCGGGCGCGCGGGCCCACGCTGTTCCCCCGGGTCAGCGGTGCCGCCGGCATGCGGCTGCGGTTGCCGGGCATTCTGGCCCGCAGCGGCCTGCTGGAGCGCATCCGCCTGACCCCCGAAGGCTGCGATCTGGCGGCTAACATCAGGCTCACGCGAAGCCTCTATCAGCAAGGGTGCCGCGTGTTCTCCTATACCTATCACTCGCCGTCGCTGGTGCCCGGTATGACGCCTTACGTGTCTTCCGCGGCGGAGCTGAAAGCCTTCCTCGAGAGCATGGACCGCTACTTCGCCTTCTTCCGGGAAGAGCTGGGCGGCCGCCCTTCCGATCCGCTGGAAGTCCTGGCTCTGGTGCGATCCCAGCCCCAGACGCGCGCAGCGGGCGTTCCCGCGCCGGCCTAGGCCGGTTGAGGCCGCGCCCGTCCGTGGGATGGAGGGCAGGGGGGCTGCTTTAGGTGGGGGACTGGTAGGCGGGGGAAGGAATCGAACCTTCCGGCTTCTCCCATGTAGAAAGGAGCACTCTGCCTCTGAGCTACCCGCCTATCGAGGCACTGGCCATCTTAGGCGGCCCGGCCGGCGTTGCAACGCCGCGGCTTCAGCCGACGGCCCTACTGCCAGCAGCCGATCTGTACCAGGAAGGGACGGGCTTCTTCCAGGATGCGGGCGTTCTGCTGCGGTGTCCGCTCGCCGGCCGTCAGATAGTCGACGCCGTGCTGGGCCAGGAAGGCCGCCAGCCGGTCGGCCGGCAGAGCCAGGCCGATATCGCGCACCACCTTTCCCGAGGTCTGATACACGCTGACCGAGTCGATCTTGGCGACGACGACGCCAAGCACGCTGCCGCTCGCATCGAGCAGCGGTCCACCGCTGTTGCCGCGGCGGACATCGCCGCGGACGATGATCGCCGGCCCTTTCGAGGTGTTCTGATCGCGTCCCAGGACCTCCACCGCCGCCACCACCGGCTCGATGGTGACGAGGCCGCGGCTTGGATAGCCGACCACGTAGGCGGTACCGGGCATGATCCGACCGCCTGCCGCCGCAAGGCGGGGAACCTTCGGCGGAACGATGGCGGTGCGCAGGACGGCCAGGTCGGATTCCGGATCGACGATCACCGCCTCGGCCAGGCGCATCTCTCCGAAGGTCGGCGTGACGGAGACGGCCGCGCAGTCGCCGACCACATGGTGGCTGGTCGCCACGCTGCCGTCTTCGGAGATGAAGAATCCGGAGCCGAGCCCCGCCAGGCGCTTGCCCTCCATCTCCGGGAAGGGCGAGTTGGAGAGAGCCTTGCGGATGTAGTCGCGCCGCCCCTGGCGAAAAGTCGCCGCTTCCTCGTCCGAGATAATGCGCCCGCGGCAATCGCTGGCCAGCGTCTCGTGGAGGGTGCCGCGGTTCTCGTCGAGGCAGTTGATCGCGGCGTGGCCGGTCTGGGCCCCTGCCGGAGCGGGCAGGATTCCGAGCAGGCCGGCGAATCCCAGGCCGGCGAATCCCAGGAGAGCAAGGCCGCTCAAACGCGGCAGGACTGCGCGTCTCGTCAGAACGGCACGTCTCGTGGCCATGGCGGCGATCCTTCTGTCCCCGGCGTCTTGCGGTGCCGTGGCACCGGCGCCTTACAGGGGTACCCTAGCAGGCGGTGCGGCGGGCACGAAGAAGCCTGTGCGGGGCGGGCGTCAGGACAATTTTCGCACCGGGCACGCCCGGGGGGCAGCAAGGCCGTTTCTTACTGGACAGGAGAGAGCTAGATTTGGATGATCGTATATTCTCCTATCCTGCAAGGTTTTGGGTGCCGTTTTGCAGCCAATACCTTACGACAAGGCACGTTTTGGGGGAATTTGCGGCGAAGCGCGGCCGGTCGGACGCGGTAGTGCCGGGGGAAGTGCCGATTGGGGGCTGTGGTGTCGGGATCCACTCATCGGTTGGGGAAAGCGTGGAACCGGCGGTGTCCAGTCGTCTGGACCCGGCTGTTCTGGCTCGCCGTCGTTCTGGGCGGCTGGCTGCTGGCCGGATCGTTCCAGCCGGCGCTCGCTGCGGCGGGCGACGAGCCGCCGACCTATCTCATCGGCCCGGGCGATACGCTCGACATCGTTGTCTGGCGTCAGGGCGAACTGTCGACCTCGGTCACCGTTCGGCCGGATGGCCGCATCTCCATGCCCTTGGTCGACGACCTGGTCGCGGCCGGCAAGAAACCGATGGACCTGGCAGACGAGATCGAGGCACAGCTCGCCGAATATCTGCAGGACCCGTTGGTCACGGTTACCGTCATCGCCGGTCTGGGGGATCCGCGTCAGCAGGTGAGGATTCTCGGAGAGGCGGGCAAACCCAGCACCTTGCCCTACCGCAGCGGCATGACGGCGCTGGACGCGGTCATCGCGAGCGGTGGACTGTCGCGTCAGGCGGACGGCAACGGCGCGGTCATCCTGCGCCAGACGCCCGGCGATCCGGGGGGCGATCCGGGGGGCGATCCGGAGCGGATTCCGCTGCGGCTCGCCGACCTGGTGCGCGATGGCGATTCAAGCGCCAACGTTGCCCTGCTGCCAGGCGACGTCATCATCATCCCGGAAGGCTTTCTGGACGGCGCATGGCGTGTCTCCTCCGGCGTATCGGGGAGCGAGACGTTCAGCGACAACATCGACCAGGGGCCCAGTGGAGAGCGGGAAGCCGGACTGATCTCGCGCGCCGGACCGACCTTGTCGATTTCGGGCGAGACCGCCCGCGTCTCCATGGGGTTCAACGGGAACCTGTCCGGCGTTCATCAGATCGGCGGTAACGACGAAGGCTTTTCGATTGACCCGAGCATTGCCGGGACGTCCACGACGGAAGTGTTGAAGGATGTCTTGTTCTTCGATCTGGATGCCTCGATCAGCCGCCAGTTGCTGGACTCGCGGGATTCGTCCTCGGCATCCGGTGCCAGCACGTCGAACCGTGATGTGGTCGCCGCGCTGACGGCCAGTCCTTATCTGGTGCACCGCCTGGGCGACTTTGCCGACGCGCAGTGGCGTTACAGCTTCAGCCCGGTTCTGATCGATTCCGGCAACAGCAGCGACGGCACCGGAGACGCGCAGGACGTCTACAGCCACGAAGGTAGCCTGACGGTCAGCAGCGGGCAGGATTTTTCCTTCTTCAACTGGACCTGGACGAATTCGGTCACGGAAGAGGTGCGCAGCGGGGGTAGCGATATCGAATCCGCCTCGACCGATTTCGACGTGACCTATCCTTTGTGGCAGGGTTTTTCGCTGATCGGCGCGCTCGGTTTCGAACACCGCGACGGCGATGGAGACGACGACGGCAACTTCGACGGGCTCACCTGGCGCGGCGGTTTTGCCTGGAACCCCAATCCCGATCTGAGCCTGGAGGCTACTTTCGGGCGGCGCGACGATGACGAGAACCTCGATGCGTCGTTGAACTACCAGGTCGGGCCCAGGACGTCGATCAACGCCAGCTATTCGGAGGCGTTGGAAACCTCTCAGCAGCGGGCGATCTCCAATCTGTCGCGGTTGACCGTGGACCCTGACACCGACGAACTGATCGACGGCGATACGCAGCAGGGGTTTGCCGGCGACAACGATCCCTTTTCGTTTAACAACGGGACGACCCGCACCCGTACGCTGCGCTTCGGCGCCGATCACACCAGCGGCCGCAACACCTTTGCCCTGACGGGCTCGGCGGGGACCAGCAGGGGCGAGTCCGAAGACGACGAGGATTTCTATGATGCCAGCCTGAGCTGGTCGCGCAGTCTGAGACAGGGGCTGAACATGTCCAGCAGCGCCAGCTACGAGCGCAGCGAGTTCCAGGAGGACGCCCGGACCGACGACACCTATAGCTTCGACATGGGCCTGTCGTACCGGCTGTCGACGTCTGCCAGTGCGTCGCTGCGCTACAGCTTCCAAGCGCAGGATTCCACCGACAGCGACGAATCATTCTACGAAAACGCCGTCACTCTCGGACTGTCGTTTTCCTTCTGAGAGGCCTGAGGCCTGAGGCCTGAGAGCCCAGAGGCCTGAGAGGCCAGAGGCCTGAGATTTCGTCGGCCTCAGCCCAATCGGGCTATGAGGGCCCTCCGCCGGGGCTGCCCACTGCCCCTTATGCCGCCGTGCACCGGCATCAAAGGGTCATCATTATCGTCTATCTAGGGTCTGTGCGGAGCGGGACCGGTCCCCCGGGGGGCAGGCCGGCAGGGTCGCGCCGGTCCGAACGATAGTGTTCGCAGGCAAATAATTTAGACGAAAAGACATAGCTATGTGTATGTGATTTGCCCAAATGGTGTCGATCTATAGTTAACCTGACTACGGTCAATTGATTTGGCCCTAAAATTGACATAACTTGCGCCGGGTTAAGGCTTTGGTAACCCTGACCGCGGGAGAGACGCCATGCAGCTCACAGCAGATCAGGCTTTGCGAAAAGAGCTCCTTTTCGTCGCCCTCACCAAGCAATCTGATTTGGCGGCCGCCTTCGCGATGGCGGTTGAAATGGAGCGCTTTGTCCTCGAGGGGCCGGTGGAAACCCCAGAGGCGGGCGAGGGCCTGGCGGCCGACGACGGCGCCGCCGTTGAGGCGGTTGTCGACCAGGGCAGGCCGCCGGCGCCGGACGCGGGTTCCGTGTCCGGTCCCTACGGCAGCGGCGGCACCAAGCGCCGCTGGAGCGAAGACGACGACGCGGCCCTCAAGACGATGTGGCACTCGTCTGCCTCGCTCGATGAAATCGCCGAAATCCTGGAAAGGACGACTCCCAGCCTTTACTGCCGGGCACGCGCGCTGGGGCTCGCCAAACGAGCGCCACAGCCGAAGGCCGCGGCAAAGCCGGCGCTTGCGCCGCAGCGCGACGATCGAGTGGCGCCGCAGCGCGATGATCAGGGGGACGGCGCCGACAAGCGTTCCGCGGCTGCCCCGGGCGATGCCGGGCATGACTTATCCGGCGCGCCCAAGGGCGCCGAGGCCACCGAGTTCAAGCTGGACCGCTTCTGCATGTCGCGAGCGCTCAGCAGACGCCGGCCGGGACCGGTGCGCGCCGTAAACGACGGCGGCGGGATGGCCGCGCGTACCGGCGTGCCGAAGGGCAAAGCAATCAGGACGCCTGTTGAAGACAGGACGCCCGTTGAAGAAATGAGCGTCGACTCGATTATCCAGTTCCTCAGGAGCCGTGACTATTCGGTCGTGCGTATCAGCGAGGGTCGGTTCCGACTGGATGGACGGCGCGAACTCAGCGTCGACGAACTGCGCGCGAAGGCCAATCAGGTGCGCAAGATGCTGGGGCAGTCACCGTTTGTGTCGACGGGGGTCGAAGCGGTCAACTGACGACAGCCTGCCGCTTCGGGAGCCGCCGGGTGAACCGGCTGCGGCGGCCGCGGTGTCAACGGAGTGGGGGAAGCGGTGGCGGTCTGGTCAGGGGTGTCAGATCTCGGCGCGAAGGAAGCGGTGCGATGCCCCTTCCAGGACGACGCACGACAGACAGTCGGTCGCATAGGCCATCGTATCGACACAGATACGGTTGCTTTTGACGACGACGTCGCGGCCGGACGCATGGCCGTGCACGATGATCTTGCCGTGCCGGCGCCGGGATCGGAGAAACGCGCTGCGGATCCACAGCAGGTCGGCCGGACTCTGCTGATCCAGGGGGCATCCGGGGCGGATCCCCGCGTGCACGAAAAAGTAGTCGCCGACTTCGTGCCGCAGCGCGAGGCCACGCAGGAACGACAGGTGGCGGCCGGGCAGGGCGGTGCCGAGCGCGCCGCGGGTGACATCCGGATCGAGCGCCCGATTGTCCGGCCCTTTCAGCGAAACGCCGTAGCTCTTGGCGGTGGCGCCGCCGCCGAACTGCAACCAGTCGCCACCACCGGTCTCGCCGTCGAGAAACCGGAGCATGGCGTCCTCGTGATTGCCCTTCAGGAACACCTGGTCGGCGCCCCGCACAGGCCGGTCGAGCAGGCGGTCGATGACGGCTTTGCTGTCGGGGCCACGGTCGACGTAGTCACCCAGATAAATCACCAGTCCACGACGTCCCTGCGCCTTCTCGTCGAGATCCTGCTGGATCGTGTCGTGAAGCCGGCTCAGCAGGTCGTCGCGTCCGTGGATGTCGCCGATGGCGTAGACAATCTGATCTTCGGGGATGCTTCCCCGCGGCCCGGCAAGCCAAGAGATCAGGTGCATGCGTCCTCCGAAATCGTGGCAAGCTCGCTGGCGACACTCTGGAATCATACAAGCTTAGGTGCAAGCCGGATCGCCGTGGGATAAGCAGGGCGTTGCTTTTGGGGGAAGTTCTTTGCCGCGCGCGGACCTGCGATTCCGAAACGATGCTCTGGATCCGCTGGCACTGGTGAAAGTGCTGGCGGTGATGTGCTATCCCGGCGACCCGCGCGGTCGGGAGAGCATGATGCGCCGGCATCCCAGCCACATGACGGTGCTGCGCCATCAGCCGCGCCAGCCCGCGCAGGTGGACGGCTATGCCGCCGATCTCTGGGCGGAGGTGGTGGCGCATCAAAGCCGCGGTTTTCTCGCCGGCGCGTTGTGCCTGGCGATGGCCCAGGTGAACGCCGTCGGCCGCCCGGGCGAGGCCTCGGCAGTGCTCGACCTTGCCGTCGAACTGGCGGTCAAGTGCGAGCAGGCAATGGCCGAGGAACACGCGATCCGTCCGGTCGCGGCTCTGCCGCCGCCCGGGGTGGCGGAGATCCTTGCCGCTTATGACGTCTACCGCGCGACTTGTCATTTTTGGGCGGCCGCCGTCTACGGCAGAATTCAGCTTCGCCAGGACCTGATCCCGCGGTCGCTGCAGGCCATCCCCCGGTTTGTCGCCTATGCCGCCGAAATCGCGCGGTTGGCCTCTGCGCTGCAGTGGCCGCAGTCGGACCAGGGCCTGGCGCTGCCGCCGTCGCTGCTCTGGACCCTGCTGCTTCCCGACGCCCTGACGCGGCGGGCCGAAGTGGAAATCCGCCAGCCGGCCGCAATGGCGACCCCGCCGGCGCGGCCGGCGGCAGGCGATGCTGCCGATACTGACGCATGAAACCCGGATGGCAGCGGTGCGGACCCGTCTTTCTTCGCCGCGGCCCGGTGGTCTATAAGAAGCCCGACCTCGAACCGCGACCGCGCCGTGCCGGCGATCGGTTGCCGCAATACGGTGAATGATGCCCCAGAACCTGTCCCATGCCTTCGATCAGACCCTGCTGCGCGAGTACGATATCCGGGGCGTGGTCGGGCAGACCCTGGGCGCGCGTGACGCGGAGGCCCTGGGCCGGGCATTCGGGGCGCTCGCCCGGCGCCGGGGCGCCCGGTCGATTGCCGTCGCTTACGACGGACGGCACTCCTCGCCGATGCTGGCAGAGGCCCTCATTGCCGGGCTTGCCGGCAGCGGTGTCGATGTCGTCGATATCGGGCGGGGGCCGACGCCGATGCTGTACTTCGCCGCGCACACCCTGAATTTCGATGGTCGGCCCGGCGACGGTGGGGTCATGGTGACCGGATCGCACAATCCGCCCGACTACAATGGCTTCAAGCTGACGTTGAACCAGGCCCCCTTTTTCGGCGAGGATATCCAGGAGCTCGGCCGGATGGCCGCCGCGGGCGACTTCGAACACGGCCGCGGCAAGGTCGGGCAAGCCTCGATCCTGGACGCCTATGTCGAGCGCGTGTTCGCCGACGTCCACGGCAGCCGGCGCCTGAAGGTCGCCTGGGATGCCGGCAACGGGGCGATGGGCGAGGCGATGGCCGCCCTCACGGCCCGGCTGCCTGGCGAGCATTTTCTGCTCAACGAAGAAATCGACGGGGACTTTCCGAGCCACCATGCCGACCCCACGGTGCCGGAGAACCTGAAGCAGCTTCAGGCCGTCGTCCTGGCCGAGAACTGCGACCTGGGGATCGCCTTCGACGGCGACGGCGACCGGCTGGGCATCGTCGATTCCAAAGCGCGCATCCTGTGGGGCGATCAGATCCTGCTGCTGCTGGCGCGCGATGTGTTGAAGCGTCTGCCGGGGGCGACGATCATCGCCGACGTGAAGTGCAGCCAGGTTCTGTTCGACGGCATCGCCGCGGCCGGCGGTGTGCCGCTGATGTGGAACACCGGACACTCTCTCATCAAGTCGGAAATGAAAAAGCGCGGGTCGCCGCTGGCTGGAGAGATGAGTGCGCATCTCTTCTTCGCGGACGGCTACTACGGCTACGACGATGCGCTCTATGCCGCCGTGCGCCTGCTCTCGATCCTGCAGACGTCGAACGAGAGCCTTGCCGATTTCAGGGATTCACTGCCTCCGGTAGTAAACACACCGGAGATTCGCGTGCCCTGTCCGGAGCACCGCAAGCGTGCGGTGGTCGAGGAAATCAAGGCACGTGTGCGCGCCGCCGGCGATGCTGTGAATGATATCGATGGTATCCGCGTGATGCAGGGCGGCGGCTGGTGGTTGCTGCGAGCCTCGAATACCCAGGACATTCTCGTGGTTCGCTGCGAGGCGCCCGATGCGGCGGGCCTGCGAAAGCTTGTGGAGCGGGTAAGGGACGAGCTGCGCATCAGCGCACTGGACCTGCCGCCGACGGACGTTCCGGGCTAAGGCATTTCTCCATCCCGCGAAGGTGTTCCCGCACTGCAGCGTGGTTAACGGCGCGCATCCGGATTAACCAAACCGGCCTAGCGATTCCCTCGAATTCAAAGAAGCGGCGCCCTCTTGCAACCGGCTGCCCGCGGCACTGGTCGTGTGCGTGCTTCATGGTTTGCCTCAATGCGGGTATATTCCACGTGGGCTTCAGAGTTTCGGGTCAGAGAATTTATGATCGACCGCTTATCGGCTGGCGGCGGCGTTATGATCGTCGCCGGTACACGGCCGGAGATGATCAAGATTGCGCCGATAGTGCGGGAGCTTGCCAGTCGGGGCGAGTTGCCGGTGACTGTCGTCTCGACCGCGCAGCAGGCGGACCTGATCCCTGCCTTCCTCCCCCTGATCGGCATGACGGTGGATTGTCGGCTGAACGTCATGTCGCCGGGCCAGTCCTTGAACAACCTGTTGGCCAAGGCCATCACCGCCCTCGACCCGGTGATCGAACGGGGCGCGCCCGACCTCGTGGTGGTGCAGGGCGATACGATCAGCGCGCTGGCCGGCGCGCTGGCGGCCAGCATGCGGGGGATCCCCGTCGCCCATATCGAGGCGGGCCTGCGGACCGGCGACCGCGGCAATCCTTTTCCGGAAGAGAACAACCGGCGACTCATCGCGCAGGTGACGGCGTTGCATTGCGCGCCCACGCGCGGCAATCGCGACGCCCTGCTGGCCGAGGGGATCGCCGAGAGATGCATTGCCGTGACCGGCAATCCGATTGTTGCATCGCTGCACGACACCCTGCGGCAGTGCAGACCCGGACCGGAGGTTTGCGATCTTCTGGCCCGGCTGGAGGGATTGAAGCCGGTCGTTCTGACCACCCATCGCCGCGAAAGCCTGGGCCCGGTGTTGACGCGAAATCTGCGGGCGGTGCGGACCTTTGTGCAGGCCCATCGCGATGTCGCGCTGATCGCACCGGTTCACCTTAATCCGAACGTGAAGCAAACCATCGAGGCTGAGCTGGCCGGCGTCGAGCGCGTCCACCTGATCGCCCCGCTGGACTACCCGTCCTTCCTGCATCTGCTGCGCTCGGCCTGGCTGGTGGTTTCCGATTCCGGCGGCGTTCAGGAGGAAGTCGCCAGCCTGGGCAAGCCGTTGCTGATTTTGCGCAGCAAGACCGAGCGCCCCGAAGTCGTCGCCTGCGGCGTCGCGAAAATGGCGGGCGAATGGCCGGGCCAGTTCGCCGAACTGCTGGGTGACCGGCCCGCGCTCGAAAGCTGGATCGCCACGGTGGCGGCGACCCGCAGCCCCTTCGGCGATGAGCAGAGTCCCGCCAGGATCGCCGACGCCATCACCGCGTTCCTTGCGCTGCCGGCGCGCCGCGCGAGCCTGGCGCCATGACCTGCGATGAAGGCGCCGGCCGCCCCCACATACTGACCGTGGTTCTGGAAGACTACTTCCAGGTCGGTGCTTTCAGTTCTTTCATCCCCAGTGGGTATTGGAGCCGCTTCGAGACCAATCTGCGGCGCGATGCGGAGATCGTTCTGGCGCTGCTGGAAGCGACCGGCAGCCGCGCCACCTTCTTCACCTGCGGCTGGATCGCCGACAATCATCCGGCGATCCTGCGCCGGATCGTCGACGCCGGACATGAGGTGGCCTGCCAGGGCTATTTTCACCATGCGATCGGGGAGCTCCCGCGCAACGATTTCATCGCCGACGTGCGCCGTTCCCGCCGTGCCGTCGAAGATGCCTGCGGGCAGGCAGTGCGCGGCTTCAGGATCGGACGCGGCTGGATCGGGCCGCGGGATCTCTGGGCGCTGGACGCCCTCGCGGAAGCCGGTTTCAGCTATGACTCGAGCTACCGGGGCGCAACGGCCGGCGAGGCGGTGGTGCATCGCCGTTCCACGGCGGGCGGCGATCTGTGGGAAGTGCCGCCCTCGGCGCTGCCTCTGCTGGGGAAGCCGCTGCTGCTGAGCGGTGGCAACTATCTGCGCCAGCTTCCGGAGGGGATGATGCGCCGGCGGGTCGGCGACTGGGTTGCGGCCCATGACGACCCCCTGGTGCTGTACTTCCACACCTGGGAGATGGAAGCCCAGCAGCCGCGTATCGCCGCGGCGACCCTGCTGCAGCGGTTCCGGCACTACCGCAATCTCGATCGAATGCCCGGGACGATCCGTTCCTACCTTGAGCGCTACCGCTTCACTTCCGTTGCCGAGCACCTGGCGCTCGCGCCGGCGGCGGTCGAACGGCGGGCCGGGGATGCGGTGCCCGAGCTGCCGGCGCGGTGGGCGGAGGCCGCGCGCGTGGGCGCGGGCAGGGTGCGTCTCAGCCTCGTCATCCCCTGCTACAACGAAGCCGAAACACTGCGCTATCTGCAAAAGACCCTGCGGCGTTTAGCCGAGAGAGGGGGCGCGCTGTTCGACCTGGACACCGTGCTGGTCGACGACGGCAGCAGCGACGGCACGTGGGACTTGCTCCAGGAGTACTTCGGTGGCGCGGCGGGCGTGACCCTTGTGCGCCACGAGCATAACCGGGGGATTGCCGCGGCCCTGATCACCGGCTTTCGGCATGCGCGGGGCGCCTACGTGGCGGCGCTGGATGCCGACTGTACCTTCGCGCCCGAGCAGCTGTTCGAGATGATGGCCCTGATGACCCAGGACGTCGACGTGGTCGTCGCCTCTCCGGCACACGCGCAGGGCATGATGCAGGCCGTGCCGGCCTGGCGTTCCCTGCTGTCGCGCGGTGCCGCCGTTCTGCACCGCAGTATCTTCCGCAGCAAGCTGACGAGCTACACGAGTTGCTTCCGGCTGTATCGCCGCCGCGTGCTGCACGACATCACCGTCTACGACCCTGGGTTCTGCGGCGTCACCGAGATCCTCGGGCGGCTGGACCTGGCGGGCTGCCGGATCGTCGAATTTCCCGCCGTGCTGGAGACCCGGCTGCTGGGCCGCTCCAAGATCAAGGTTGTCCGCACGATGCTCGGTCACCTGAAACTGGCGGTGAGACTCGCGCGGCTGCGCTGGTTCGGACATCCGATGCCGGCACCCGTGGCCGACATGAAGGTCTCCTATGCTGACAATGACCGAAAGTAGAGCGCCCGCGCCGGAGCAGGCGCCGGAGCAGACGCCCGACGCCGGTTCGGGCGGGGCGCCGCTGCGCTGGGCGGTCGTCGGCGGCGGCATGCTGGGGCTGACCCTGGCCCTCCGCCTGAACCAGGCCGGCCATCAGGTCACCGTGTTCGAGGCCGCCGATGACTTCGGCGGTCTGGCCTCCGCCTGGCGGGTCGGTGACGTCACCTGGGACCGCTACTACCATGTCATCACGCAGTCCGACACGCGGCTGCGGGCCTTGCTGGCAGAGCTGGACCTGGAAAAGGAGATCCGCTGGGGGGTAACCCGCACGAACTTCTACACCGGCCAGGCGATGTATCCGCTCAACAACGTCTTCGACTACCTGCGCCTGCCGGTCCTGGGGCCGCTGGATAAGGCGCGCCTGGCGGCGACCATCCTCTACGCGTCGCGGATCAAGAACGGGCGGCCGCTGGAAAATCTCAGCGCCGCCGAGTGGCTGACCCGGCTGTCGGGCGCGCGCACCTACCGCAATCTCTGGCAGCCCCTGCTGCGCTCGAAGCTCGGCAGCAACGAGGGCAAGGCCTCGGCCGCCTACATCTGGTCGGTGATCCGCCGCTTCTACGGTGCCCGGCAGGGCGGCATGCAGCGCGAGATGTTCGGCTACGTGTCCGGCGGCTACGGGCGGGTTCTCGATCTTCTGGTCCGCCGGCTGCAGGCGGAGGGTGCGGTTCTCAAGGCCGGTGCCCCGGTGACGGCGGTGCGCCCGGTGCCGGCCGGTTTGGCGCTGGAGGTGGGGGCGGCTGTCGAGACCTTCGACCGTGTCGTGAACACCTGTGCCGCGCCGGTTGCCCTGCGCGTTTGCCAGGGGCTCGGCGCCGACGAGCGGCAACGGCATGCCGCGATCGACTACCAGGGAATCGTCTGTGCCTCGCTGCTGCTGGAACGGCCGCTGGGTGGGGCTTACCTGACGTACATCACCGATCCGAGCATTCCCTTCACCACCGTCATCGAAATGTCCTCCCTGGTCGATCCCGCGCTGACCGGCGGCAAGCACCTGGTCTATCTGCCGCGCTATGTGCCGACGGACGATCCCTTGCTGGAGGCGACGGATGAGGCGATCGAGGCGCAGTTCGTGACGGCGCTGCTGCGCATGTTCCCCGACCTTCGGACGGAGGAGATCAGCGCCGTCAGGGTGACGCGGACGCGCTACGTCCTCGCCCTCTCGACCCAGGGCTACAGCGACCGCCTGCCGCCCATGGCGACGGCGCAGCCGGGCCTCTTCATCGTCAACTCGGCGCAGATCGTGAACGCCTCGCTGAGTGTGAACGAGACGGTGAACCTCGCCAACGAGGCGGCGGCCGCTCTGCTGGCGCAGGACGTGCCGGCAGGAGTGGCCGCGCGATGAGCGCCACCCTGGCACCGGCGATGCCGGCGGCGACCCTGTCGGTGGATCTCGACAATCTCTGGTGCTACCAGCGCAGCTTCGGCCTTGCCGGATGGCAGAATTACCCGTCCTTCGTCGAGCGCGCCTTGCCGCGGCTGCTTGAAGTTCTCGATGGCCTCGACCTGCGGGTGACGCTCTTCATCATCGGCCGCGATGCCGAGCGCGCGCCGATCCGCGCGCTGCTGCGGGAGGCGGTGGAGCGGGGGCACGAGGCCGGCAATCACTCCTACGACCACGACCCGCAGATGAACCGTTGGCCGGCGGCGCGCATTCGCGACGAGGTCGCCCGGGCCGGGGCGGCCGTCGAGGCGGCAACCGGGCAGCGGCCGCGCGGCTTTCGCGGGCCGGCCTATGCGATGTCGCCGGCGCTGCTGGAAGCACTCGTCTCCCTGGGCTACGCCTACGATGCGTCGAGCTTTCCCAACAGCGTCGGGACCATCGCCCGGGCGTATCACCGCAAGCGGCTTGCCACGGCGGCGGACGCCGCGTCCGCCACACCGCTCTACGGCAGCATGGCAGACGCCTGGCAGCCGCTGCGGCCGTACCTTTGGACCCTGGCACAGAGAGAACTCGTCGAAGTGCCGGTCACCACCCTGCCGCTTCTGCGTGTCCCGTTTCACGGCACCTACCTGCATCACCTTGCCGACCGCTCGCCGCGGCTGGCCGCCGCCTACTTCCGCACCGCGCTGGGGCTCTGCCGCCTGCGCGGCGTGCCGCCGTCGTTCCTGCTGCACCTCACCGACGTGCTGGGCTGCGACGATTGTCCCGACCTGGACTACCTGCCGGGCATGCGGCGCAGCGGCGCCGAAAAAGCCGTCTTCCTGGCCGATCTGCTGACGGTCTATCGGAAGCGTTTCCAGGTCACGCCGCTCGGCGACTATGTCGACGGGCTGACGGCGGGCCGCCGTCTCGACCGCGTGCCGCTGGTCGCCGCGGCATGAGCGTGTCGTCCCTGCGATCCCGCAGCCCCGTCGCGCGTTTCGCCGACGCGCTCGTCGCGGGGGAGGGCGGGGTGAGCGCTCTGTGCTTTGTACTGATCGTCGCGTTCTATCTGGCAACGGCTGCGGGGAACCTCGGCGAGACGGACGACGTCTACGCCTTCGCTTACCGCGCGGAGCATTTCGCGCTGACCCACATCACCGATCCGCGGCTGATGCTCTATCACATGGTCATGCGGCTGCTTTTTCTGGGCAGCCAGGCCCTGGGGCTGGATATCGGCGCGTTGACCCTGATGCGCGGGGTGTCCGCGCTCTCCGCGGCGGGGTCCCTGCTGCTGATTCTGCGCATTGCCTCGCGGGACCTGAAGCTGGGCACGGCGACGGCGCTGTTTGCTGCCGGCATCCTCGCTTCGTGCTATGGCTTCTGGCGCTATGCGGCGGAGGCGGAGGTCTATCTGCCGGCCATTTTCCTGGTGCTGCTGATTTTCCACGGTCTGTCGCAGCTTGGCGGAGAGGACCGGCCCGAAGGCGCCGGGAAGCGGCTGGGCGTGGCCGCCGGATGGGGCGCGCTGGCCGGCGGCGCGGTGCTGTTCTACCAGCCGAGCGTCATCCCGCTGTTCTTTGCTTTCCCGCTGCTGCTGGCGCGCCGCGACCGCCTCTTGGATCTCTGCGGCTATTTCGCCGCGGGTGGCATCGTGGTGGTCGCGGGCTACCTGATCGGCTTTCTGGCCTACTGGCCGGGCAGCCTGACCCTGGCGAATTTCATCAGCTTTCTGTCGCAGCGCTCCAGCGAGTTCATCGTGCCGCCCCTGTCGCTGCGCACCGTGGCCGTCTCGCTGGTCCGCGCGGCTTTTGCCCTGGGCCACGACGTCGCCTCGGCCAACTGGATCTTCGCCTTCGACCCGGTCACCGGGCTCATCCAGCGGGCCTTCTCCTACAACGTCATCACCGAGGAGATCTTCCTGGCCAAACGGGCGGGGGCGCTCGCCTATGTCCCCCTGATCACGCTGGTCCTCCTGGTGGTGCTGACCGCCGGTCTGCTGGTGAAGGCGCGACGGTATTCCCTGGCCGCGCTGCGCGACCGGCGGGTGCTCGCGTTGCTGGCGTGGTGTGCGATCAACGGTGCCATCATCGGGCGCTTGAACCCGGCGGGGATCGAGGCCTGGATCGTGCTGTTGCCGCCGTTGACGCTGCTGTTCGCCGTTGTCGTGATCCGGCCCTGCCTGGCGCAGGGCGCGGGCCGCTGGATGGCCGGCTTCGCCGCCGTGCTGTTCCTGCACAATGCGCTGGGCGGCATGGCGTTGGTGCAGGATCCGGCCGGCGAGTACGACCGGGTGAAGGGAGCCTGGGTCATCGCCGAAGCGGAGCCGCGCGACCTGGTGGTGGTGGCCGGCAACGCCGGACTGGTCGAGGCCCTGCGCTATCTCTCTGCGGCGGAAGTGGTGCTGATCGCCCCCGGCGACGTGCCCGAGCTGGCCGACAGCCTGCTGCGGGACGACCTCTCCGGCCTGTTGGTCATGACCCGGGGCCGCGACTTCAACGATTCCCTGCTGCGGTCGCAGGTCCGCCGGGCGGGTGAGGCGGGTGGCCGGGTGATCCTCTTCGACGAATTCTTCTCGCCGCCGGCGCTGCTTCAGGGCGGTCTCCGGCCGGACCGGGAACGACTCCGCGCATTGCGGGAGAAGGCGGTGAGGGTTTACGACGGCGCGGGCGCCGGCGCGACCTACGTGCTGCCGGCGCCGCCGGGCTGACGACCCGGGCAGGGATGGCGATCGCAGAAGGCAGAAGAGGGGCCGGGTGGTTCCGGGCTTCGCGTCGTGCGCCCAGCAGGACATCGGATTAAGCCCCCTAAGATAAAACCCCAGAGATAAACCGCCAGGCAACGCCCTGCGGCTCGACGATGCCGGTGTTGCAACCTTAGGAAGCTGGCGCCGCTTCGGGGCCCGACAGCCCTCCCACGACTGGACAAAGCAAGTTATCCGTTAGTAAACTGCGTGAGCGATATGCAATATTCGGCACACAAGAGGCTGGATGTCCAAGGCGCCCCTAGAGCGCTGCTGCAGCACGCTAAGGGGAGGCAATCGCCCTGACATTGGAATGAGGCGCCTGTTTTCGTCACGGGTCGAGCGGGGACCGGGATGGCGGCAGGCACTCCGCTTTGAGATGCGCAGGGGGCCCGTTTGCAGACAGATATACAGACGGAGTTGCCGCCTTTTGACCCGCTGAGGCGGGGCAGACGGCGGCAGCAGGCCCAGGATCTGGCGATCTGCCTGATCGGCGGCGGGCTGCTGCTCTGGCTCGTGGTCTCCGGCGCTGCCGGCATGGGCTATAATTGGCAGTGGTACCGCGTCCCGCGCTACATCTTCCGCGTTATCGATGGGGAACTGATCTGGGGGCCGTTGGCCCGCGGGCTGATTGTCACCCTGGAAATCACCGCCTGGGCGGCACTGGTTGCCCTGGCGATCGGCCTGGTGACGGCGTTGCTGCGCCTGTCGCGTTCCTATTCCGGCTACGGCATCGCCACGGGCTATCTGGAACTGGTGCGCAATACGCCGCTGCTGGTGCAGATGTATCTCTTCTATTTCGTGCTCTCGCCGATCCTGGGGATCGAGCGCTTCTGGACCGGCGTGCTCTGCCTGGCCTTCTTCGAGGCGTCCTTCATTTCCGAGATCATTCGCGGCGGTATCCTCTCGGTCCCGCGCAGTCAATGGGAAGGGGCCGCGGCGCTCGGCCTGCGCCCCTGGCTGGTTTACGCCAAGGTGGTGCTGCCGCAGGCCGTGCCGATCATGGCGCCGCCCATGACCTCCGCCGTGGTCAACCTCATCAAGAATTCGGCCATCGTCTCGACCATCGCGGTTTTCGATCTCACCAACGAGGGCCGCAACGTCATCGCCGATACCTTCATGAGCTTCGAGATCTGGTTCACCATTGCCGCCATCTATCTGTGTTTGACCATCAGCCTTTCAGCCGTGGCGGCGCGGCTGGAAGCAAGGGCGCGCCGCAAGGGGGCCCGTTTCTGAATTTTCCGCATTGATCGAGTCTCAACGCAAGTTTCAACAGGGAGAACGAAATAATGAAATTTCTGTACAGCCTCGCCGGCATGGCCCTGGCGGCCTTTGCCGCCGTCGGTCCGGCCCCCGCAACGGCCCAGAACGTCGGCCAGGACCTGGCCGCCGGCAGTGTCATCGAGACCATCAAGCAGCGCGGCACCATCCGCGTCGGCATGGCGACCTTCGTCCCCTGGGCGATGCGCGACAAGAACGGCGACCTCATCGGCTTTGAAATCGACGTCGCCACGAAGCTGGCCGCCGACATGGACGTCGCCATCGAATTCGTGCCGACCGCCTGGGACGGCATTATTCCCGCTCTGCTGGCGGGCAAGTTCGACGTCATCATCGGCGGCATGTCGATCACCCCGGCGCGCAACCTGACGGTCAACTTCACCTCGCCCTACGCCAACTCTTCGCTGGGCGTGATGGCCAACAAGAAGCTGGCCGAGGGCCTTGCCTGGCCGGACGGCTATAACTCGTCCGACGTGACCTTCGTGTGCCGCCGCGGCGCCACGCCCTGCGTCTATATCCAGGAGCATTTCCCCAAAGCGACCCTGCGCCAGTTCGACGACCAGGGCCAGACCCTGCAGGAGGTGCTGAACGGCAACGCCCATGTGATGATGTCGTCGCAGCCGCTGCCCGCCTTCACCGTCTACGATCACCCGGACGTGGTCTTCGCCCCCACCAAGGAAAAGATCGATCCGGGCAACGAGGCTTTTGCCCTGCGTAAGGGCGATCCCGATGCCCTGAACTTCTTCAGCAATTGGATCCTGCTCAATCGCTCCAGCGGCTGGCTGCAGGCACGTCACGAGTATTGGTTCGGTGGCCGCCCCTGGGCGGACCAGGTGGCCAACTGATGGCGCTTTCGGGGTGCGGCGTCGCCGCACCCCACCGCTGGGCGGCCGCATAGATGTATCCGGATCCCGACCGCGCCCGCCGCATCGGCGCCCTCGACGTCGTCGTCATTGCCGCGCTGCTGGCTTTTGTCGTCTACGCCTGGTTCCGCGTTTCGGAAGTGCTGGTCTATAACTGGGACTGGCGGTTCCTGCCGCAGGTCATGTTCCGCCGCGATCCCCTGAGCGGCTGGTGGCAGCCGAATGTGCTGCTGGAGGGCCTGTTCACCACGCTGCGGCTGTCGATCTGGTCGATGGTTCTGGCCAGTGTGCTGGGCCTCGCGCTGGGGGTGATGGCCACACTGCCGCGGTTGCCGGCCTGGCTCACGGCGATGGCCTACGTCGGGCTGATCCGCAACGTGCCGCCGCTGGTCTTCATCTTCGTCTTCTATTTCTTCATCTCCGCGCAGATCATTCCCTTTCTCGGCATCGACGTCTGGGCCCGCGAGCTGGGGGAGACCGGACGCGGTGTCATGAACCTCGTGCTGGGTCCGCCGAGCCTGCTGGAGAACCTGATATCGGGCGTACTTTGTCTGGCGATGTTCGAGGCGGCCTATATCGCCGAGATCGTGCGCGCGGGTATCCTGTCGGTGCCGCAAAGCCAGACCGAGGCGGCCCGCAGCCTGGGCCTCGGGCGGCTCCAGGTGTTCCGCCTCGTGGTCCTGCCCCAGGCCCTGCGCGCCGTGCTGCCGCCGCTGTCCAACCAATTCATCCTGCTGCTGAAGAACAGCTCCATCGTGTCGCTGATCTCGGTGCAGGAACTCACCTTCATCGGCGCGGAGCTGGCGATCTCGACGGGGCGCCGCTTCGAGACCTGGATCGTCGTCGCGCTGATGTATTTCATTCTCAGCTACGGCCTTGCGTTGGTCTTCGCACGGCTTGAGCGCCGGGCGCGCCGCGCCTACGCCCGCTGAACTCCAGCATTGGAAGAAGGAACCATTAAGTGGCTGCCTGGATCAGAATGATCGGAGACGACGAAGCCGACGCGGAACTGCGCGACGTGCTGAATCTCGCGCGCACGCCCCATGGCACCGTGGACAACGTCATGCGGGTGCATTCGCTGCGTCCCAACACCATGCGGGGCCATGTCATCCTTTATCGCGCGGCGCTGCACGACGACGCCAACACGCTGCCCACCTGGCTGCAGGAAACCATCTCGTCTTATGTGTCCCTGCTCAACGACTGCCCCTATTCGCTGGCCAACCACTGGGCCAACGCACGCCACCTGATCGGCGACGACGCGCGCGCCGATGCCATCGAGGCGGCCCTGCGCGCCGATGTGCCGGAGCAGGCCTTCGAGGGCGCCGAACTGGAACTGCTGCGCTACGCCCGCAAGCTGACGCGCACGCCGGGCCTGATGCAGCAGGACGATGTGGCGCGGCTGCGCGCGGCCGGGGTCGACGACGGCCAGATCCTCGAGGCCAACCTGATCGTCGGCTACTTCAACTACGTCATCCGCCTGCTGAACGGTCTGGGTGTGACCACCGACGGCGATGTGTTTGGC
>ERZ1740062.83-NODE-83-length-75090-cov-15.674299_pt1 | contig 75090 bp, 60 predicted proteins | sample MGYA00581741_ERZ1740062 | MGnify/ENA primary metagenome ERZ1740062 (study PRJEB43018, sample SAMN04849747) | marine metagenome | isolation source: floating plastic debris | place: Pacific Ocean | collected 2008-09-01 | study: EMG produced TPA metagenomics assembly...
TTACTTCCGGTGTTGGAGTTACTTCCGGTGTTGGAGTTACTTCCGGTGTTGGAGTTACTTCCGGTGTTGGAGTCACTTCCGGTGTGGAAGTTGGTTTCTTTAGTACTTCTTTAGCTTCCTTATCTAAACGCTGTCTCAAAGCCAAATCAGCAATACCTGTAGCTTCCAAACCCAGCTTTTTCTGATATTGCTTCACAACAGCTTGGGTTTGAGTATCGTAAAACTGACTGACTGTTAGAGTTTTTTGGGGTTTAAGCACCAAATTAAGATTAGCTTTGAGAATACGAACTATACTTGCTGCATGATCTTGAGTTTTGGGTCCTACAATGCCATCAACTCCAAGTTTATAACCCTTTTGAAACTCACGGATACTCTTTTTTGTTTGCTGAGCTTGGAGACAGTTATTTGACACCGTGACTTGATAACCTAGTCCTTGCAAGACAGAACAGAATTCCATACCTGCATAATTTCTTTGACGAGCAGCTAAACCAGAATTTGAAATAATTGCACCAGCAGTAAATAAACCGAGCAAAGCAACGGTAACACTAGATTTTTTAATACCACACCACATAATTAACACTCCTTTTTATTACTTCACTATCATCAGAGAATATTTGATCGCAGTTGTATTTTTAATTTAGTTAAGGTTTTGCTAATTTCTTCAATTATTAATTGTTTTCGGGTAAATTTTCAGTAATTTTTACAGTCTATTTTATTTAAGTACCTAATACTTATTTATATTTTTTACATCTACCTGGAGAAATATTATTTCATTAATGTAAAAAATGTAACCAATAAACATAAGCAATCTATTATTTTACTGACAAATACTATTCTTTGATTCGGATTAAATAGATCGTGATGATGATCCTAACTTCATATTGAATTGGTAAAAATTACACTTAATTTATACGATTACTACCTTTAAAATCAGAACTGATAAAAACTACATTTTGATTGCGAATTCAACATAGTTTTTAATATCAAATTCTTGTATTAACTAGAATTATTATTGATAAATACAAAACTTTTTTATACTCAGCCGAGAAAATGCGATCGCAATTTCTCAAAAATATACTAAGCAAGAGTATTAAACATGCTTACGTCATTTTTAGACAAATATAAGAAATAAATATATTTTGTACTTTCATATTTGTCTTGAGTCAAGATATATCAGCTTTTATACTGCGAAATCAAATTTCAAATAAACTCTTAATAATTATTGCTTATTGCTTGACATGAAGTAAAACTCATGTTGAATAAAACTGAGAATACTTGAAAAATTAAATGAAATAATGGTGTATAGAAAACCCTCTAAAAATAGTCCGCAAAAGAAATATCTATTCTTTGAAATTTTAATGGCAATTATTGCAGCAGGGAACTTAGTTTTAGTACTGTTTAATATGACCTATATTCCTTACCGTGATTTTTACCTACGGAATTTTCCTCAATTGACACAACGATACGATCCAGTCAAAGGTATCGAGAAACATAGAGATACAGAAAATTACATACAGGTTTTTAATCGACTACAAAAAGAATTAAACCAAGATGAAAGTATAAAAACTCCCAGAATACAGACAACATTAGAAGTCTTACAGCGCTTAAGCGTAGAAATGATCGAAGAAAATCCATTTGCTGTTGCTGACAAGAGTGGAACCTTAGAAAAAATCAAAAATCGGATGAGAGATCATCTCAACGAAAAATCTGCAAAACAAGCTTTTCTGAACTTCTGGAGTCCACAATACTTATCTTCTCAAGGTTACGAAGAAGAACTCAATTATTTTCAAAAAAACATTATTCCCCTAATTAATAGTAATTACTGGCGTGGAATTGGAGAAAACGGTGAAAATATAGATTGGTTTTGGCTTCTTGATTTACCATTCACTATATTATTTGCTCTAGAGTTTATAGCACGCAGCTACTACATCAAAAATCGCCACCCTGCTTTTAGCTGGACTAATGCAATACTATGGCATTGGTACGATATATTCTTATTTATCCCATTTTGGCGATGGTTACGAGTCATGCCAGTATTATTTCGTTTAGAAAGAACTCGTCTGCTCAATTTGCAGAACTTTCGTCGTCAGATTCAGCAGGGTATAGTAGCTAATTTTGCCGAAGAAATTACTCAAATGGTTGTTATAAGAGTTATTGACCAGACCCAGGGTTCGATTAAAAAAGGAGATTTGACTCGTTGGTTAACAAAGCAATCTGATTCTCGTCAATACGTAGATATAAATAATATCAATGAAATAGAAGCACTTGCAGCTATATTTGTCAAAGCTATTGTGTATCAAGTAATACCAAAAGTTAAACCAGAAATATCGGAATTATTACAACACAATATCGAAGAAGCTTTAAATCAAACGCCAATTTATCGAAATCTCAACAACTTACCAGGGGTCGCACAGATGCAAAATCAGTTGAGCGAACAGTTATCAGCTCGAATCATTGATAATGTTTATAGTGCAATGGTCAACGCAGTCCAAGACCCAGTCTCAGCAGAACTCTCAGGTCGCTTAGTAAAGAAGTTTAGTGATACCTTAACGGTAGAAATGCAGCAAAAACAAATAATGTCTGAAATTCAAATTTTGCTCATAGACTTTTTAGAAGAAGTTAAGATAAATTACGTACAACAGCTTTCTCAAGAAGATTTAGAAGAAGTTTTAGAAGAAGCGAAACGACTTAAAATACAGAAAAAATTGCCCTTCGGATCAGATAATAATTATCCGGTTTTAGAAACAAAGAAGTTGAAATAGAATTAATGGCAAAAACTATAATGAACCAATACTTGATAGCTGCTCAAATAACTTTATTTAGGAATGTGGATTAAATAAAACTTATTCTAATTAGGATGGTAATAGCAGAACCTAGGTGATAATTTTAAAATTAACTAAAATTTTCAGAGATTAAATTTGCCAATACTAGAAGATTAGAAGCAATTAAATAAGGAGATAATCATTAATTATTAGATTAATAGTATTGTGCAATATACATAAAGTTACAAATGATAAAGAAAAAAACTTAAGATTTAGAGTTAAATTGAGATTTTTTCACTTCTTATCGCTCCTTACCTACTAATAATTTCAGCTTTTAGAGAATTTAACTTCTTTGCTTGCAGGAAATGCACAGTATCAAAAATATACTTTACTTCTCGCTCTAAAAGAAATGCGTTAAACTCAGGTAAGGGAGGCAAACCAGCAACGGTTAGTCAAAATACTTCTTTAGAAGATATCCCTGTTGCAGGAAGTGGGTAGTGACCCACTTTTTTTGTTGGAAATATTGCATGACTCATCCTTTAGTACCGCAAATTATTGAATTAGCAAAACCATTAGCCGAAGAACTGGAACTAGAAATCGTTGGTGTCGTTTTTCACACTAACCAGAGTCCTCCAGTTTTACGGGTAGATATTCGCAATCTCCACGACGACACCAGTCTCAATGATTGTGAAAACATGAGCCGCATCTTAGAAAATTCTTTGGATGCAGCCGAAATAGTACCTGACGCTTATGTTTTGGAAGTATCAAGTCCTGGCATCTCACGCCAAATTATCACCGACCGGGAATTTATTTCATTTAAAGGTTTTCCTGTTAAGGTCTACACCTCACCTCCATATAAGGGGCAGCAAGAATGGATAGGTCAGTTGATTCGTCGAGACGAAGATTCAGTACTTTTAAATCGCAAAGGGCGGACATTAAAAATAGAACGTTCTTACATTGTTAAGGTGGAATTAGAGGAAGGTACAGAGTAAGCCAAAGTAAGCCAAAGTAAATAATATTGGGATATCTTAGCTTTAAATTGAATTTTTTCTTGCCCGATAATTATGGAAAAAGCATTTTATATCTTAGTAGGAAAATAAATATTTACAATTTCCTGTGTCTACAGCTACTATCCCTTCAATTATTTCCTCTGACAGAAATTTAAATATCTGAAGAACCCATAATCTTTATTTATGCCAGATGTTTAAACTTAGTACTGAAGAAACGTACTTTGAGAAATTGGTTCGTAATTATCGAATTTTTAAGGAGATTACTTTATGTCAATAGTTAGTTTGCCAGGATTAAAAGATTTGATTGAAAATATAAGTAGAGAAAGAAATTTACCCCGTTCAGCAGTTCAAACAGCAATTAGAGAAGCATTATTAAAAGGTTACGAACGCTATCGTCGAGCCCAAAATCTTGAGCGCAAACAATTTGAAGAAGATTATTTTGATAATTTTGATGTCCAGCTAGATGTGGAAGACCAGGGTTTTCGGGTAGTAGCGACCAAAACTATAGTTGAAGAAGTAGTCAATTCAGATCACGAAATTTCTCTGAGACAAGTACAAGACATGGGTGGAGATGAAGCCCAATTAAGTCAAGAAGTTGTGTTAGATGTTACTCCAGAACAGCAAGATTTTGGTCGCATGGCAGCGATGCAGACAAAACAAGTATTGGCGCAAAAGCTACGGGATCAGCAGCGTCAAATGGTACAAGAAGAATTTCAAGATTTAGAAAGTACCGTTCTGCAAGCAAGAGTATTACGATTTGAAAGACAATCGGTGATTATGGCTGTGAGTAGTAGTTTTGGTCAGCCAGAGGTAGATGCAGAATTACCGAAGCGAGAACAGCTACCAAATGATAATTATCGTGCAAATGCAACTTTTAAAGTTTACCTGAAAAAAGTTTCTCAAGGACAACACCGAGGACCCCAACTACTAGTTTCTCGTGCAGACGCGGGACTAGTAGTTTATTTATTCGCAAATGAAGTTCCAGAAATTGAAGACGCAGTTGTACGGATAGTCGCAGTTGCAAGGGAGGCAAATCCCCCATCCCGTCATGTTGGTCCGCGGACTAAAATTGCAGTAGATACCTTAGACCGAGATGTAGATCCTGTTGGTGCCTGTATTGGTGCTCGCGGTTCGCGAATTCAAGTTGTAGTTAATGAGCTACGGGGTGAAAAAATAGATGTAATTAGATGGTCACCTGACCCTGCGACATATATTGCCAATGCCTTGAGTCCAGCAAGAGTTGATGATGTCCGCTTGATGGATCCAGAAACACGACAAACTCACGTACTAGTAGCTGAAGACCAGCTGAGTTTGGCTATCGGTAAAGAAGGGCAAAATGTGCGTTTAGCAGCTCGCTTGACAGGTTGGAAAATTGATATTAAAGATAAAGCAAAGTATGATTACGATGCAGAAGATACAAAGTTTGCTGAAGCAAGGGCACAATCTGCAGTAGAGGTAGAAGAAGAATTAGTGGAAACCAGTGCCGAAGAATTGGAAGAATTGGAAGAATTAGAAGACCTTGATGAACTTTTAGAATCACCACTAAGCTTGCACAATTTATCTAGCTTAGAACAAAAGAAAGAAAATATTAGTCAAGAAAAACAGGAGTTAATTGATGAAATCTTTGAAACCAGGGAGGGAGAGTCGGTATAAACTAGGAGTTATAAGTCAACATTCAACACTTAGCGCTGCCACAAATCAATAGTAAATTCCCAAAACGCTCTCTTAAACTGAATGGAACCAAATTATAGATGTTGCATAAGTTGTCGCAAACTGGGAAAGAAAGAGGAATTTTGGCGGATTGTCAGAGTCTTTCCATCCGGACAGGTACAATTAGATTGGGGCATGGGGCGCTCCGCCTACATCTGTCCGCAAGAGAACTGTTTAAAAGCAGCTCAAAAGAAGAACAGACTAGGGCGATCGCTACGTGCATCGGTGCCAGAAGCACTTTACCAAATATTGTGGCAACGTTTAGCCAGTAAAGCCCCTACTATAGATAATTAATAGATAATTAAAGGAGCATCAAAGAAAAATAAAAAGAAAGTTAATTAATTTTGAAATACCCTAAACAGGGCATATTTGAATCTAATGTATCGATAGTTAAATTTTTTAGCTGTCATCTTATACTATGACTCATGTAGTGCCAGCCAATGATAAACGGGCAAGAGTAATATCTCTCCTCCCAACAAAACATACCTTAAATATAGGAAATTTCATCACACTTTCAACAAGTTTACTTAGCTTGTGTCGTGGAAAACTCAGAATCAACAAAAACCAAAAAGATTAACTCACCAAATTGTAGTGCCTATGCGCTACGGCATATCAACCATTATTTTAGATGGAGATGCCAGCATTGAACAAAAACGTCTCTCTTTCCTCAGCAAGAGGTACCGTAATTTTCTAAAACGGCATCCTGAATACAGTTATCCCAGGATGGAGATGTCACTGAAAGCTGGCAGCCATCTGTTAAAACTGTAAAGTAAAGGGGAAGAGTGGATGAACAACGGCAAAGTTAGAATATACGAATTATCAAAGGAATTAAATTTGGATAACAAAGAGCTATTAGCAATTTGCGACCAGCTCAATATTGCGGTCAAAAGTCATAGCAGTACAATTACAGAATCAGACGCACAGAGAATTCGCTCAGCAGCACAAAAGCTTTCCACAACGCAAGTTCAAAAAAAAGACGGCATAGGCAATCAGAAACACAACTCAATGCACACAGGTTCTCGTTCTCGACCAAACGCACCGAAAAAACAAGAAATTTTGGAAATTCGCAAACCCAAAATTGATAAAGCTCGTACAGGTAATAGTTCTCAAAATTTGAGTGCCAATAATCAAGCTGCGAGTTCTGAAGCTAACCCTCCTTCCCCACCTCGATCTTTCGCTCCATCAGATCCATCATCTCAGAAAGTGGACTCTCAGTCAGTGGATATAAATCGAGAAGTAACGCAAAATCAGCCAGAAAAAGAGCAAGCGCCTGCTGTGGTAGAAAATAAAACTAAAAATAAAGTTAATAATCAGTCCCAAGGGTCCAAAACAAACCTAGGAGAGCGGTCAGACAAAGCAACCCAGTCCCGAAAACAGGAAAAAGCACAAAAGCCTCAATTAGTTGCTCCTCCATCAAGACCTGTTTCTTCTAAGGGTACCTCTGGTGTTATCGGTACTTCAGTCGAAAAACCGATTCTCAAACGTGATAAAGAACAAGCCAAATCAAAAAATAATAAGCCACCATCAGGACTGCCGAAAGCAGGACAGCAAAAGTCCTCTAAGCCTGCGGCACCATCAAAGCCTGAGGAAAAGGTAGCTAGAGCCAACGTTGCATCTCCAGCACCACCGCAGCGCCCAAGTAAGCCAACGCGTCCTGAAATGCCCGTAGCAGCCGCGACTCCTCCAAAACAGATAGCTACGACCCTTGAGAAAGGTGAGGAAGAGCAAGAAGATCCGATTGCAGCAACTATAGAACTAAGAAGACCTACACCTCCACGTCAGCCCAGAGGTGGTAAAAAGCGACATGTAGAAGAGGAAATAGAGGAAAATAAGCCAAGCAAAGTTGCTAAGAATAAGCGTCAGAAACCGATTATAGATGATTTTGAAGATGATGATGATTTACTAGAAGATGGTAGCTCCGGAGGTGCAACAGCTACTCAAGTAAGTAATGCGATCGCCCGTCCTCCGAGACCAAAATCTGGTAAACCCTCCCAACCGGCGACGAAATCGGCTCCTACAGTTAGGTCTAAGAGGTCTAGCTCTTCTCGTGAATCTAACCGTCGCCGAGGAGAGACTGAAACTAAGCGTCAGCGTCCTGAAATTATCAGTGTTGTTGGTTCAATGACAGTGCAAGAATTGGCAAATGAGTTAGCAATTGCTGATACTGAGATTGTCAAAATTCTCTTCCTTCAGGGTATGGCTGTAAGTATTACCCATAATCTGGACATCCCGACTATCACATTAGTTGCAAATGAAGTAGAAGTTGAAGTAATTACTGAAGAACCAGAAGCCGAAGCTCGTAAGGTTACAAAGATGTTAGATGAAGGAGATTTTGACAATCTCCAACGTCGTCCACCTGTAGTTACCATTATGGGTCACGTAGACCATGGTAAAACCACTCTGCTTGATTCCATTCGTAAGAGTAAAGTCGCATCTGGAGAAGCAGGTGGTATTACTCAACACATTGGAGCTTACCACGTTGATATAGAACATAATGGCAAGGAAGAGCAGATAGTATTCTTAGATACTCCCGGTCACGAAGCATTTACAGCAATGCGGGCACGGGGAGCACGAGTAACAGATATTGCGATTTTGGTAGTTGCAGCTGATGACGGAGTTCGTCCCCAGACTATCGAAGCAATAAGCCACGCTAAGGCAGCAAAAGTTCCAATTTTGGTCGCCATTAACAAAATTGATAAGGAAGGCGCACAGCCAGATAGAGTAAAGCAGGAACTCACCCAACATGGTTTGACATCTGAGGAATGGGGAGGTGAAACAATTATGGTTCCTGTAAGTGCTATCAATGGTGAAAATCTTGATACTCTTTTAGAAATGATTTTACTGGTTTCTGAAGTAGAAGAATTAAATGCAAACCCAAATAGGGAAGCTAAGGGAACCGTCATTGAGGCTCATTTGGATAAAGCTAAAGGAGCTGTTGCGACATTACTGATTCAAAACGGTAGTTTGCGAGTTGGAGATACACTTGTAGCAGGTTCAGTCTTCGGTAAAGTCAGAGCCATGGTTGACGATCGAGGTAATAGAGTAGAAGTTGCCGATCCATCATTTGCAGTCGAGGTATTAGGTTTATCTGATGTTCCTGCTGCTGGTGATGAATTTGATGTATTCTACAATGAGAAAGAAGCTAGAGCGCTGGCTATTGAGCGTGCCGATAAGCAACGTCAATCCCGTTTGATGCAAGGACGCGTAACTCTCACTAGTATTTCTAGTCAAGCACAGGAAGGGGAACTCAAGGAACTCAACTTGATTTTGAAAGCAGATGTGCAAGGTTCTGTAGAAGCAATTATTGGTTCACTACAGCAAATACCACAAAATGAAGTTCAACTTCGTATGCTTTTAGCTTCGGCAGGAGAAATCACTGAAACTGATATCGACTTGGCAGCAGCTAGTGGAGCCGTGATTATCGGTTTTAACACTACTTATGCAAGTGGAGCCAGACAAGCCGCAGATGAAGCTGGTGTCGATGTTAGAGAATACAATATCATTTACAAGTTGTTAGAAGATATTGAAGGAGCTTTAGAAGGTCTGCTAGAACCAGAACTAGTTGAAGAACCATTAGGTCAAGCTGAAGTGAGAGCAGTATTTAAGGTGGGACGTGGAGAAGTTGCAGGTTGTTATATTCAGTCTGGAAAACTTCTACGTAACTGCCAGGTTCGTCTACATCGCAAGAATCAACTTGTTCATGAAGGAGTCCTCGATTCTCTGAAGAGAATGAGAGATGACGTAAGAGAAGTTAATTCTGGTTATGAGTGTGGTGTCGGTATCGACAAATTCAATAATTGGCAAGAAGGCGACATTATTGAGGCATTCCAAATGGTAACTAAACGCCGGACTTTATCTGCTGCTGCTGCTAGATAAGCAAATGATAGGTGAATTTCGGTCTAACAAGAACAAGATGGTTAAAGTACTATCTTGTTCTGTTCTATATATTTGATGATAAAAAAATATCAGAAAAATTTTTTTAAACTTTTGGATATAAGTAAATACAATTTATAAATCTTTACAGAGGCTAGTACATAGCAAAATTTTAAACTAGCGATTAAAATCTTAATATATCTGGTGAAATTATCGAGTACAGACTAGACTCCGTTCTTGGAAAAGTTCCTGGAGTATGTGGAAGGTGGTGAAATTTAATATCGGTTAGGGATCAGAATACCTTGTCCTCTAGGTAGGGTGATATCCTTAGCTCTAAAAAAATAGGTTACATAAATGTAACACTCATATGATGTTCTGTTAGATTCCCCGATTTTTATGATGACCGACTTAGTTTATAAATAAAAAGTAAAAAATAGGACAAAGGGCAAACAGTAACTTTCTGTAGCTTAAAAATTAGCTTTGGTTGCTAATGACACAGAATTAAAAATTGTTAACAGTTAACTTTAAAAGAAGATTAAAGATGTTTTTAACTTTTATCAGGTGCAGCACATATAAAATGTTTCCCTGATAAAGGATGGAATAGTAGTAGAGGTAAAAAATGACTAATACTAGAACTTACAGAAACAACTCAGCCGAAAAAGACAGCGAAATTTGGTACAGTCTGAAATCGGCGATCGCTGCCACCTCGGGATTTGAACGTTGGCAAATGGAACGAAATTTACAGTTACAAGATTTATCTTTGGATAAGCAAGTACAGTTCTATCTTCGAGAAACATTAGAAACCCTAGCTTATTAGAATAAAATATCGAATATATTGTTCAAGCCGCTTTGAAGCTTCTGCAATTTATGAAATACGCTTCTAAGATGTTTTCCGTTCATCTCCACTTCGGGAGTTGGATAGTTCTTGATAATTTCTATCAACGTTATTTTTTTATCATCACTTGCGGACAGCACCAGAGCTGAGCGTAAAGCTTTTTTGTCTGCTTTTCGAGAACGGGTATGAACAACTTCACTAAGTTGCTCCAAAATCAAATAACCCGCGACACTGTTGAGAAATTTGTCCAGAAACAGTGGACTTGCTTGTATGGGGGTTGTTAAAATCCGGCGCACAATTGCAGGATTTTGTTGAGCTAAGTCAAAATATACCTGTAGCGATTGAGATAGTTTACCAGTTTGGGCAAAAGTAGATAGTTCAGTTACAGAGACTGATTCTTGTAGAATACCACTTCTAATTATAATTTTTTCCGAAGCATTAGCGGCACTCAACGGTGAAAGATGAAATATTACAGCTGTTGTAATTATGCAATACAATAAGCGAAAAGGTTGAAAATACATTATTTCAATAGCCTTTAAAATGAAGAAAGAAGGAAGAAAGTTGGAACTGCGATAGGGATTTAGACTCCAACGCAATTATTTCACAGTATTACGACTGCTATTCCAACATCTGCCGAATGTATTTCTTAGGATTTATCATACTTAATTAATATTTTGTTTTGATTCACCCAAATACTGTATGTTTTAAAATACAAGCTAAAAGCTATTCGGTAAGCTAAAACATGGTAATTCTACTTATGGAAGATGACCCCAGGCAACTGGAACCTCTATACGCAGCTTTATCGGGAGTTGGGCATATCGTAGATGCAGTGGAAGATGGAGAAACTGCTCAATGGTTGATAGGACGGAAAGACTACGACCTACTAATCTTAGACTGGATGGTACCAAAAATAAGTGGTATGGAATTATGTCAGCAATATCGGGTAAGTGGTAAGACATCTCCTGTATTAATGCTGACAGCAAAAGATACAACGAATGATAAGGTTACAGGTTTAGATGCTGGAGCAGATGACTACTTAGTTAAACCCGTAGATTTAATGGAACTGCTGGCACGAGTTAGAGCATTAGGAAGGCGATCGCCTTTATGGAAGGGTGATATTCTTCAAATAGCTGACTTACAGCTCCATCTCAACAGTTCCATATTGCAGCGACAGGATAAAACGGCACAATTATCCGCACGAGAATTTCATTTGATGGAATACTTAATGCGTCACCAAAATCAAATACTTTCTCGCAATCAAATTGAAGAAAATTTATGGGAATGGGGCACTCATCCTGAAAGCAATGCTGTTACTACATTAGTAAGAAGACTTAGACAACGTTTAGAGTCAATTGGAGCGAAGGACTCGCTAGAAACAGTTTACGGCATGGGATATCGTTTGAATGCATCATGATGATTATTTAATGCCAGAATATCTACTGATCTTGATATTATTCTTGTAATGGTTGAGTTTATAGGAGAAATATAACATACAACTAATGTCTTCAAGCTCACAACTGTGCCATACTCATTGACATTAGAGATTTGATAAAATTATCTGTGAAAATAACAGCATATGTTCTATTATTTCAGTCTCCCCCATTAAATCAAAAATCTTAGATTATGTTTGTAAACATACTAAAATTTATACTAGGTATTACCTTAGCTATCGCTGTATTAGCCGGTGGTGGCGTGGCAGCAGCTTTGTATTTAATGAATCGTAACGCTATTTTACCAGCAAAGCCAGTTTTTACAAATGATAATCCGTCAGTCAAAGCCCAAGCCAAAAAGATAGCCGAGGAAAAAGCAAACGCAAAATCAAAAGTTGATTCGGATGTTCAGTCTACACCCAAACCATCTCCTACTCCTAAAAAATCAGTCGAACCAAAACTACCTCCTGGAGCTTATAAAGCTCGTGTAACATGGTCTCAAGGTTTAAGTTTGCGTTCTCAACCAACGTTAGAATCTGAACGTGTAGGTGGGGTTGGATTTAACTCGGAGGTAATAGTTTTATCTACAAGTGATGATAAATCTTGGCAAAAAATTCGTATTTTATCAACCAAACAAGAGGCTTGGGTAAAAGCAGGGAATACCAAGAAGGTGGAAGAATAATGTGAAACAATATGTGAAAGAATAATATATATATTTGTTTATTTGTAAGATATTTTACTGGATAGGAAGTATTAAAGAGATACCAAATTTGATGTAAAATTTAACTTATGTAAAATTTACATTTAATGCTTATATAAAAGCGATGCAAGGAGTAATTTCCAATCGGAAAAAGTTAAAAGTTAATTGGGTAAGCTTTATTGTAGATTTCTTACTCTCAGGAATGGTGATAGGACCAATAGCTGCACCAGTCCTTGCAAATTCACACTTATTTTTACTTCCTAATATTGCCCAAATTATCTATTTCATGGGTAATCATGTGTGTCCTCAGCCCGATATGGGGCTAACATTATCGCCACCCTTTATCATGGCTGTGTGTATGCGTTGTTATGGTACAGTTACAGGTTTGTTCTTAACTCGCTTGTTGTATAGGTTTACAAGTGGAAGAGGATTTTTTTGGCTTAATCAGTATGGTTGGAGTGGAGCGATAATGGCTAGCGTACTAATGATGGCTTATCCTTTTGAGCTAGCTATTGAATTTTTGGGTTGGTGGGATTTTAATAACTACGTGGTTACAATATTTGGTTTGGTTACAGGCTTATCTTGGGGGCTGTTTACCATGCCAATTTATCATTACAAATCTACTACATAGTTATATATTTGATACTTTAATTTATTAATATTGAATAATATTACATATATTTTAAATATCAATATATTTTTCAATTAAGTTGTATTTTATTATTAATTTTTAATTAATAGTTAATCAATAATATTATAAAATCAACCGCTTTTCAGGTGATAGATTTTATCTCTTTTATAAAAGCTTTGATATAGTTTCGATGATTATACTTTGTTGAAACAAGTTTGTAGCCTATTTGAGCTTGTAAATTAGCTTTGTTAGGACTTCGCAATAAACTTAGAATTGCCTGACGTAGTTGTTGGGGATCTTTAGGATTTACACCTGTGACTGCACCCAAATCAATAAACTCTTGAATAATTCCTGGCGATCGCGTAATTATTACAGGTCGTTTGCAAGCGAGTGCTTCAAACATAGTAGTTAGTCCAGCTTGGTATTTATTCTGAAATAAACTAATAGCTACAACATCAGAGTTGCGATAAAGCTGGAGTAATTCATCCCAAGTATGAGTTCGACAACGCATATTTTCAGGGATAATTTTGGGAAAAGCACGTTTTGAAAAGATTGCATTCGGAGAAACTGCTGAAATTTCTACATCAATGTCTAAATCTTGGGTTGCATCAGCTAAAGTACGGTAGTCTCGTTTCTCTAAACCTCCACTAGCAATTAATGGTCTAGATTTTACATTTGAAGATAGTCCAGGTTGAAAGAAAGATACATCTGTTGGTTGCTCTAAGAATACTCGTATGCGTTCTGGTGATAGATTAAGATAACTGCGTAGAAAACTCCCTTGCAATGGAGTACAGGTCATAAATAAATCTATTTTTTGACGCAGGTTCAAAAGCTTAAGAGCTAATCGCGTACGAGGTCGGTTAATATTGTGAATAAATACTAATATTTTTGGTTTCTTAACCCCAGAACAACATAGGCTTGCAATAGGAAAACCTACATCTTCTCCAGCACAAAATATTAGATCGTTATTATCTAATTTGCTTGAAAGTCTCCGCGCTAATGACCAATGTTCTGGACGACTAACAATTTTCCCTCGCACAATATCTGAAGAAACTATTACATCAGTACCCGGCTGATAAATTGAAGCATTTAAAATTTTACTTATATCCCACATCACATGGGAAGGACGTTTGCCAATTTTCGCATTGCTAATAATGCTTTCTATATTAAAGTTACGGCTAAGGACTATGTGGTATCTCAATGCTTTTACCTTCACATTTGTGCAGACTATTGCGTTGTGTATCACACCCTAAAAATTCACCTACTCAACAACAGTAACTATTGGCTGAATAACTTAGATCTTGTCGGAAAAGTAAGTATATGGGACGAAGCTAGAGTCTATACAGCTGGAAAAATGCTATTTTTTTGTCCATGGGTGACAAAATTTACCCTTCGATTGTTTAGAAAAGTGTAAGGATTTTTAACTTTTATATTCTATAAATATGCACTTTTTTGACAAGAAAGAGTTAAAAGCCATTTATCGGAATACTTTGCATATCTATTCAGCAAGCTCTAACTTATAAATGTAGTTTTATTAATACCCTTAACTACAGTTGATAAAAATCATGATTACACATTGCTTCTTATTATTAAAAGCAGAACTCATAATTTGATTAGATTTCAAAATCTCCATACTTGCTACATTTCTAATTGTCAATTTACTCTATAAATAAAAATCAATGACTAAATAAGTAGATGTAATATCTGTTTAAAAACTTTATATTCTTTTACCTCTAAATCAGTAAATATAAATTAATAAATTTATTAATTTATACATGACAATAGAGCTTTGCTTTTACACTTGTAAAACAATTTTTATTCTAAAAACAATATTAATTCATACTGCATAAAGAAGGATTAAAAAATTATACATACTTACATCATATGCTGCTGGTAATTGGAGATTGTGACCTCAGATAGAAAGCAGATATTTTAGATAAGTATACTGTTCACAAATATGTAAAATTACTTCTCCTATGAGAAAAATACAATGTATTTAAACAAGTACATAGAACAGTAGCGAATACTACGAGTATTAAAATATATAGTACCAGTAGATATACTATAAATATTAAAAATATAAATTACGTTACTGAAAAATTAAGAGGTATAGCCCCGATATTCATTAATTCTTTAAAGAACGAAGTGTAAATAAGTAATAGATGTTATTCTTTTTACATAAAATACTCAAGATAATCGGTGCGTATATACTGATGATTGAGCCTATAAGAAAATGAATTACTGGCTCTGTAAAGCCGATTAATTTCTGCAAAACAATTCTGATAACAGAAGCTGCAATGGTGTGAGCAACGAATATCTCCAAAGATAATTTTCCCCAATTTTGTAGGTATGGGAAAAGCTTAAAATTTGCTAGAATCACAGCCAAAGAAATAGATGCAAAAATACCACAAACCGCTAAAAAAGGAATCGCAACTAAATTGTGGAACAATTGATTATAAATCAATACGGTTAATACTAAGTATCCACCAACAGCTATCAGGAAAAGATTTCGCACACTAGTTTTACCAATCTTTAACACCACGCCATTAAAACCCATCAATGCACCTAGGGCAAAGTATAAAGAATGGCGACGAGCCAAGTATAATATGCCCCAAGGTCCAAAGCTGACATCCATTGCATGTAGGCAGTAAACTGCAATACTCAGAAGTAATAAAATTAGTGGAGGTACTTTTAATTTATAAAGTATAGAGTAAGTAACGAGAATAAAGAATAAAGTATATAAAAACCAGAATTGCATGATTGGTATATAGCCAATCTGCCAAAGCTGACTAAAAGATAATGATTGGTTTGTGTGATCGGATGCAAAAAGCTGTAGCAGAGACTGAAGAATAGACCAAACAAAATAGGGATAAGCTATAACACAGAATTTATCTAGTAAAAATAGGTGAAGAGGTTTGGATAGCGATCGCACTACAAATAGACCGGAGATGAAAAAGAACAAAGGCATATGAAATGCATATAGCCATTCGTCTACAAATTCTATTAAATAGGATTCTTCTACTATAGAGCTATTAACTAAGCCTCTAATTACGTGACCTATTACAACTAAAAATATGCCAATACCCTTAGCATAATCTACCCATTCCAGCCTATTCTTCTTATCCTGCTTATACTTGTAATCAAGCCGAAGTTTTGGAGAAGACAATAGTTTACGAGATACTTCTTCTCTAACCATATTTTTAGAATTACCTGGCAAAGACATCTATAAAATTACATACTTTTGTATATTTTCTAACTAAAAATGTCTGACTAAATCAGAATTGGATTTAAAAATTGATTCTGGTTTACGGAATCATACTTTACTAATATTTAAGTCCCATTAATTATTGTGCCAGAATTCAGTCGATAAAAAACGACATGAATTATATATTTAACCTATGGGAGGCAAAAGACAATAGCTAAATAAGCCTTTCAAAAAAAGATTAACAGAGCCAGATTCAATGAAAAAGCTACAATAATCGATGATACTGAATTGAAATCTATGATTATTCGCAATTATTCAAATAGTAATTCTTTAAACTACTTTCTTATAGACTAAGAGTTTTTGAGTGAACTTTCGAGCAAATTTTGAATTGGTAATCCCAAGCCAGAATAGTAACGAATTAGCAGTAATGTGATTAGAGATACTATAAAACAAACAGTTCCCTGAATATCTTGGATAAAACAAGATAACTTTTCTCGCCATAAACCATATAGATTAACCAAATAAAGAGGCATATCACTAACAGCGATCGCTACTATTGCCCCCAAAATACCATAATTTCTAAAGGCTAGAGGTAGACCTATACTGATAACAAGGAATCTAGCTAAATTACTTTGAGAAGAATATAAGGGTTTTCCAATTGCTAACAATGCAGGACTAGTAGTGTAAAAAAGTACGGAAAACCAAATGCCAGTACATAGAATTGGCATCATCCAAGTAGCTTGTATATAATCTTCTTTATACAGAAACCCAATAATTAAATCGCCTACAGTAACTAGACCTGCAAGGGGCAATGCAAATGCAATCAGTATCTTGCGTCTTTGATGTAAAATCTTACTTCTAAGAGTTGATCTAGGCAAATCTATATGGTTGGAAATGGCTGGGAAAATAACCTTATAGCTCAAGCGTTTAATAATTTCTCTAGGCATAGAGGCTAATGTGTAAGCAATGCTATACACTCCTAATGTCGTGAAAGACAATAATTTGCCCAAGATTAGTCTATCAGCCTGTTCGGCAAGAAACATTAAAGCTGTAGCAAAAAATACCCATTTCCCGAATGAAATGATTTCTTCAAATGCTGACTTATCCCAAGCAAAGCGATTGCGAAAACCAGGAATTAACTTATGACTGATTAACATTCTAGATACATGAAGAGATACTCCTCCAATAGCTAATGACCAAACTGAGTTGCGATTATAGTAAGCCACACTCAACATGACAGCTATGGAAAATACCTGTGTTACCAACTCAAAAACAGTCAATTTCTCGAGAGACATTTGACGGTTGAGAGTATGTATGCTTGTAGAGGAAAAACCAGTAAAAATAGAAGACAAGCCTACAAAAGGAAGTAAATACAGCAGTCGCTCATCTTCATAATACCTAGCAGCAGGTATAGTTATTGCTAAGCAAAAAAACCACAGCAGAAATCCCCGCATTGCTTGTACAGTCCAAGCTGTATTCAAAAAATTTAGTTCATCTCCCCGCTTACTTCTAACAATATTTTGACCAATTCCAATATCCGAAAACAATTCTAAACCAGTTAACAAAATATTGACTACAGCCATTAAGCCGAAGTATTCCGGTCCTAGTAACCACGCTAAAATAATATTGTTGACGAATCGTAAAACCTGGCTGGTTCCATAACCAAGGGTAGTCCATAGTGCTCCACGATAAGCAAGCTTTTTTATTGATGTCATTGGTTTTGTTGCATAATTTTAGTTAACTTTTAAACATATTCATAGATATTTAGTTCATCAAGCTAACTCTTAACTTGTCTCCTGATTGGCTATAGCTAGATTCGTCTAAGATATTGTTAAAAAGTTCTACCAATTTTTTAGCTTCTTGAGTAATATCATGCTGTTGGAAAACAGACTGCACTCCAGTCTCTCCCATAAGCTCTAATTCTTCTGATGGTAATTCTAAAACTGTTCGTATTGCTGCTGTTAAATCTTCTACAGAACCTGCTGGTACTAGCCATCCATTCATACCTGGTTTTACTAACTCCGGAATTCCAGCCACATAGGTACTAATCACAGGACGACCTAAAGCTAGGGCTTCCATTAATACTACAGGTAAACCTTCTGCAAAACTAGGTAATACTAGAGCACGAGAGTTCTGTATATATCTTCTAACCTGCTCAGAGCTAGCCCAACCTGTAATTTTCACTTGTTGTTGAAGACCATATTCTTGAATAAGCAGCTCTATTTCTGGTCTCATTTCACCGTCACCAACTAAGGTTAGATTAAACTCCAAACCTTCAAGAGAAAGCATTTTTAATGATTGCAATAAAAGTAGCTGTCCTTTCTGTTCGCAAAGACGACCAATGCAAGTTAAATTAGTCTGACTTGATATTTTATGCTGTTCCCGATTGAGAAAACTTTCATCCACACCACAGCGAACCACATGAATTTTTTGCCATTGTTCTCGATTGCACCAACGATAAAGCTGACTTCTACCGAAAGAACTAATTGCAACGACGAAAGCTGCACGATTAATTTTCTGAGTTAGGCTTAAATTTTCAGCTTTATCAAACTCTTCTGGTCCATGAACTGTAAAACTATAGGTTATGCCTCCTAAAGCACTACATAACATTGCTACTGCTGTGGAGTTTGTTCCAAAATGAGAATGAACGTGGTTAATATGAAGTTTAAACAGGTGGCGATAAAGTGCGCAAGCTTCAGCCAAGTATATCAAATGATATGCTATGCCTTTACTAGATCGGATTCCAACGGTAACTGCTAGCCAGAAAGCTTTAATTAGAGAAATAGGTTTTTGCATTGCTACCAACATTAAGTTAAATAGCAAACCCCAAAGACCTATATCTAATAATACTTTTGTTTTATTTAATTCTAATTTGTCTTTTGGGTCTACTAGCTCAGAAGCACAGCTTCTGAGGGAAAAACGTTCTACATAAAGACCAGATTTTTCAAGAGCCCAAATTTCTCGACGAATAAAGCTATGACTGACTTTCGGATACTGATTTACTAAATAGGCTATTTTCATATTGACTCCATATGCATTGATATAGCTTTAAGTCAATAATAAGTTAAGTATGATTTTATATTTTTTATTTGCCAAGCCATTTCTCTAAATTATTATTTGGTAGTTACAGTATTTAAAACTATTAAAAGAGGTAATAAATCTAACTGCTCAATATCTTTGACTTAAATTGTAAACATAATATCTTTTTTGAGTAAAATCAATTTATTTGTATGAAGTTAAATCGTAAAGTGATGATTCTTTAATAAAGAAAAGATAAAGAATATTTTATACGTCTAAATGTTTATACTGAGCAAAAAGACATAATAAATACACGCTTTGACAATTACTGATACCATTTTTGCTTTTAGCATTTAGGAAGCAGCACCTTTATATTCAATTAATTTGCTTTCCTTGTGAAGTAGTCTTCCTAGGTGAAATTTTATTTGACCCTGAGCCTGTGGAAATTTACCTATGATACAGAATAAAGAATATAAAATAGCATCTGATGATGAAAATTCCTGACTCTTAGCAAAACTGTATATTCGATATCCAAGCACCACATAAAGTATTATTAAAAATATTATGCTTAATCCATAGCTAGGTAGAGAAAACATAACTGCTAATACTGGTAAAGTAAATCCCCAAATCCAAATACTACGACTTTCTTTTACCCAATGCTTCTCTGAATTTTTTCCGTGTAACCACGAACCCTCAGCATAAGCATGACCAGCACGTAGCGATCGCTGCCACCATTGACGAAAGCTGGTCATCTGAGCATCATGCATTGTCATCTGAGCATCTATTCGCAATACTTTACCTCCTAGTTGTCTCAGACGCACGCACAATTCGGGTTCTTCACCAGCAATTAACTTGGGATTAAATCCTCCCACTTTTTTAAGTGCACTGACTCGCATCATTGCATCACCACCACAGGCTTTCGCTTCTCCCACAGGAGTATCCCATTCAATATCACAAAGACGATTATATATAGATTTATTTGGATACTGTTCTTGTCTCCTACCGCATACTACAACTGCATCGGTTTTTACTTGAAATTCATTTACAGCACAATACCACCATTCTGGAAAAATACGGCAGTCTCCATCTACAAATTGTACAAATTCTAGATCCGGCTCTATCTTTAAAAGATATTCAAAACCTTGATTGCGAGCTCTTGCTGCGGTAAATGGAATCGATAATTCAAGTTCTAGTACGTTTACACCAAGGGAACTTGCTAGCTCTACGCTCTTGTCTGTAGATCCAGAATCTACATAAACAACTACTCTACCTTCACCCATAGCAGATAAAAGACAATATTTGAGTTTATTACCTTCATTTCTACCAATGACAACTACTCCAACCTTCGACATTTAAATATCTCCTCATAATGCTTGAATACTCAACTTATCTGCTCGAATGATTGCTCAAGATTTTTAAAATCTAAGTGCGTATTATAATTCCTATTTCACATTAATCATCCTACTATTTTTCTTCTAGTTCACAAAAATACTATTTTTCTTGTATAAACATATGTTGATTATTTAAATCAATATTTAAATTCAATTGCTCATATCACAGAATATTACTTACCTTTATAGTCATATATTTTTAATTTAGCAACTATGACTTATTAGTTATTTATATATACAGGAGATTCTGATTTATTGACTTTTAATGGTATTTTCAATTTTATTACCAAAATAGTATTTATAAATACATCCAGCTAATGTAGAATCTCTTTATAGAGGCAATATTGCGATAGTTGAAATGACAAATACATACCTTAGATGTAGTTATTATTTCACGATATTAATCAATGAAAAAAATATTTGATGGGTTGATAATTTAGAATTAGTTTTTAAATCGTGAAAAGATTGTCTAAATTCCTAGAATTTAAATAAGCAAGCACCTTAGGTATGAAAACATCATTGAAATCCTCAAAAAAAAATATAGAATTGTCAAACCAACAAAGAGCTAAGGAGCAAATGCTTTCATTTTTTTTAGGTGGTATACCCCGCCCCCTTGGCACTTTTATCAGACAATTTTTTTATCCCAATATTTTTGCTCGTATGGGTAGTAAGCCTTATATTCAAGAAGGATGTGAATTTTTGGGTTCAAACACCATGCATATAGGTGATCAAGTAAAGATTCTAAGAGATGTGCGTTTAAATTTTAAATCAATTAATAGTTTTTTATATCTAGGAAACCAAGTTTGTTTAGACCGTGGAGTAGATATCAATGCAGCTGGAGAGAACTGTTTAATTGAGATAGGAGACCATTCTTATTTGGGACCTTATGTTTGTATAGCTGGTCCAGGAAATATAAAAATAGGAAAGCAATGTTTGATTGCGTCTCAAAGCGGCATATATGCTAACAATCATCGAGATTACGGCTTAAGTAGAGAGGGAGTAGTTATTGAAGATAACTGCTGGCTAGGTACGGGTGTAAAACTCTTAGATGGAGTTACTATTGGCGAGGGTAGTGTAATTGGTGCTGGTGCTGTTGTTAGTAAGGATATCCCAGCTTTTTCTGTTGCTGTGGGAGTACCTGCAAAAGTTATTAAAATTAGTAAAGGTGGTTGTGTTTAATAATACATCTAAATCATATTTAATGAATTTCAAATTCATTATTATTTTTTAATCAGCTGGCGAATAAGTTATAAAAAGATACATCCAATATAAGAATATATAAACTAAAATGATTAATGTGAAACTGATTGATAATATAACAGTAACTCATAAACTAGATATAACAGGTTAAGCTATATAGGTACGAGATAGAAACTCAAGATAACTGAAAAGTAAATACTTGATTCCGGCTTTATTAGCTTCAAATTTCTTGAGATGAATCTGACAACTGAAAGTTAACCACGCCCTGATATTTAAAACTGCAAATGTCATAGACAAATTTCCAAGAGTAAGTTTTATATCTGTAGATAATGGTTTTTCTATAAGCTGCTCATATCAGCGCATTTACCAATAGAAATATTCAAGTATCAAATTCTACTACTATTCTGTTGATTGTCAAATTCATTAAATTTGCATACAATTTAGTTGACATGATACTAAATTGATAGTCCCTACTGTATCCCTATCAAGAGTAGAAAAGTAGCGTCTGAAAATTAAATATTTTCTGACTGAATTTAAAATTTGTGGTATCTAGTAAAAGACATTCATGACAACCCCTTATAAATACTTACCAGTTCTTTCTCCTGTCTATCGTTCTCTCCGTAGAGTATTTAGAAGATTTAAGTATGCAGGAGAAAAGGTTACCTGTCCTTTGTGTGAAAATAATTTTAATTCTTGGGTATCCGATCCAGAGATTGGTTCTTGTCCTGCTTGCGATAGTGAAAGTCGTCACCGATTATTATGGCTATTTTTGCAGGAGCGTAGTGAAATTTTTCATAGAACCTATAAGCTCCTGCATTTTGCACCTGAAGACTGTTTGATAGCTAAATTTAAAAATCTATCTAATGTAGAGTATACGACTGCTGATATTTCTGCGCCAAAAGTAGATGTACATACAGACATTGTAAATTTGATTTTTGAGGATAATTCTTTTGATGGCATTATATGCTCTCATGTATTAGAACACATACCTTATGACACCGTTGCGATGAAAGAACTATTTCGGGTTTTAGTCCCAGATGGAATAGCCTATATTCAAGTACCTTACAGAAGATTTCAGAAAACTGATGAGAATATAGATATTACAGATCCTATAGAACGTAAGAAACGATTCGGTCAGTTCGATCATGTACGCGTTTATGGAACAGATTTGAAGCAGAGGTTAGAAAGTGTAGGCTTTGAGGTTAGCGAAGAATACTTTACTCCTAGTTTTACAGCACAAGAGCAAAAAAAATATGGTTTATGGGATGATGTAATATTCTGTTGCAAAAAGCCTAACCTTAGAGTCAACAATAGACTTAAAGGAGATTCTTCCTTTGTATCAAGGGAAAACATGGTCTACTAAATCTATAGTTATCTCTTTGGATGCACTACTTGAAAGCTGTTCAAATAAAGTAGGACTTACGCATTCGTGACGTTAGCTAGCGCTATACTTCGTAAACGCGTAGGATGTCCTGGGAAGGGCAAAAATAAAGCTTTGAGATTGCTTTCCTATGATCACTTCGGACGGAATTCCGTTATTGTTGCGTAAGTCCTGTTAAAGTAAAAAACAATTTTTTCTGCTTAAGCAGCTTTACTTCATTATACAAAAGAACAGAGTGCTAATTAATCACTCCGTTTTTTTTATTTTTTGAGATATAATTCATATTATTGAATATTCAGAATAATCCATACAAATTATTTGGTGTTGCTAATTTGATTCAGCAACGCCACTTATTTTCTATATTTACTAATGAATGTAATCTAAAAATCAATTTATTTTGAGGTCAGATTTTGTCTCAATTATTATTTAAAAATAATAATATACAGTCTATATAGTCAATACTACCGAAATAAATAAAACCCAATATATATTACTTTTATATAACAAGTAACTTTCTGTAATGTTGTTCAAAAATAAGAACATCAAACATGCCAGAGGCCAAAGATTTTCTATATTTTGAGTTGCATAGGCTACCTTCAAACTACGAAAATAAGTTCTAAGAAATATTATAATAAATAAGGTAAAACCAATCAATCCGACATCAAGGGCTAGGTCAATGAAACCATTGTGAGCATGGGGAGGAATAAATCCTCTAGCTACAGCTTCTCCAGCCTCTCGCGCATATTTGCTTCCTGGAGCCCAAAATGCAGTTCGTCCATAACCAAACAGTGGTCTATCCATTAGTTTGACTAAAGCAACTCCCCACATAGGAGTACGTCCTGTTAAAGTCGGGTCTCTTCCTAATCCTGCTAAAATTTCTACCCAATAACTAAAGATAAGGGTACTGATACATCCTCCTAACAAAATCCCTAAGTCTAGTAATAAAACTGTAACTTTCCCTTCCCATCGAAATTTACCATAGAGAAATAAAACTATAAATAGTACAAATGTGATAGTTAGTGAGGTTTTGGAGGTTGATAGCAAAATTAGAGCGATCGCTAAACCCAATCCAGCATATCTATAGAATTGTTGTTTTACTGGTAGTAGAAAAAATGTGATAGCGTTAAGTACCATCATGCTACCCATGTTGTTTTTATAACCGTATACTCCTCTCCAAGCACCTGGATGATCTGCACCATGGATACCTACACTAGGCATTGCAAAGGCAACTATTACACTTAATATTGAACCAATACCTAATCCCCAAGCAACTAATTGTACCTGCTCTTTGAGAGTGAATCTAGTTGCTAGATACAATCCAAAAGTTGTCATTTGCAGAACTTCTCGATTATCTGCAAAAGTATACTGGGCAAAATCTGACCAAAGAAAAGATATAAATAGTAATCCTACAAGCAACCAAATCAACTTATCTTTAGCCATAACCAGTAGGGTATTTTTCCAACGCAAACACAGCAAAGCAGTAGGTATAAGCCAAACAATATACCTTACTAAACTTTGAACTGCATTAGGAGCGATTTTGCCGAAAACACCGGAAAAAAATAGCATCCCTAAAACTGCCAGTATTTTTTCTGGTAAGTCTAAAGAAATTGTATAGCTATGTTCTTTTTCATAAGAATTTATGGAATTATTTAATTCTTGCCCTTCCATCCCAAATTGCATATTTTTTGCCTAAATTAATAAAATTTGAGTTTATAAAATTGGTAAATTATAAATTGAGTATGTTAAAGACAAACAAGGGATAAAATGAGGATCTGAAAATAATGTAATATCTAATTTGAAGATTCGCTTGACTGGAGGTCTTCGACCTTCTTAGAAATTGTAAGAAGGAAGTAGGAAGAAGAAGTTGGATTAATTCTAACTTATCATTGGATACAAGCCCCGCCATGAATGGCGATTATCCCTTAGAAGGAGCGCAAGCTTCTTCCTACATAAAGCGCAATTCCCTCTTCGCTCTTCCTTCACTTTGAAACTCATGTTTTTGCAAATATTACCAGCAAAATATCTATATATTTAACTAAATATTTTTGTTTGATAATCTTACTTGTTTTTACTGATCAATTGCAACCAAAATAGATTGCAGACTGCTACCCCAAGTTTTATTTTGATCGTAAAACTGTTGTTGTAGTTGTAAACAAGCAAGTCTTTTTTGCTCATACAACTCATGATTACTATAAAGTTTTACTAAAGCATTTTTATAAGCTGGGACATCATCAGGGGGGACTTCCATCACCGCTTCCTGTACATAGGATAATGCTGGACAAACTGCGGATGTAATAACTGGACGACCACAGAGAATACTTTCACCTACAACACGGTTAAAACCTTCTACAAAATCTTTCCGCGTCGGAACTATCACCAGATGAGCTTGAGAAAACATTTCTTGCATCTTTTGCTTAGTACAGTAGCCATGACAAATAAAGCTATCCTCTAATTGAAGTTGGGATACTTTTACTCTTAAACCTTCTAGTACAGAGCCTTCACCACAAATATCAAAAACTATATCTGTTCTAGCTTCACTATTTAAGCATTTTGCTATTTCTAATAAATCGAATACTCCTTTATTTTCTTCAATACGTCCTGCAAATAGTACTCGGAAAGGCGATCGCTTTGATGGTGGTGGAGCAATATTAACAAAGTATGATTTATGAAATTTCGGAAAAAATTGCAAAATTTTTGGGTGTTTGCCGCGAGTTAATTGCTTTACCTGTTGGGCAATATCGTGAGATACTACAAGTATTGCTTTAGCATTAGATACAAATATATTGCGACTTAAAGCTAGCTGTATTTTATTAATTAAACTCGTAGACACATATTTATGCCATAAAACGCAATGTAGAGAGGGGATAACATCTATCCCGAAAAGGGAAAATAACCACAGCATGAACCAGTGAGTCGTACCACTAGATATAATTGCTACATTTGCACGGAAGCGAATAGCATCAGATAGCAATACTAAACCACACCAAATTTCTCTGAGGTGATAAAGTATACCTGATGCATTTTCTAAAGGTATCAAACGATGCTCAACTATAAATTGCTGGTCTTTTATAATCTGCTTATGCTGGGATTGAGCGATCGCATAACCTGTAGCATTTAAGGAATCACAAACTTCGTAAAATTGTCTGGAATAAGGTAAAGATACTTGAGAAAGTGTATCTTCATTTTGCTTCCAGTTTTTGTAGGCTTCGATTATATTTTCAGGACCAACTGCGTATAGAATCCGAAGCTTTTTGGGCATATTAGTGTCTCTCGTTGATTTCAATATTAGATTTTGATACCAAATTACAGGCAAAATATTTTGATGTCTTCAATTAAGGATGAGATATTTCGATTTAGTGGTATCAAGGGATTAAATATCAATAACTTTCTATATCTGATATTTATCTACGGGTACGTTCCCAAGTTTTTTGAGGTTGGAATAAAAACCTTAAATACACAGGTATTTTCCACAAAATGTAAATAGGAATTGCTAAAAGTTCCAAAAATGGGATATCTTTGCGTGCAAAACCAGCCCAAGCAATTCCAATTGCTGTCAATAGAGATAATCCTGCTGCTGAAAGGACAGTTGCACTCAGCCAAGATATTCCCCATATTCCCCATAAAAAAGCTACTGGTGTTAGTGCTAGCCAAATTACCACTAGTAGAGACAGTGGAGGTATACTCAGATCCATAGCACTAATAAGTAGTTTGGGACGCTTTTGTTGCCAAGATGCTCTCAGCAGTTGTGGTGTATAGGTAAGCAATGTTTGTAGATGTCCATGTTCCCAACGAGTTCTTTGACTTTTGGCTGTTTTCTGCTCTGAAGGCAAGTATCCGAATACTGTGGCTTTGGGGCAAATTATAGGCTCGTGTCCGGCTAAGACTAAGTCTATACCAAGCTTCATATCTTCGACGATACTACCGCTAGCTAAATCAACGCTTTTGATAACTTTCCAAGGAAAAGCCATACCAGTCCCAGCTAATATGCAAGGAACCCCGAAATAATTAAGTCCTTTAGAACGAACTAAATTTTTTACTTTGAAAGCGAAGGCTGAAATTAAATCTTTCGGAGTACTCTGGGGATGTTTTGCCATCAGATAATTGGCTTGTACTGGTCTTCCTGTAGCGATCGCCATTTGAGTTATCTGTTCTATAGCATCTTCTTCTACTTTAGTATCAGCATCAATGAAGATAACTATATCTGGTGGTGAGCTATCCAAATATTTTAGACCGTAGTCTAGGGCATATCCTTTCCCTTTACTTTGAGAGTCATAGCGCTCAATTACCCCTACGCCCATTTTTTTGGCAATATTAAGCGTATTGTCATTACAATTGTCGGCGATAACAACTATGTCGTCTTGGGGTTGTAATCCTGCAATTATTGATTTAACAGTTTCTTCAATTAATAATTCTTCATTATGTGCTGGTACTAAGACCGTAACTTTGGTCGAAGTTCTAGCTTGTCTAGCTATCTTAATATCAAACTGGAGTAATGCTGCAATACATTCTAAAAGTAGTAATGAACATAGAACAAAGGTGATAAATGCTCCCAAAAACAAGAAAATACCGGCAATAAATATGACTAAATGACCTAAAAACATTAAATACTCCTGTTCTTTCACCGTTCAATCAAAATATTCTTTGATTTTTCTGAGCAATAAATTTTGATTGAAAAGTTTTGATTAAAAAGTTTTGATTGAAAAGTTTTAATTGAAAATTTAACTGAAAAGGATTGTCTGTTAAGCATTATTAGGGATAAGCTCAAACTATCATTAAGTGGTTCCTTCATTTTGATACATGTCAGTCGCTGTGCTCCCATAGCCTCCTATAAGGGCTTTTGCCCTACAAAATTATCAATGACGATATTCCGGAGTATTAACTCCGTTTGAAGTTGGTTAGCCTAGCGGGACGGGGTACGGTTTGTATCCTTAATTAAACAATTAAAAACAAATGAATTCTACCTTCCTATATAAATGCCGGAGGGAAAACAAGTACTAAAAGGAAATGAAAGTTCTAATCTCCCCCTATTTCATTACTTACTTATTCATGTGAATAATACGTGCTGGAATTCCTACAGCGGTAGCTCCCGATGGAACATCCCTCAGAACAACAGCATTTGCGCCGATATTAGCTCCATCACCGACAGTAACGCTACCAAAAATTTTGGCACCAGCACCAACATTGACATGCTTTCCTAACTTTGGTGCATCAAATGGACGGTCTAAATAGCGATTGCCCAAAGTCACTCCTTGACGAATAATACAATCGTCACCAATTGTACAATCTCCGTGAATTACAATACCTCCTTGATGTTCCACTATTACACGTTGTCCCAAGTTAACTGAATATGGTAATTCAATACCATAACCATTACGAATTTTGCGGAATAACATCCGATATAAAATGCTTAGAGGGGCACGTAAAAGTTTTGGACTAACCTTCATACGCCAAACTCCGAAACGCGCAACCGCTACAGCCCGAAATCCAGGCTTTGTCCAATCTCGTCCATGAACAATCCAGTCTTCTCGTATTTGTTCCCAAAGACTAAAAGTAGAACTGCTAGCTTCAGTTCCTTGTGCTGATAGCTGTACTGGTATTCCCATAACTTCTTTTTTATACTGATAGGATTCTTTGTGAATAGAGAATTGAAGTTAAAATGGATGTTTTTCAGTAAATACCCTCTCAAATATGTATAAAATATATAGATTGTTTTGACTATATAGTGTAACTGCTTTATTATAGATTTCCTCCTTATTAACTTATCTCATATCTTGCACCAAGATATATGAATGTAATTTAATAACTCAGCATAAAGCTTATAATCCTAATTTAGGCATAAAAATCAAGTTAAAGAATGTAGCTTTATCGCGTATATTTTGAACTTATCGTGGTTTATACGGTTAGGTGCAAGATGTGAATTATTTTCAAATTAACAAGCAAGAATATACTATTAAAAATTTAATATGTTTATAATCACTATGTAAAATACTGACAACTAAAAAACCCAAAGGATTTTGTTAGAGAATACCAAACTACCTTATAAGCTTCTTGCCAAATTTCAGGGTAAGGGCTTAGTATTTATAATTTCAGCTTTTTGTACCTCTAGAGTTCTTTCAGGTTTCCTATCCCTACTCCCCTCGGAAGGAGTCTCTTTATAAGAACTTTTACCACTAGAGTAGAAGTAGTTACCTCTCTGATGCTTGATATTAACTGCATTCGCAACCAATCCCAGCACCTGAGCATCACTACGCGTCAATAAAGATTTTGCAGCGATCGCGCTCTTGGAATCCACAACTCCAGGACGTGCTACCATCAGAACCCCATCAACCATCTTTCCTAAAACTGCTGCATCCGCAGTACCAGCCAAAGGTGGTGTGTCAAAAATCACGTAATCGTAATTCTGAGACAGCATATCAATTAAAGATGTCATACATTCTGAATCTAGTAGGGCTAGAGGATTTGGAGGTATTACACCTGAAGTTAATACTGACAAACTTTCTGTAACTTCTTGCACACCCTGGGACAATCTTTGCTGACCAACCATAACATTACTCAAGCCAGTAGAATTGATTAACCCCCAGATATGATGCTGGGAGGGCTGACGCATATCTGCATCCACTAGCAAAACTCTTTTTCCTGTTTGAGCAATAGTTGCTGCCAAATTAGCTGCAACTTCGGTTTTGCCTTCCCCACTTACAGAACTTGTAATAACTACTTTACGTACTTTTCTGTCTAAACTAACGAATTTCAGATTAGCTTGCAGCATTTGATACGCTTCGTGAATTACAGAACGAGGAGAATTTACCACTATTACTCGTGGAGATATTGCTTCTGCTTCCTTACTTCCTTCTAAGGTATGGTTAGTTTCATACTTGGGAATAAGACCTAGTAACGTGTAACCAAATAGCTTTTCTGCTTCCTGTGGTGTCTTCAATCTTCTGTCAATTAAGTCCACAAAATATGCTGCTGCTAAACCTAAGAGTAAACCAACAAATATACTTCCTCCAGCAACAAGTACCTTTTTTTTGAATGCTTTAGGACTACTTTCTAATTTGGCATATTCAAGTATTTTGGCGTTGCCGACTGTTTGGTTTTCTGCAACTTTTATCTCTTGAAGCTTAGTAAGTAAATTTTCGTAGCTTTGCTGTGCTATGGACAGCCTTCTTTCTAATTCTCCCTGTTGCTTTCTCAAACTTGGTAAAGCGTTTGCTCTCTTTCTGTAAGCGTCTTTCAACTGAGATAAAGACGCTATTTTATTCTCTAATCCAGAACGCTGTGCTTGTATACCTACTAACTCATTTAATAATCCTTGCTGGAGTTCTCCCATCTGTAAGTTACCTGGAGCTACTCGTGCCTGATATCCTAATGATTCATTAGTTCGCTGTCTAATCAGATTTCTGAGTGAAGTTTTCTTACCTTTAAGGTCAATAATCGTCGGGTGAGTCTCCCGATAACGAGAACGCTGATTAGCTAGCTCTGTTTGGACTTTCTGTAATTCCTTAATTGCTTCTTGTACTCCTGCTTGCTGACTTAAAGAAGCAATATCTATTGTTATTCCTTTAGGAAGATTGATTTGACGTTTGATTTGTGATTCCTTCGCAAGCAATTCAGCATAGGAAGAACGAGTTCTGTTTAAATCTTCATCAAGGGTCGTTAAATTTTCTACAGTACCAGTAGTCTCTTCTTCAAGATTAATAATCTGATTGCGGTCCTGAAATCTCCGCAATGCTTCTGCTGCTTTATCTAGTTCTGACTTAACTCTAGGTAACTGTCTCTGAATAAATGCACCTGCTGCTACTGCTTCAGACTGATTAGATTCAATATTTTGTGCAATATAAGATTTCATCACCTGATTAACTACAGCTTTAGCTAGCACAGGATCGGTAGATGTAAAGGAAATATTGAGTACATCAGTACCTTGCAAAGGCTGAGCATCAACACCAATATCTTTTGTATTCAGAGCGTTACCATTCTCATCTTGCAGCTTTAATGTATCTATAACCTCTTGTAAGTTCTCTTCCGATCGGACTATTAAAGCTTGAGTATCTAAAGGATTAGATTCGCGCTTAATTGATTCTAAATGTCCAATCTTTTCACCAACACCAGTTAAAGATGAGGTTTTATTAGATTGAAATAGCAGTTTAGCACTAGCTTCATAACTAGGTTTTTCTAAAAATAAAGCTAATCCACCTAAACCTGTGCAAATACCAAAAACACCGCATATAATCAACCAACGACGTTTGAGAACTAACAAATACTTTTGAATATCTATCTCTTCCGGATAGCCTTTATTTTCCATATAATTTACCTATTGCTGAAATAAGTGAATTTTATTAGAGCTAATAAGAACTGAGAAATCTACCCTTTCACCAGTTTATAAGCTGATGCGCATTTGAATTGAATAATGAGTGGACTTATAATGCTTTAAGAGCCTGACTTATTACTATAAAACTAAATGCCGGACAGCTAATCACCAACCCTTCAAAAAATTACTTGCTACATTCTTCTAAAACTCTTTTTTATTGATAACTGAGTAGATGTATTTTTCTTGGTTGGGAACCAAGGATTTTTATAAAGCTGTAGTTTTTGTTTAAGAATTAAAGTAAAGAAAGGCAAAGCATCTAAAAGATATCTTTTCCAAAGTCGCTTGGGTTCGCTAAGTAATCTGTAAAGCCACTCAAAACCTATCTCGCTCATCCATTTTGGCGATCGCTTAACTTTACCTGCTTCAAAGTTGATGGTAGCTCCAATTGCTAAAAATATTTTAATCTTTTTAAGCTGCTCTCTATGCTTTGCAATCCATAATTCTTGTTTGGGAGCACCAACACCGATAGCAAGTACTGTAGCATCTGTATTATTTATTGTCTCTATGATTTGCTGACACTCTTGTTCATTTTTGTCAAACCCGAATGAAGGAGAGTGAACACCTACGACTATATCTCTTCCGACCTTGGAATTAATTCTTTGTTGAGCGGTTTTAGCTACTTCATCAACTGCACCTAAGATGAATATCTTAATATTTTCATCATGCTGATAATGATTGTAAAAAGCAGGAAATAAATCAGACCCAGATATTTTCTCTCCAATAGGAGTACCTAAAAATTTCGATGCGTACATCAATATCTTGCTATCGCAAACCCGATAATCTGCTTCTTGGTAAACAGAATAAAATTTTTTATCTCTTTGTAATTTCATAATGTGATCCACATTCGGGGTGAATACTACTCCACCCTTGCGGAGTTGTTCTAGTAACTCCACCATCTTCATATTGTGGATGCTGACATTCAATAATTTAATCCTTCTCATAGCTACTTTCTAGATAATTTATACTAAAAAACTAATTTATCCATTGCAACTAAATGAGTGAATTTTTTTGAGCTTTCTTGGCAACATTTTACTAGTCACTAATTTTCTACGTGGGCAAACTTGGTTGAGAAATAATGTATATAGCAGTAGTCTTACTTACAAAATTAATTAAATATTACCTTGATTTATTCTAATTTTCGTCTATCGTTAGTTTATTTAGAACTTTAGAATGCTGCTTAGTTTTCCTGAAATCGATTGAAGAAAGTTCAATAACATATACATTGCAGCTATTATTTCACAGTTCTAAGCATAAAAAAATGTAGTATAAGTTACATTTAGCAGAAAATATTAACAATTTCTCATCTCTATAATTGGAGTAAACCATAAGTTATAGATAAATCATGGATAATCGCTTTCAAATCTAAAGTTATTACTATAATGCCAATACGGTTTAATTAGAGGGGAAGGTGTAAAAGCAAGAGATGCGACTAAAATTTTCCTCTGGTTTCTACTTATCTAAACCGGATTAAAAGTAGCTTTTAAGGTACAGTTATCGTCCATTTATTACCTGCCTTGGCGGTTAATTTTTCTAATATGAAGTTAGTGTATTTAGTAAATAAGATTTTCGATCATAAATGCTGCATTAATAGAAATCAAGCTTATGGTCACTATTTTTGTTATTAAATTTAATTGATTTTACTATATGGAATTGCCGTTCAACGAAAGTATCTATTGGGAGCATCCACTTTTATTAATAATCAATCATTTTCTAAGAATATCTATTCACTTGATTAATACATATCCAGAAAGTGGTCAATTAATATAATTTCTGTACAATATTTGGATATGCTGGCAACGTCAAGTTTTTAACTAGTTAATCTGCAACAATTATGTCGTAAGTATTTCACAGACTATAAATGTCAGAATGATATAAATTTATCTAGCGAAGCTAAAAGCATCACGAATAAATCTGAATATCAACCTGTAGACTAATAAATTAACTTTTATTCCCATGTTTATTAAATACATGGTGTGAACATGATGCGAAAAATAGCCGATATTTTTAATGCCTACGGCGCAAGGCAGAAGGCAGGACTTAGGAGGCAGAAGGTTTGTTTTTACTGGTTCTCAAGCCTTTTTCCCTTCTGTCCTCTGCCCTCGTACTTCTGCCTTCTTGTAAGCTAATTCAGGCAAATAAGACAAAGAGCTTTGTATGGCTTAATTCCTAAAAGAGCTAAATAAAACTGCGGAATAAAATAAATCCTAAGCAAATGTAAATTTTATAATTTATTTTAAATTAACTTCATTCTCACTTTACTGTAGTTTTACCTAGTATGAAATGAGGAGTGTGAAATTAATATATTGAAACTGTAAACTCTTGACCAAGAAAATGTAAAATCATCTTTTTGATTGTATCTATGGGAGGGCTTTTTATGGTGCTTTTTTATGCTTGAATAAGAAATTATATGAGTAGCATCATATCACGTAAAAATCTCTAAAATATATTTCTATCATTTCAAATATAGAAGTTCTATGAGGATAAAATTTTGCATTACCAACACATAACTTTTTATCTACTCATCTTTATACTTATAAATAATCCGTAGCCAAACACCTTGTATATTGACTTTTGATGATGATTGTACATAGAAGCTGATTTCAGGATAATAATATTACTGCAATCTGATTGTTAATATTTTTCAATTAATTTGATATACATGAAATATATTTTATATGCACTGTTAATATTTCATTCTCACAAGTCATAATCATGCAAGCAACATGATAGTAAATAGTATAATTAGAAACTAATTATCCAATATTCTTATTTCCTTGTGAAGTGATTATTTAATTATTCAAATTTATCAAGTTTTTAACAGTATAAGCTTTATCTAAGGTGATATTCAGATATTTATTTAATGGTTTGAAATTAATTAATAAATTGTATAAATATATTTGCCAATTGACACTCTCCGCGATTCAAAATCGCGGAGAGTGTCAATTTAATATTAGAATTTCTGCTGAGATTTTCTCAACCATTCCACAACACCATCTGCTAAAGTTGTTGCTAATTTCTTCTGTTCTTTAGGATTGCTTACCCACTCAAACTCTGTTGGGTTGCTCATGAAACCCAACTCTAACAGTATAGAAGGTGCTTCTGCTGGACGGGTTAGAGCTAAATTATTCCAAAAAACACCATAGGAGGGACGTTTTAATTTTTTTACTAAATAATTATGAAGGAAAACAGCTAAACTATGTGCTTGGGTATTATACCAAAACATTCCTACCCCTTGAGTGTTTTCCGCATCCCCATAATCGGGAAGTGCGTTGTAATGAACTGAGAGTGCGATCGCTGGTTCTTCCTTTGCAATCATAGATTGGCGATCGCCCAAAGAAACAAATTTGTCATCAACTCTTGTCATGACAACATTTGCACCCCTCTTTATCAGTTCTTGACGTAAGAGTTTGCAAACTGCAAGATTAACATCTTTCTCCGGGGTTCCATCTGGTCCGACAGCCCCACTTTCTTTACCTCCGTGGCCAGGATCAATTAGAATTTTGATACCAGAAAGCGGTTTACGCTTTTTCGATTTTAGTTTTGGTGGATGACGTAATATTAATACTAAACTAGTACCTTGATACTTTAAATTATATCCCCACTGTTGGTTAGTTTTAAAGTTGAAAATATATTTCACTTTATCAGGAGATACTTGCTGCCAGTCTAAACGAGAAATGAAAGGATTATCATCCAGACGAATAATATCTGTTTGAGCAGTAGTATTGTGAAGAATAAGTTCCAGAGTGCGATCGCTCTGGTAAATACTTACAGGTACAGGTACTTGTAAAGGAAAAATTATTTCGGTTGCTCTATCGAGTTTTTTACTTGTTACGCTACGAATAATACTGCGGGGGGGAGTAGCATTTGTTAATATTTGTGTTTCTTCACTTTTAATCCAAGCCCCATAATCCAAGCGCAACCACTCACCCTCTTTACCTGTGACTGAGGCGGAAGTACCTTTGGGTAAGGGTGTAAGTCTAGAATAATTTGTACTTGGACCAGTGCGAGAAACACCTGCATCTACAGTTACTTTTACTGTCTGTAAATTTACGGGGGAAAGAATGTTAATATTTCCAGGTGCGGTCTGAGTTATTGTTTTACCGTTAAGATTCAACTGATATACTGGTTTACCCACATCGGCGCTAGCTTTAAATGTGGTACAACCCTTATATTCGCTAGAATTTGTCTGTACTTGGGGCTGATTAGTTCCTGTAAGTGCGGCTAAATTACTAGGTAGTTGTGTCTGTTGGGATTGCAAGAGAAGGGGAATAGTTTGCTCTCCTACTTTTACAGATACTTTACCATTGGAAGAAGCAACAGCACGAAAGCAAATTAACTCTCCTTCTAACCTAGCAATATCAACTGCTGGTGTTAGAGAAGTTTTTATAATATCCTCTCCCTGGGAGACTAATGGTTTCGTACTAGTGCGTGTAACTCTAATTTTTATTTCTTGGTTCTGGTAGCTAATGCTAAATAAATTATCTCCTAATTTTAAAGGCAAACTGGGTGCAAAATAACCATTTCGAGAACGATTAATTGGCTGTCCATTTATTAAAACCTGTCCGGTTGAAGGGGCAGAACCGATGAAGAAAATTTTATCTGATGATGTTTTATGCTCTTTAGGAGGATAAACCACTTTCAGAGGTTGGGTTTGCGCGGAAGCTAAAGATGGAGTAAAAACTGTAGCTAATAGCATCAATCCAACAAGAGGTTTAAGGTTAACAGAAAAGAAGACTCTCAACATTTACTGTGGCACAATGACGGGATGTATTTTTTTAGAGGTTGCTAGAAATTCAAAATACTATGACTAAGTTTGTATTTGTCACTGGTGGCGTAGTTTCCAGTATTGGCAAGGGAATTGTAGCAGCTAGTTTGGGAAGATTGTTAAAATCGCGAGATTACTCGGTATCGATTTTAAAGCTAGATCCATATATTAACGTCGATCCGGGAACAATGAGTCCTTTCCAACACGGCGAAGTCTTTGTTACTCAAGACGGGGCAGAGACGGACTTGGATTTAGGACATTATGAACGTTTCACCGATACTTCCATGTCGCGAGTCAATAGCGTTACTACTGGTTCTATTTACCAAGCTGTAATTAATAAGGAAAGACGTGGAGACTATAACGGTGGAACAGTACAGGTAATTCCTCACATTACGAATGAAATCAAACAAAGAATAATCAATGTTGCTGACCATTCCCTAGCTGATGTTGTAATTACAGAAATAGGTGGTACTGTCGGAGATATTGAATCCTTACCATTTTTGGAAGCTATTCGACAATTTCGTAAAGAAGTAGGGCGCGAGAATGTACTCTATCTTCATGTCACATTGGTGCCGTGGATAGCATCAGCAGGGGAAATGAAGACAAAACCAACGCAACATTCTGTAAAAGAATTGCGTTCTATTGGCATTCAACCAGATATTTTAGTATGCAGATGCGATCGCACTTTACCAACCGGAATGAAAGATAAACTTTCGGAGTTTTGTGATGTTCCTGTAGAATGCGTCATCCCTTGTATTGATGCTAAGAGCATTTATGAAGTACCATTAATTTTAGAACGAGAAGGGTTAGCGAATCAAGCATTACAGCTGTTAAAAATGCATCCAACTCAACCTGACTTTACTCAATGGCAAACTATAGTCGAAAGACTACATACTCCCAAGTATCGGGTAGAAGTAGCCATTGTTGGTAAATATGTACGTTTGAGTGATGCTTATCTCTCTGTTGTAGAAGCACTACGTCATGCTGCGATTATTACTCATAGTGAACTGCATATTCGTTGGGTAAATTCAGAGACTTTGGAAACAGAACCAGCCCACAAGCATCTCAAAGGTGTTGATGCGATTGTAGTTCCTGGTGGTTTTGGTGTCCGGGGAGTTGATGGTAAAATTGCCGCGATTAAATATGCCAGAGAACAAAAGATACCTTTTTTGGGTCTATGCTTAGGAATGCAGTGTGCTGTGATTGAATGGGCAAGAAATGTAGTCGGTCTCAAAGATGCTCACAGTGCTGAATTTCAACCCCTAACTAGCAATCCAGTCATCAATCTACTACCAGAGCAGCAAGATGTTGTTGATTTAGGTGGAACGATGCGTCTGGGAGTATATCCTTGTCGCCTATTGTCTAAGAGTTTAGCAGCAAAGCTGTATCAAAAACATTTAGTTCATGAAAGACATCGTCATCGTTACGAATTTAACAACGCTTATCGTAACTTATTTGCCGACTCTGGATATCTTGTTAGCGGAACTTCTCCTGATGAACGCTTAGTAGAAATTATTGAACTAACCGAGCATCCATTTTTTATTGCTAGTCAATTTCACCCTGAATTTATTTCCCGTCCTAATGCACCTCATCCCTTATTTAAAGGTTTAATTAAAGCTGCAATAAATTCTTCTCAATCCGCACCATCCGCAGTAACCCCGGTTCAGGTATCATAATGTTTACTAATTTATTCTCATTTTATTCGGGGATATACTCAAACCTTAAAGTAAGGTACCCTTTATACTTTCTCATAGAGGGTACCGTACTGGACTTTAGTATATAAAGGTAAAAAGAGGAAACTTTGTGGCTTACTGGTCAAAAATCCTTTATGAAAAAAACGAATACGTAGTTAACTTTGAGCGCGTGACAGCTTTTTGCAGCGAACCAAACGGCAGGGTAACTTTTTGGTTGCCAGACAGTGCTATACCTATAATAGTTAACCCTCAAAATAACTTAGAAGATTATCAAAAAATTCTTGATTATATTACAAGAATTACTGATTTGAAAGTTGAACACAGTTATTGGGTGAAAATCCATTATGAAAGAAACGATTATGTAGTCAACCTTAACTGTATTAGCTCTTTTTGTCATGAACCTAATGGTAGAATCACTTTCTGGTTACCAGATAGTGCTATACCCATAATTATTAATCCCGTCAGCAATCCAGACTCATATGATAAAGTCCTAGAATTTATTCATAAAGCAACTGGGTATTCTTTATCTAAGGAACTTCCAGAAAATAAATTTACCCATAGTGCCGAACATTAATTAGTGCGATCCTTAGAGGTTTCCTCAAGTTGATTTCAATGGCTTTAAATGGCTTTAAAATAGTTATAAATAGAACTATATATCTGTACCCTCTTTAGATAGTCTTAAAGCTAGCTTGGCAGCCCCTAACATTCCAGCACAATTACCTAATTGGGCTGGTAATATTTTTAAATGAGGACGAGATGTAAATATAACTCTCTTCTCTATTTCTGATTGGGCTGATGGTATAAAAAACTTGGCACTAGCACTCATTCCGCCACCAATAATGATTGCTTGGGGTGCTAACACATAAATTAAACTAGTAAGACCTATACCTAAATCCCTGCCATATTCCTGCCAAAAATTCAGTGCCTCTACATCTCCTGCACTAGCCAAATTTCCTAACTCTAAAGGTGTTTTACCAGTACGACGATAAATAGCATTTATACATAAATATTGTTCTAAGGAACCGTAATTTCCACTCTTACATAAAGGTCCATCAGGATACAAAGTAATTAAACCCAACTCACCAGCAGCACCCTGATGACCTGTAAATAACTCCCCATCTAAAATTATCGCCCCACCAACACCAGTACCTAAAGTTAATAGAAATAAATTTTGAAATTTTTGACCAGCACCAAGCCAAGCTTCACCCAACCCCGCACAGTTCGCATCATTTGCGATCGCTGTTGGTTTACCAGTTTGACTTTCAATTGCATCAGCCAAAGGTACATCGACCCATCCATCTAAATTTATTGAAATTTTCGCAATCCGTCCCGCCAAATCGGCAGGTCCAGGCATGCCGATACCGATTGAAATCGCTTTTTTTTCTGGGTCGACTCGAGAAATGGCTGCTAAAATCACCTCGATAACTGACTCTGGTAGCGAGGGTTGGGGTGTAGGTATGGTTAATGATTGTAAACAATTTCCATTCACATCAAAGCGACCTAGCTTAATAGCCGTTCCACCTAAATCAATACCAATTACCTGAGTTAAAGTTGCCAATTCTCAATTCCTTATCACCTATTATCCAATTTTCCACCTGAGTTTTTACCCTTCGCAAACTGATGAGAGTAATTAAGATTCACAGGTGTAACTTGCGATTGATGATGTAAGGATGACACAGAAGCGCCAGAAATAATACCTGAAATCGCTACAGAAAGTATCAAACCTCCGGCAGCAGCAGCAATGAGTGAGATGTTATCTTTCATACCTAGTTTTTCCATAGATATACAACAAATAATTATGTTAGTCGATGAAACCATTTGTTGCTGTATTTAGCACGATAAAGAAATTAGCTTTTGACTAAAAGCTAATTTCTTTATTACCAACATAATTACTTACTGTTATTTCACTACTTTTTCCGCAAACGAGGATTAAAAAAGTCATTTAAACCCTCACCAACCAAAGATAAACCCACAACCATCAAAGTCATGGCTAGTCCAGGGAATAAGGTAGTCCACCAAATACCAGTTGGTAAAGCTTCTAAAGCTTGTCTTAAATCATTTCCCCATTCTGGTACCTGTTCAGGAAGTCCCAACCCCAAAAAACCCAAACCACCTAAAATTAGAATTGCATCAGCCACATTCAAGCTGAAAATAACAGGTACACTCCCGATAACATTGAATAGTAAATATCGAGAAAGAACCTGCCAAGTATTAGCACCTAAAGCTTGGGCAGCTTCTATATATACCTCCGTTTTGACGCTGACAGTCTGATTGCGCACGATACGGTAATACTGGGGTACATAGGCAAAACAAATAGCGATCGCAGCGTTAAATATACCTTTTCCTAAAACGAAAGCTAATGTTACAGCTAGTAATAGTCTAGGAATAATGGATACCGAGTCCATGATAAATAGCAAAGCCTTATCTAGTTTTCCACCTAGATAGCCGCTAATCATCCCTAAAGGTACCCCCATAATCATACTTAACAGAGTACCTAAAACTACCACTTGTAATGCTGCCTGAGTACCAAAAATAGTCCGGGAAAATACATCGTAACCAAGACGACTAGTCCCAAACCAGTGTTCCAGCGACGGGGGGTTATGTACCGGATTATCAAGAAATTCCGTCGGGTCTTGTAATAAACCTATTCCTTGAAATAAAGGAGCAAAAAATGTCAAAAACAACAGAAATAGAGTAATTACCAACCCTATTACCATCAATCTTTGAGAAACATTTTGATTGCGAAAACGAAACAACCTGCTTATGGGTGCTTTAACAATGGTCATAAATTTTACACTCTTTACTCATAACAAACAAGCTATGAGTAAAGAGTGTAAGATTTATGAGTGATTTTCTCAACTAAATTTTTACCAACTTGTGGGTAGAACCTTTCCTCCATTTTTGCCTACAAAGCACCTTGTATTAATTCTCGATACTGAGTTTTCTGCTTTACACCTTTGAATTCCTGTAACAATTCCTTATCTTTAAATAATTGGACTGTCGGAGTTCCTGTAACGTTAGCGTTTTCAGCAATTTCTTGGTCTGCTTGAATATCTATTTCCACAAAATGAATTTTACCCTCAAACTCATCTACGACCTTGTTTAATATCGGTTTGAGAGTATGACAAGGACCACAACTAGGTGCAACATACTTCACCAAAATTGGGCGATCGCTTTCATGGAATAATTTTCTTAAGGCATAACCTCCGTAATGACGAGTGTGGCTGATATCAAATTCTTCTGGTGTTTTATTAGTGGTAGAATCTGTGGATGATTTGGTTTCCAATGCCTTCGTTTCTTGATGAAACTCTTGCACCAAACCGTTAAAAGATAACCAGCGCTCTGAAAGTAAAGCTGCCATGCAACCGCTTCCTGCTGCTGTCACTGCTTGTCGATATTCGTGGTCTTGCACATCTCCTGCTGCAAACACTCCCTCTACATTTGTTTCTGCAGAACCAGGTTTTGTAACTATGTATCCACCTGCATCTAGTTCTAGTTGACCTTGGAACAAAGATGTATTTGGATTATGACCGATGGCATAAAACAGACCTTTAGCCTGCAAATCCATTTCCTCATTGGTCTGGTTATTCCGGACTTTCACTCCTTCCATCCAACCATTTCCAAATATATCAACTGCTTCGGTATTCCAATGCACTTTAATCTTTGGATTCCTCAAGACCCTATCCTGCATAGCTTTGGAAGCTCGCATTTTCTCGCCACGCACCAGCATATTAACTTTCGTACTGTATTTAGTTAGATAAACCGCTTCTTCTGCTGCCGAATCACCAGCTCCGATAATTGCTAAATTCTGACCGTTAAAACTAGGAGTTGCTCCATCACAAATAGCACATGCTGAAATTCCTCGACTCCAGTATGCTTGCTCGCTTGGTAAACCCAAACGCTTTGCAGTTGCTCCAGTTGCAATAATTATGCTATTGGCTTTGACTTCTCTTTCGTCAGAGCGAACGGTAAAGGGACGCTGACTCAAATCAACTTCTATGACATCTTCTGTATATAGCTCAGCCCCCCATCGTTGTGCTTGAGCTTTCATATTATCCATTAATTCCGGTCCGGTGATACCTTCGGGGAAACCAGGAAAGTTCTCCACTTCAGTTGTGGTCATCAACTGTCCTCCAGGTAGTCCCCCTACCTGAAAACCTTCAAAAACTACAGGTTTCAGATTCGCTCTTGCTGCATAAATCGCTGCGGTGTATCCTGCTGGACCTGAACCGATAATTACTAAGTTTTCTACTAGATTTTTTACTGTTGTGTTTGACATTACAAACAAACCAAACTCATAACGACTACGCTTAATATAGCATAACAAATTTTATTTTGAGGATGGAACTCTATTAGTCTAGCTCTGGTATTTGAATGTGGATAACTGGTTTATGTCAAGATTAATGGACTAATTTCCAGTCTTCAGGGTAGTAATCAGCTTCAAAACTTTATTCTTACTCACTTATCACTAGTTACTACTCACTTTTTATAAGACAATTTTTTCCACCCACCTACTTAGCTCGCTTTATATCCATAGCTTGGTAACACCCTACTATTTAAGAAATCAAAAAGTTATAGAAACTAAAGAAAAAATAATTTTAGATGCAGGATGTGGAAGCGGTTATACATCTTTAGTTCTAGCAGAAGCAAATCCAGGTTTAGTTGAAAGATGGATCAAACTTAAACCTTTAGATTCCGCTACCTTGGAACCTGTTGATCGAGAAAAAGCATTTTATACAGTGCAACTATTACTCCTTGATCTTGCAAATCTAGGCTATTTGATGCTGGAATCTTGATTTTATTTTGACATGAACATTTACCTCAATGGATATAGAAAATTTTGAAGTAAGCACTTGAGTAAGGTTGCAATAATAATATATAAATGATTTTGGCTTATTATTGGCTTTGAATAATTTGAATAAATATTCAAAGTAAATATAAATTTCAGACATCATCCGAAAAATATTTCTGTAGGTGATATAAAACTGTTTCTGGGTGGGTAAGTTCTTTTTAGAAAGCAATGAACCAGTACCGACCATAAAGGAAACCTAATTATGAAAACTGATTTAAAAGCTAAACTTCTTCAAAATATCCTCCGTAAAAAGAAAGAAAACGAAGGTTTTACTCTCATTGAATTGCTAGTTGTTATTATTATTATTGGTATTTTATCTGCTATTGCTCTGCCTACTTTTTTGAATCAAGCGAATAAAGCAAAACAGTCTGAAGCTAAGACTTATATTGGTTCAATGAACAGAGGTCAACAAGCATTTTACTTAGAAAACAGTGACTTCAGTACTGATATTAATGAATTAGGCGTTGGTGTTAAAACTCAGACTGAACTTTATGATTATAAAGCTAATAAAACAGGTACTGGAACAAATGTTGCCGTAGTTAATTACTCCGCAAGAAAAACAGGTGTAACTGCTCCAGTAAAGGATTACTTAGGTAAAGTGCATTTACTTGCAGTTACTACAGGTACTGGAACTAGTGCAAACACAGACTATACAAGTACTGCTTTTATGTGTGAAACAAGAGCTGTGGGTGCTGGTCTAACTAATATCACAGGTACAGTTTGTCCAAATACTACTAAGACACTTAAGTAACAATAGCTAAGACATCAAGTAAAATTTTAATTTGAAATTTTAATTTGAAATTTTAGAGTGAATTAGTTTTCCTAATTCACTTTTTCTCATACTTACGTTACATAATATTTAGATGCATACATTAAATCATTTGACTCAAGCAAATAGCTTACAACAATTAGCATATAAGTGTTTTCAAGAAGGAGATTATATTCAAGCAAGCAAACTATACGAAGAACTTATTACAAAGGAATCTCAAATAAGACTTTATTACTGGAACTTGGGTTTATGTTTACTTCTTCAGGATAAAGAAGAAGAAGCTCAATTAACATGGTTTCTAGGAATGCAAGAAGGAGAACCAGAGGAAATTGAGAAATGGACACAGGAGCTATCATCAATTATTAATAAAGAAATAGACCGAAGAGAATCTTTAGAAGAATACAAATCAGCTTGGATATTACGACAGCACTTACGAGAAATTAATCCCGATGATATTAATAATTTACTATATATAATTAATCTATCTATTATTTTAGGAGAGTTGACAAAGGAATTATTAGATTCTATTTCTATTATAGATTTGTTAAGAGATAAAATAGGTAGTATAGATGTTGTTTTACTATTGTCAACACTCAAAAATATCTTAGGATTACCAAAAATTGAAGAATTTATATTTGATTTTATTAAAGTCTGCTTAGATTATCCTGAAAATAAAAAAGATTTTATTGATGCTGTGATGCTCTCAGCTATAGATATTGCTTATTACCGCAAGCAGCCTTTATTAGGATCAGTTTTAGCAGAAATGTGTGTTTCTTTAGAACCAAATAATCAGGAGCTATTATTACATCTGAGTTTTTTCTATCAAGATTCCCATCAATTTGATAAGAGTGTTGCTAATGCTAAGCGTTCCTATAATTTAGCAGAAACGTTACCAGAGAAGGTGTTTGCTAATCACTTATTGATTAGGGCGTTAAAACAAGAGTGTAGAGATTGGGAAATATCATGTCTGAAACTAAAGCATCAAAAATCAATTATCAATAATTTAATTACAGAAAACCCGATAAATATTGAAGAAACAGAGAATAATCGCTTATATAGTACTCTATTTTTCCTTCCATATTTTGAAGATAATGCTATAGAAAATCGTTTATTGCAAAATAAAATCGCTAAAATAGTTCAAAACAACTATAGTTCTCCCCAAAAAAATATTCCCAAAATAAATGTAATCAAAAGCATCAGAAAAGATTACCTCAAAATTGGCTATATATCCCATTGTTTCAAAAAACATTCTATCGGTTGGCTAAGTCGTTGGATTTTTAAGCATCATAATCCAGATAAGTTCAAAATATATACTTACTTTATTAATAATTCTGATAACATCTCAGGTTTTACACGAATAAATTTTTTCGACCGCTCTCACAAAAGTTATAAATTCACTCATAATGATAATCAAATATGGGAGCAAATTCAATCTGATGATATCGATATACTTATAGACCTAGATAGCATTACCCTTGATATTCAAGGAAAAATTATGGCTCATAAAGCCGCTCCAATTCAAGTTACTTGGTTAGGTTGGGATGCTTCTGGATTACCTAGCATAGATTATTTTATTGCAGACCCTTATGTCTTACCATCTAATGCTCAAGAGTACTACAGCGAAAAAATTTGGCGACTACCTCAAACTTATATCGCTGTAGACGGATTTGAAATAGATGTACCTACTCTAAAACGAGAAGACTTAGGAATTTCTGATAGTTCTATTATTTATTTGATTGTGCAAAGTAGCTACAAAATAAATTTGCCAAATCTACGTTTACAAATGAAGATATTAAAAGAAACTCCTGATAGCTACCTATTAATAAAAGGTTTAGCAGATAAAAAATCGTCACAAGAGTTTTTTGAAACTGTTGCAGAGGAAGAAAATGTATCTCCCTCTCAACTACGCTTTTTGCCTTTCTCTCCGACTGAAGCAACCCACCGTGCTAACTTAGGAATTGCTGATGTAGTTCTAGATACCTACCCATATAATGGTGCAACTACAACCCTCGAAACTCTTTGGATGTGCGTTCCTCTAGTTACAAGAGTTGGAGAACAATTTGCAGCACGTAATAGCTACACAATGATGAGAAATGCGGGTATAACAGAAGGCATAGCTTGGACTGATGAAGAATATGTAGAATGGGGTATTCGTTTAGGAAAAGATACCAAATTAAGACAAGAAATTTCTTGGAAACTCAGACAATCTCGTCAAACTGCTCCACTGTGGAATGCTAAACAATTTACTCGTGATATGGAAAAGGCTTATCAGCAAATGTGGAATATGTACGTCCAAGATAAATAAAACAGATTTATCTGGTAACTCAAATGGACTGATAAAGGAAGCATCACAATCTTTACAAGTCACTCACACTCAAGTCACTTTAGTCTCAACCGGAAGGGAATTGAGAAATCTTCCACAAAGTCTGCCACAAACTCACAAACACTATTAAAAAACAATCGCATCTATGAAACTACATATTGGAGGCAACAAACCTCATGCAGAATGGAAAATATTAGATATTGAGTCTCGTCCTGATGTAGATATTGTGGGAAATGCTTCCAATCTAAAAGAGTTCGCAGATAATTCTGTTGAAGCCATTTACGCTAGTCATGTTCTAGAACACTTCTTTTATGGTTTAGACAATGAATTATTAAATACTCTTGCAGAATGGTACCGCGTTCTTCAACCAACAGGCAATTTGTATATTAGTGTTCCAAATTTAGAAACTTTATGCTGGTTATACTTACATCCAAGCCTTGCACCTATGGAAAAGCATCACATTATGCGGATTATGTTTGGAGGACAAACTAATCAACATGATGTTCACAAAGTCGGATTTGATTTTGATATTTTATCTTTATATTTAGAAGAAGTAGGATTTAATCAATACCATGCCGTTCCTGAGTTTAACATGTTTGATGACTGTAGCAGCTTAAAGATACTCAATACTTTAATCAGCCTGAATGTATTAGCTACTAAGTAAAGGTTTTACGCTACAAAGCTTAAGTTAGGCGATCGCACAATTCTGACTTTCTTCTGAATGATTGCTTACAGGATTTTAGACAGTGTTATATTCTTGAATTTACAAGTTTTACCATAAATTAATTTATCTAGAGATAGAAAAACTTATAGCAATTAGGTACTCGTAAGGAAAATAAGGCTTAGAGATTGTTTTTTGAACGTAAACCCTAACGCCAACCCTGCGATTGCTTCAGACCGAATTCCGTTATTGTTGGGTAAGTCTTATATTGAGTTAATTTTATTGACTATTTAATCAAAATTAATCAAAAATTCAGAAAAATGAATTGTTAAGAAAATATTATTTTTTTATTTTCATCACTCAGAAAATTAATAAGTACTTATAAATAAAAATTATATATATTTTTAGAGTTGGAAACGATAAAGTTCGGTTCAAGGGGAAAGGTATAATCCAGGCTTAGAAACAAGAATTTTCCTCTTTTCCTATATATATCGCTGATGACAACTACCATATCAAGAATAAAGAGAAAGGCATATTTGCGATTTAATGATAATTGTAGAATCATAATTTAATCTGATTAGCAAACTTTAAGATTCTTGCCATTTATACTGCCAAAATATAAATTTTGATTAAAAATAAATTATTTCTGTTTAAGTTCTACCTTTAGTTAGATATTAAACATTTAGTTAATACTTGGAAGTACTCGCCGAACAGAGATTTTTCCCTTTCAGTAGTAATTACCGTACAAAAACTTAGAAGTAGCAGTTTGATATGATTAAATGTGGTATAGTTAAGAATAATAGACTGATTTTGCCCATACACTGAACTCTACGCAATAAGTGACAGTATCTGGATAGGTGAAGCAGTTTTGATTGAAATATTTAAATTACAGTAGCGAATTAAATAGAGGTTATGACCCAGCAGCAAGTAATTCACCCTATGGTGAAGTTGCAGAAGAACGTGCAATCACTCGTAGATTCAAGTATTATTAAGCCAAGTGATCGCATCATGAAAATAGCTTTGCTATTTGGTGATGATTGGCAGTATTGGAAAAAAGAACTGTTGGATTTTGGGTTCAGCAGTCAAGACCCAGTCAGCGAACTGTTAGCAGTAGAAGCTTGGGATGAAGATTAGAACTTGTTTCGGGCTTTCTAATCATGGTCATTAATAATAAATATTCAGGTTTAATGATTCCTAGTTAATAAGTAACATAGTTAGCAAATAAGTCATTTTCAGATAAATATCAGATTTATTATACAATTTTGGCTATTTGCAACCTTCTAGAGCACTTATAAGCTCTTTTGCACTTTGAATGCGATCGCGTGGTAATGGTTCTGTGACGCGGTCGATAATTTCTCTTAATTCTGGCGTAATAGTAGGTATTCCACTAACATCAAATTTTAAACTTCGTCCTCGCTGACGATAGAATTTAAAAGGATTTTCACCAGTTGTTAAGAATATTAAAGTAGGACCTATAGCATAAAGGTCAGACTGAATCAGAGGTTGTCCCCGTTCTTGTTCGGGGGCACAGTATCCTTCTGCGCCGATTCGCGTTCCTGGTACGGTTCCTATTTCTTTCACAGCGCCAAAATCCAACACAACGACGCGATTATCAGAATTTCCTACCATCAAATTAGCTGGTTTGATATCGCGGTGAATTAATGGTGGTGAGTGACTATGAAGATAATCTAAGACATCGCAGGTTTGAATCATCCATGTAATAGCCTGTGCAGGGTTAACCGGACCTTTTTGCAAAATTAATTTTTCCAAGTCTTGACCGTGGATTAATTCCATTGCCAAGTATTTTTTCTGCGCTTCTACAAAATAATCGTAATATTTAGGAATTCCAGAATGATTTAGGTTGCGAAGAGTATATGCTTCTCGCTCAAATAATTCCTGTGCTTTAGCAATTTTCGCCATATCAGCATTCATTTGCTTGAGGACAAGTAATTTTGGCTTTTGAATACTTTCATCAGCATCCCAAGCTAGGTAAGTGGTTCCCATACCTCCTTGTCCTAGGGTTCGTAAAACTTTATAGTTACGAATAATTTGCTGTACTTTTAAAGGCTGCCCACACTTGATACAGAATAAATTATTTTCCGAGTTACCTTCGTGCTTACAAGTACTATTCCCTGGAACTTTAGCTACACTTGCAGATAATGATTCTTGACCAGAGCCTTGAACCTGAAATCTTAATATTGGTCCTCCTTGAGCAAGCTGAATTAATGCCGTATCTGGTAAGTAAGTCTTTTTAATAGACAGACCATTGACAAAAGTTCCATTAATACCCCTGTTAGTTATTTCCCAAGCAATATCTTGATTGGAAGTAATTTTTTTTATCTCCAAATGATGCCGAGAAACTAAACTATCAGTTAAAACGATATGATTATCTACAGAACGACCAATCCGAATAATTGATTCGTCCTCAAAGCACCATCTTCTGATAGCGGTTTTTTTTTGCGGTTCTAACAGAGTCAGCGTTACCACATTAAAAGTTTGGCTCTAAAAGTTTTAAAAATTAAAAAAGATTACATATCTAAATCTTTACTTAAACCTGTGGAGACTTTACAATCTGATTTGCTCAGTAAAATAAATACAGATATAAACAGGTAATTAAATAAAATAAAGTAAAGTAAAAGTTGCATGTTGCAACCCAGGGAAATAAGGATTAAATGATTTTTTGAGCATTTGCACCTACTTTCGCCCTAATTAGTATAGTAGTAATATTGTCATGACCATTACATTTGTTAGCTAAATCAATTAAATCTCGAGCACCTTTTTTCAGACTAGCCTCCGATTTCAGCAGAGGTCGTAAATAGTCTTGGGCATATTTTTCAAGTAAGTCATTATCAGACAAACCGTCTGAAACCAAAATAAACAAAGCATCTTCAGCAATTTGCAAAAACTTTACTTCTGGTGCAATAAAGTTTTCATCTCTAGGACCTAAAGCTTGCGTAAGTTGATAAGCATCGGGACGAGCATAAGCATCTTCTGGTTCAACCCCCCGCGCTATTTCCCTTTGACCTACTTCATGATCTAGGGTAATTTGTTCCAATCCGCGTTTTTTTGTAAAGCGATAAAGACGACTGTCACCGACATGAGCTACAGCAAGATTATTATCTTGGACTAAAACCATTACTAAAGTCGTTCCCATGCGTCCGACACCAGAACGAGCATCCTTTTGATTCACATCAAAAATAGATTGATTTGCAAAGCGAATACCTTGTTTAATTACTTCCTCACTAGGTAGTTCATCTCCCCAATTGATTTGGAAGTATTTTCGTAAAGTTCTAACTGCTAACTCACTAGCAACTTCACCTCCTGCGTGTCCCCCCATACCGTCACATAGAATATATAGACCTCTTGCTCCTATTGTTTGAGCTTTAGGTAATTCAGCTTTACTAATATCGGTTTCAATACCAAAATAATCTTCATTATGGTCGCGTTGACGACCCACATCTGTAAGACCTGCATCCTCCAAGTTAATTAATTCTACGGGTAGAGCTATTGTTGGCAGGTCATCATTTTTCACGGCTGTATCTTCTGGGGTATCTAACTGTAAGATTGTAGGATTAGATGTTGTCACACCCGCAGATGGCTGTAATTCGAGTGCAATAGCTTCCAAACGCGATCGCAACTGCAATTGCGTTTCAATTTTTCCAGCTTCTATATCCCCCAATAACTGTACAAAAGCTCCAATTTGGGTACGCTGAGACTTTTTAAATAATGTTTGCCAAGTACGTCCTAAATTTCTAATTGTTAGATTATGTGTTGGAGGAGAGATATTCTTAACTTGAGAGGTTTCTTTATCTGAATTAAGATTTGACAACAAAGGCAAATAAAGTTTCTGTAGTGCTATAGTTTGGTCTTCATCTAGCTTTAAATTAGTCAAATCCAAAATACTATAATGGCAATTGAATGGTTCTAATATTTCCCACAGTATGATCATCTGGTGAAAACAATCCAAAATTTGACGAGGTTCTGTCGTATCCGCACGCCACAGTTCCACTAAATTTAACCATTCTGAACGGTCTTCAATCAAAATAAATTCTAGCTCGTTTTGCTGCCATATATCATGAACTGGTGGAATTCCTTTATGTCTTTCGGGATATAAATTTATGTAGCTTTGAGCTAAAAAGGATATATCCTCAACTTTCAAGGCTGGGGAAGTGTCATTTCCCACACCTTTATTTCCCAATTCATTTTCTAACTTTGCTTCCAATGGCGATACTTGATATGGCTGACAATCAAGAACTCTAAAATATTTATAGTTTTCCGATGTTGATGTAGACTCTTCTTGTCGAGGTAAAAAACTAATTATTTTGTAGCGTTGTTGTAGGTCTAAAAAAGAACCAACAGCTAGATTATGGCTATTCTTTTCCACAACTAACTGATTTTTAACAGTCTTAAGTTCTTGTTCTTGTTCTTGTTTTTGTTCTGGAGAAGGTACTGAAAAAGAGCTTATTGCGACCCTGTCAAGCTTGTGAATTATTGCTAGCCAGGTTTTTCCACACTCAGTATTGCAATTATGACACTGTTGTGAGTCGATTGCTACGTCTGTACTGCAATTGGGACAGACTTTGTGAACTAATGATATACCGCAACTTTGACAAAATTTGTTGCTGTTGGGATTTTCAAATTGACAATGAGGGCAAATTAGCATGTGGAAGTTCCTTTGCCGTTTTAGACTATTTCCAGCTACAAAGTTCGGATAAAGTTCGGATAGCCACTTTTTGGCATACCCTACTTTTAAAATACCTAGAAAAATTTTAATTTTACTAGTGAGTTTTAGTGGCAATTGTATCCTAATCGTTAGGTATATTAACTAAATATATTGAAATACTGGCAAACTCAGCAGTTCAATATACGTTTTAGATTGCCACTAGAACTAGGTTAACGTGGATTAAATTAATATATAGGAAGAAAAATTTCCTAAAAATCACATCAACATCGCTATTGTTATAGACAAAGGCGTATGGGAAGTGAATATATTTCCTTCGATGGATTCAACACAACATGGGTAAGAAATGATGAAATTTTATTGTACTTAGTGTGTACAAGTTTAGCCACAAATTAGCCACGAGCTATTTTTTATTTTTATATAAGGTAAGTTTATCTAAATTTATGTAGTTTGCAGATCATGCAAACCTATGCAAAGAGATAAAATTTTGTAAAGAAAATTTTGGAAATCATCACTGAATTCTACTTGTTAGTATAGACAAACAAAGGCTCTCTTTAACAAGAATTTGCATGGGGAATGCCAATTGTAAAGCAAGTAGTATTTGATTTGCTTTCAACAGCTACAGTACCTCCCAGGTAATGAGTAAGTTTTTTAACTAATGCTAATCCTAATCCTGTTCCCCCTTGTTTCCAAGGATCATTACTGGGAATGCGGTAGAATTTATCGAATATTTTCGGCAGTTCTGCTGGAGGAATTTCAACACCCGTGTTAATTGTCTGAATTTCAACAGTTTTGTGTTTAGATATTGCTCTAAGTGTAATTCTCTCCCCTGGAGGGCTAAATTTAAAAGCATTAGTTAAGAGTTCTATGACTATTCGCTCTAGGCTGAAGCGATCGCAGACTACATTGGGTAGATGAGGAGATATATCTAGATATAAATGCTGTTGATAACAGTTACGATAATTGTAAACCCAGCTTTCTTGATGACCCCTAGGGTCTCTCTTAAAGCCATCGCGGGCTTTGAACAATTCTACAGTCTCAACTAACCATTTATCTATTATTATTGTTTCTAAGACCAAATCATCTGCACTATTATCTAAGCGCTGTATATCCAAAAAATTATTTATTAGATTAATCTCTCGTTCGCATTCATTATTTAAAATTTGAAAGTAGCGTTCTATCTTGGATGAATGGATGTTTCTGCAAGCTGTATTGGAAGTTTGCTCATTTTGCTTATGTAGAGAAATTCCTAACATTTGAATAGCCATCTTCATATTTGTCAATGGCGTTCTTAATTCATGGGATACTGTACTTAGAAATTCGTCTTTGAGACGATTAAAATTTTTTGTCTTTTCCAGTTCTATTTTTTTTAACTCTAGATGAGTTAAGATATCATGCCTCTCTTCCAAAACTATTTGCGAGTTCCTAATTTCTGTAATGTCTAGGTATAAGCCGGTATATCCAATGAATGTACCTTGGCTGTCTATCTGAGGGATACCTGTGTTTAAAATCCAACGATATTGACCATCTCTTCTTTTTAATCGATATTCACAACAAAATTTTTGTTGTTTTTCTAATGCATTCTTGAATTTTTTGTCGTATATTTCTCTATCTTCAATATGAATAAAATTTAAAATTTCGACCTTATTGTTTCTATCTGATGATGAAGTAAAATAAATGGAATCATTCAATTTTCCTATACCAAGAAAATCTGCTAACTCTTTGTTAATAAACCTATAATCTCCATTCTCTCCTGCGAACCATATCATAGCTGGTAAAGAATTAGCCGTAGTAAGAGAAAAATGTTCGGTTCTAATTAACTTATTATCTACTTTCTTATAGGGTGTTATATTTTCTAACACCATGATAATTACAGTCTGGGAAGATTCTATATCTACAAGGTTGGCATTAATATTTACCCATACAACATCGCTAGCAGGACAATTTAAACAAAATTCCCAAACCTTATTACTGATTGTGCAAGATTTTTGCAATATCTTACCAATTAGGCTAGCAAGTCTACCTTGTTCAGATGCAGCGAATAATTTGAAAATCGATTTACCAATTAAATCTTCTGGTACATATCCAAGACGAACCGCTCCAAACTGGTTAATTGATAATATATCTCCAGTTAAATCTAGACAAAGACTTATAGAAGGATTGTTTTCATATAAGCTGTCATAACATAAACTCTTACTTCCAGAATCCAACAAAGATTTAACTTCGGGAGATTTTATATTATGGCTTGAATGGCTAGTAAATTCTGAACTTGTATCTGAACTTGTAGTTGTTGCAGATGAAACATCTTGCTTTTGGCAAATTTGATGCCGAATAGTTTTATCATTACGGCTCATGTTTAAAAATACACCCAGATATAAATTTCTAGTTCATGTTAAAAAGTAATGTATTATACTCTGTTGAAGTTCTACTATCCAAATTTTTTATTAAAAAAGACCAGTTCCAATTAGTCAGAAAATGAGTAAATACAGAGCAATTATGTTAGTGGCTCGAGACTAATGAAGATGAACAAATAATTATAACAACATTGTCTTACGACACTAAAATACGAATAACTTGAAATTCTTTCTATTAAAAGCCCTATGGTTTACAAATAATAGATAACAAATATTTATTTATAAATTAATTTGTATGTCCGTATAAAAAAGTACATTTTAAGAATCCTAGGCTCCTGTTTTTAGAGAAGGATAAGAAAAAGTTAATTTTTGTAATGAATTACATTCTTCAGAAGTTAAATCACGCCATTCTCCAGGTTGCATACCCTGTAAATCCAAGTTAGTAATTTTTACTCGTATCAATCTTAGAGTAGGAAATCCTACCGCTGCTGTCATACGACGAACTTGACGATTTTTACCTTCAGTCATAGTTATTTCCAACCAAGCTGTTGGTACATTCTTGCGATATCTAACAGGTGGATTGCGTGGTGGTAAAGAAGGCTCTTCCTTGAGAAGCTTAACTTTAGTTGGTAAAGTGTAAAAATTCTTAATCTTGATACCTGTTTGTAGCTGATTTAAAGCATGTACATCAGGTACTCTCTCCACTTGTACCCAGTAAGTGCGTTCATGTCCAAACTGGGGATGGGAAAGTCGATGCTGCAATTTTCCCCAATCAGTAAGCAAGATTAAACCCTCACTATCAGAGTCTAAACGCCCTACTGGATATACATTTGGAACATCAATATAATTTTTGAGAGTTAGACATTGGGAATTGTCGCTAGAGAATTGACTTAATACGCCATAAGGTTTGTAAAAAATAATATATCTATAGCGATCGCTCATCGGTATTTTGTATTTCCTAGACTAAAAAATTCACTTCACAACTTTACATTTGTCTGCAAACCCATAAATAAGTTTATATTTAATCTGCCAATAATCTTATAATTTTAATTAATAGACTACAAAATGCGAGACTATCTGATCAACAACTCTAAAGAGTAGTAAGAACAGTTGCTCCTAGCTAACTCTTGCAGTGATACAATTATCTTCATGCTAGGGGTGCCTGCACGAAAAGGCTGAGATTACACCCTTAACACCTGATTCCGGGTAATACCGGCGGAGGGAAGCTGTTTATATAGGAAATTAAATATTATGCGCACACAATGGGTTGCTAAGCGTCGCGGACAAGAAAATGTCACGCAGATCCATTATGCTCGGAAAGGAGCGATTACCGAAGAAATGCACTACGTCGCTCGACGGGAAAATCTTCCTCCTGAACTAATTTGTGATGAAGTAGCACGGGGAAGAATGATTATTCCAGCAAATATTAATCACCCTAATTTGGAACCGATGTCCATTGGGATAGCTTCTAAATGTAAGGTAAATGCTAATATTGGCGCTTCTCCCAATTCTTCTGACTTAAATGAAGAAGTTGCAAAATTAGAATTGGCTGTCAAGTATGGTGCCGATACAGTTATGGATTTGTCTACAGGTGGTGGTAACTTAGACGAAATTCGTACTGCCATCATCAAGGCTTCTTCTGTTCCTATAGGCACTGTACCAATTTATCAAGCTTTGGAAAGCGTTCATGGAAAAATAGAAGACTTAAGTGCTGAAGACTTTTTGCACATCATCGAAAAGCATGCTCAGCAGGGAGTTGACTATATGACAATCCATGCTGGAATTCTGATAGAACATCTGCCACTAGTCAAAAGTCGTATGACTGGCATTGTTTCTCGCGGTGGTGGTATCATTGCTCGATGGATGCTTCATCACCATAAGCAAAATCCACTTTATACACACTTTCAAGATATTATTGAAATTTTCAAAAAATATGATGTTTCCTTCAGTTTAGGAGATTCTTTACGTCCCGGTTGTACTCATGACGCTTCTGATGAAGCTCAGCTAGCCGAACTTAAGACCCTCGGACAACTAACTCGTCGGGCATGGGAACATGATGTTCAAGTTATGGTGGAAGGTCCTGGACATGTACCAATGGATCAAATTGAGTTCAATGTCAAAAAACAAATGGAAGAGTGCAGCGAAGCACCTTTCTATGTTTTAGGACCCCTAGTTACAGATATTGCTCCCGGTTATGACCATATTACTTCTGCGATTGGCGCAGCGATGGCTGGCTGGTATGGTACAGCAATGCTATGCTACGTAACTCCTAAAGAACATTTAGGTCTGCCAAATGCTGAAGATGTCCGCAATGGATTAATTGCATATAAAATCGCAGCTCATGCAGCAGATATTGCTAGACATCGTCCAGGAGCAAGAGACCGAGATGATGAGCTATCTCAAGCTCGTTATAACTTTGATTGGAATCGTCAATTTGAATTAGCCCTTGACCCAGATAGAGCTAAGGAATATCATGACGAATCATTACCTGCTGATATTTATAAAACCGCAGAATTTTGTTCTATGTGTGGTCCCAAATTCTGTCCGATGCAAACCAAAGTAGATGCAGATGCATTAACTGAGTTGGAGAAATTTTTAGCGAAGGAAGAGGAGAAAAAGTCTGTTGTGACTAATTCTTAATTCCTTAACTGGAATGAAATTTGATAAGTTGATACTCAACTAACAACTAAGCTGTTGTGCATTAAAAATGCACAACAGCAAGGGAGAAGGCAGATTTGCTAGAGGCAGGAAGAATAAGATTTTCCCACGTTCAATCATGTAATCATAAATATACAAATTAAACACGTAGCAGCTTAGTAACTTCTTTACCTAACTATTAAGTTCTTTAAAACGCTTCTGAATTTGATTTATATCAAACACTGAGGCAAATTTCAGTTTTTGAGACTCGTAGAGTTCTGCTCCACCTTGCTTTCGATCTACTAAAGAAATTATTTTATCCACTTCGTATCCTGCCATTCTGAGTCTTTCTACAGCTTTGAGTGCTGATTTTCCTGTGGTAACTACATCTTCAAGTACTATAACTTTTGCACCCTCAGCTAATGTTGGACCTTCTATGTAAGCTCTTGTTCCGTGTCCTTTCGCTTCTTTACGGACAATTAAGGCTGGGATGGGTCTATTTTCCAATGCTGATATTACACTAACTGCTGTGACAATTGGGTCCGCACCCATTGTTAATCCTGATACTGCTTGAATATCAGTATTGAGCATTGATAAAACAACCCGACCAATTGCTAATGCTCCTTGAGGATGCAAAGTCACTTGAGTTTTATTTATGTAATAAGAACTCCGCAGACCCGATGAAAGAATAAAATCACCTTCTTGATAAGCAAGATTGCAAAATAAATCTAGTAACTGTTCCGTTAGAAAATTTAAATTAGTGCTAGTTGCCCAACACCCTGACTCTGTAATCGTTTCAGCTTTAGAAGTCATCACAAATCATTTTTAATTGTGTTAAACCATACATACATACTGAACTTAAATAAGTTCTGAAATTAAGGATAAGTTAAAATTCGCTCAAATTATAGAGGAGTAAGATAGTGAATTTAAAAATAAATTTTTCAAGCAGTTTATTTGCAGCCATAACTGCTGTGATTATATTCCCATCAACAGTATTGGCTCAAACAGAAACTACAGGTTATGATTCGACTAATGAAGCTATTAATGAAGCTTTTTTTAAAAATAGCCCCAACTTTTATAATGATAGTGGTTTAAGACGTGATATTGACTTCTTACTAGGACCTGGTTCATTATTCAAAAATTCATTTCCTGAAAATGAGATAGCTAGAGACGCTGAATTAGTCAATATTGTCTACCAGGATATCTTAAATCAGCAAATAGGTAATGATTCTTATATTCGTACTCCAGATTTACCAAATCCATACACATCATCTTTGATGAACTCTCCTAGATTTAAAAGCACTCAGCTTCAATCTGGAACAGAGTTCAGATTTGAAAACTTACCACCCCGCTAGTATTTGACCAATACTAATGATTAGCGAGTGAAGGCAAGTAGGGGAACTGCCTTTGTTCCCCTGCTAATTAATTGGGCGATCGCGACCTGGAAGTATTAATAAAATACATTCATTGGGAAGCTGTATATTTGGACTCTTCTATCAATTATTACATTCATAATTAAAAGTCCAGGGTGCAGGAGTTGAACCTGCCTAGGGCGAATTATGAGTTCGCTGCCTCATCCGCTCGGCCAACCCTGGATAAGATATAATTCTAGCGTAAATTGATAATATGTAAACAAGTTCAATGTAGATTACTAGAATTTTATACTACATAAGTTAATTATTAAATAAGACAAACTAATAAAACTTAACTTATTAAGAAATTTGAAGCAATTAACTTTGAATTTCAAGTAAATTTAGGTAGATTAATTTTTTAAATTAAATTGCCAACAATGAAAATAAACTCAACAGTACTTTTAACACTCATTTTACTGACTATGATGCTTGGAGCCGGCTCAGTGAGTGCATTCTGGGGATTTACCCTAGGAAGTTCTGCTCTCAAAGGAGTTACAGCCCCTGATGCTCGTCCGACATCAAAATATTCTAATTCAAAGGTTTCTAACCCCCAAGATGGTGGAGTAGCCTTTCTGAAAGAATCAGAAGTACTTAAAATAGTTAAAGCGCGTATTCAAGGGAAAGCTAAAACTGCTAAGTCTAAAAAACTAGATTTAGATGATGATGTTGATAGTAGTAGAAAGCGCTCAAAGAAAAAAACTGAAGAAGTGAAGGAGAACAAACCTCAAGCTGGTTTTCCTGTAAATGGAGAAAGTGAAGGGGTAAACTTAAGTGTAAAATCTGGACGTTATTCTGGTGGTGATCTAATCTTACAAGTACAAATGCAGAACAAAGGCTCTGAGTCTGTACGTTTTTTATATAGTTTTTTAGATATCACAGACGACAAAGGACGCACTTTGAGTGCTAATACTCAGGGTTTGCCACCAGAATTACCAGCCAATGGTCCCATTCATTCTGGTACTATCAGTATTCCGACTCCTTTATTAGATGACGTGAAAAATATCTCTTTGAGATTAACTGATTATCCAGCGCAGAAATTGCAACTAGAAGTTACTGGTATTCCAGTAGCCAAATAAATTGATAATTATTATAGATAATTAGATAAAGTTAAAAATTTTTAATCAGAACTGAGTAAAAATAATCTATATATAAAATCTCCTGGGTCTGGATAATTTCCATAATCTCCTACACTAGAGTTTTATACATACAGTGAATTTTCTCAACTTAGTGCTGATTACTTATTAACCGCAAGAATAGTGAGTGGTTTTCCCAACTTAATTAGGGTAGATGTGGGTCTTAGATTGTTGTCAGTTATGCTGCTGATTGCTATCAATGCTTTCTTTGTGACAGCAGAATTTTCTATGGTAACTGTAAGGCGATCGCGTATTCATCAGCTAGTAGAAGCTGGAGATATTCAAGCGATCGCCGTAGAAGTGCTGCAACGCAGCATTGATAGATTACTTTCTACTACCCAGTTGGGTATTACTCTTTCAAGTCTGGCTTTAGGATGGATTGGTGAAAGTACGATAGTTGTTTTAATTAATACTTGGCTTAATACTTTACCTTTACCAATGAGGGTCAATCCGTGGATTGCCCATTCTATCTCTATACCAATTGCATTTTTCTTAATTGCTTATTTACAAATTGTCTTAGGAGAATTATGCCCTAAGTCAGTTGCTATGATTTATTCAGAGGAGTTAGCCAGATTTTTAGGACCTATAGTTAAAGCAATTGTCAGGTTCTTCAGTCCTTTCATCTGGATTCTTAATCACTCAACCAGGTGGTTACTACGTTTATTTGGGATTAAATACACAGGTTTGAGTTGGAGAACACCTGTGACTCCGGAAGAACTGCAATTGATTATTTCCACTGAACGGGAGTCTACTGGTTTAGAAGCCAAAGAACGACAATTACTTAAGAATATTTTTGAATTTGGTGAAGTTACAGCCTGTGACATAATGATTCCCAGAAGCCAAATTGTGACTATACCCAGAAGCGCTACCACACAAAGCTTTCTTACCCAAATGGCATATTCTGGTTATTCTTCATATCCAGTGATTAGTGAATCTCTTGATGATATTCGCGGCATAATTTACTTCAAAGATTTAGCAAAAGCTTTAGCTTCAGGGAAATTAAGTCTTACTACCCAAATACAGCCCTGGATGCGTCCTGCTCGCTTTGTACCCGAACATACTCCTCTGAACGAGCTTTTACCTGTAATGCAGCAGGAAAAGCCAGCAATTGTATTAGTTGTAGATGAATTTGGGTCTACTGTTGGATTAGTAACAATTGAGGATGTGATATCCCAAATTATTGGCAATGCTGATAAATCTGAGAATACTGATAAATTGCTGATTCAGGTATTAGATGAGCAAACCTTTTTAATACAGGCTCAAATTAACCTTGAAGACCTCAATGAAATACTAGATGTAAACTTACCCTTAACTAAGGATTATCAGACACTAGGTGGTTTTGTATTATATTATTTACAAAAGATACCTAGTTTTGGAGAAACTTTTTTCTACCAAAACTTAGAATTTACTGTAGTTTCTATTGTTGGACCAAGATTACATCAAATTCAGCTACGATACTTAGATAAGAGACAAAAGTCAGAAGATCTAATTCAGGATTAAAAATCTTTGTTAACAGGGAACTTGAAAAAGAGGGAACTAAGCAACAGAGATTAGCTATTAATAGTATTTACTTGTAAGGAATTGGGTCTTCGAGTCCTAACTCTGTAAAAGCTGCCAAACGTAAACGACATGAGTCGCATACACCACATGCTTTTTCCTCACCAGCATAGCAAGACCAAGTAAGTTCCCAGGGTACTCCTAACCGATTTCCTAACTGAATAATTTCTGTCTTTTTCAAATCAATTAAAGGCGTTTTAATAGTAACTGGTTTTCCGGAAACTCCTTGTTTAGTACCCAAGCGAAAAACTTCTTGCATTGCTTGTATATATTCGGGACGACAATCAGGATACCCAGAATAATCTAAGGCATTGACTCCTATGTATATAAAATCAGCATTTATGGTTTCCGCATAAGCCAAAGCGAAGCTAAGAAAAATTGTATTGCGAGCTGGAACATATGTAATAGGAATATTTTCAGACATCAACTCCAACGAGCGATCGCTCGGCAGTTCTAATGATTCATCTGTTAATGCTGAACCACCCCATTGTCGCAAATCAAACTTTACCGTTCGATGTTGAGTAATGCCAGCTTTCTGAGCAATCAATGATGCTGATTTCAATTCTTTATGATGTCGCTGCTGATAATCAAAAGCAACAGAGTAACATTCAAAACCCTCTGATAATGCTTGATAAAGGGTTGTAGAAGAATCGAGTCCTCCTGAAAGTAAAACTACAGCTTTCATTTTGCTTGAATTAATATAACAATGTAAAGTTACACTTAATCTGAATCAAGGACAGCATCCATAATGTCAATAAATATTTTGAGAAATATTTTGAGCCTGATTCAAAAATATTTGTAGGAAAATATAAACGGATACGACAAGCTTGGGAACACTCAATTCATATTAAATCTAAGTGATAAATTAGCTATTACCCATAGCTACTCCTTATGAAAATACTTATGAAACAGTAGTATTCAAAACATAAAGATATTAATCTCACCATAGAAAAAATAAACCCGAAGAATCGGGAACTCACAACAAACTTTGAAATTCTTCATAAATAGAACCTCCATGTTACCATCTGGATGGTTTCAGACGGGTTATTTTAGTGTTTCATTAATTAAACACAAATGACCGTATCGTCTCCAAATTTGGTGGTTGAGGAGAGAAAAGTAGTGCAAGAGAGCATCAGCGTGTCAGAACCAAATCCCTATCAGCAGCGCAATCAACTAAAACCGATTCGTATTGGTGTCATCGGGGTGGGTAACATGGGGCAAAATCATGTCCGACTACTCAGTTCGATGAAAGATGTTGAATTAGTAGGTGTAGCAGACATCAATGTTGAAAGGGGTATAGAAACAGCAAGTAAATATAAAGTACGTTTTTTTGAAGATTATTCAGAATTATTACCAAATGTAGATGCAGTTTGTATTGCAGTTCCTACTCGATTACATTACGCAGTAGGAATGAATTGTCTACTGGCGGGAATTAACGTTTTAATAGAAAAACCTATTGCTGCTAATATTTCAGAAGCAGAGTCTTTAGTTAACGCTGCTGCCGAATCTCAATGTATTCTACAAGTGGGTCATATTGAGCGTTTTAATCCAGCATTTCAACAACTTAGCAAAGTGTTAAAAACAGAGAAAGTTTTAGCACTAGAAGCTCACCGCATGAGCCCTTACTCTCATCGAGCTAATGATGTTTCAGTTGTACTGGATCTAATGATTCACGATATTGATTTGCTTATAGAATTAGCAGCCTCGCCAGTAACAAAATTAACTGCTAGTGGTACTCGCGGTCCTGATTCTGGATACTTAGACTATGTTACAGCAACTTTAGGATTTGCAAATGGTATTGTAGCAAATTTGACTGCGAGTAAAATTACTCATCGTAAAATTCGTCGTATAGTTGCTCATTGTAAAAATTCGTTTACAGAGGCTGATTTTCTTCAGAATGAGATATTCATTCACAGACATGCAACCGATACTAAGCAAGGAATTTACCGTCAGGATGGGGTAATTGAAAAAGTTTATACTGGGAATATTGAACCGTTGCGCGCAGAGTTAGAGCATTTTGTCAACTGCGTCCGTGGTGGGAATCAACCTTCTGTTGGTGGGGAGCAAGCATTAAAAGCTTTACGTTTAGCAAGTCTGATTGAACAACTAGCAATAGAAGACAAAGTTTGGAATCCATTAGAATGGGAATCTGAATCAGTAGTAGAGTCTTTGACATCCACACTTTAATAAGCTCAACATTCTAATAAGCCAAATTATTTATTCACCGGAAAAGAAGGGATAGGTAAATTCCCTTCTTTTTTATTGCTAAGGATCCAATTAGTAAAGTACCGTTGAGAGGTAATTTTGAATACAATTTAATTTTTATAAAGCTTGCTCTTACTAGTCAAACACTATCTGTGAACTACCTGAACTACACTGACTGTCGATACAGCTTTAGTCTTCCTTATTTTCGATACGCTTCTTCATCAGTTCAAACCACACAACTCGATTCCCTCGCTGGTAATTCATTTCAACATCTCTCTATCGATTAGGTGTGAGGTTTTTCACTGTTTTAGTTAAAATCTAAAAACTATAGATAAAGAAAAAAAGATATCTAACTATTCTTCAAATTACGCAAAAATTCTAGTTATTATTATTTACGAGTAACGAATTTAGCAATTAATATTACACGCAAAATTAGAAAAATAATGAATAATTAATATAGCTATCTCTATCTTTTGATATGTCATCAATCTATAAAATATAAGTAACTAGTAAGTGCCTCTTACTATTATTTTTATTCAGTTTGATACAAACCCATGTGGCACTGCACTCGTTCGGTTTGCTAACATACTCAGGATAGATGTTCACGATCGGATAGGAACTTATACACTAGTAGTGATTTTAAGTTCATGTTGAAAAGCTTTGGATCTTTAGATAGCAACTATTCTCTGGGTCTTCAGAGGCAAGTAAACAATTGAAGATAGATGAGCGCTGTTTAGTAGATGCTAGCCACAAAATATGTCTTAAAACAGACACTATATTGGATTATAACCTTGCTAGTAAATTACTATGCAACCGTGATATCTATTGCATTGTGGGTTTGCAAAAGCAGATAATACTAGTAATTACTCTTAGACAGAAAAATGTCTTTATTACTACTAAAGTATTACTTTTACCCGCACTTTACAAGATGAACATGATAATTTGTTATAGCTAAGTAGAAACTAGGAGCTTTCATGACAGACCAACCTTCAGCCGCTACCCCTATGAATGCCGCAGCTATACCAATGAATAGGATATCGGCATCTACTCCTATAAATACGACCACAACCCCTAAGCCCAACGGTCATTCACCAGCTAGCAAAACAATCCTAAGTGTAGACTTAGGAAGAACTTCTACTAAAACTTGCGTTAGTCGAGATCCTGAGAGCGTAATGTTTATTTCGGCAAACGTTAAGCAAATGTCTATGGAGCAGGTGCGCGGTGGAGTTTTTGAAGCTCGTGCGACAGATCCTTTAATGGATTTGTGGTTAGAGTATCAGGGTAATGGTTATGCTGTAGGTCAACTGGCTGCTGACTTTGGAGCCAATTTAGGAGTAGGACAGTCCAAAGTAGAAGATGCAATCGTAAAAGTACTAGCTTGTGCTGGCTACTTTAAGATGAGAGACGATATCTCTATTGTGTTGAGTATTCCCTATCATTCTCAGGAACAGTTTGAGAAAGAGAAAGCACAACTCATGAGCCAGGTTAGCGGTCCCCACGTCATGAATTTCCGTGGTGAGTCTGTATCTTTAAATGTTAACAGAGTTTGGGTCATGCCAGAGGGTTACGGCAGTTTACTTTGGTGCGAAGCTCAACCGAAAAAAGGACCTGGGACTCCAGATTTTACAAAAGTTTCTGCAGCCATAGTTGACATTGGTCATCAAACTACCGATTGTTTGATGGTAGACAATTTCCGTTTTGCTAGAGGTGCTTCTAAGAGCGAAGACTTCGGCATGAATAAGTTTTATGAATTAGTAGCTAAAGAAATAGAAGGAGCCGATAGCCAATCTCTATCTTTAATTGCTGCTGTAAATAAGACCAAAGGTGAGCGCGTTTATCGTCCCAGAGGTGCCAGCAAGCCCACGAATCTGGATGACTTCTTACCCAACCTTACAGAAATGTTTTCTCGTGAAATTTGCTCTCGTGTGCTAGCATGGCTCCCAGAACGCGTTACTGATGTGATTTTGACTGGTGGTGGTGGCGAGTTTTTCTGGGAAGATGTACAGCGTCTTCTCAAGGAAGCTCAGATAAATGCTCATTTGGCAGCACCTTCAAGACAGGCAAATGCATTAGGACAATATATTTACGGAGAAGCTCAGATATCCGCAGCTCGCTCCCCTAGGGCTTAATACTGATGTTCCAATGGTCAAAAAAAGTAGTTAAATCTGTTACCTTCGAGCCAGGAGTTGCTGATGAAAGCTTGTTAGACCTTGTTGAAAGGCATCTGGAAAAACAACCAGACAAGTCTTTTAGCGACCTTTGCAAGGACGCATTGTGGCAGTCTTTAGGCGTGCCGGAATCGGTACGCCCAGCAGCAGCCCCTATACCGGTTACTGATGTTGCAATGGGTTCCGAACAACAACAAATTGCTGATTTAAAGCGGCAAATGGCTAACCTTGAGGAGCGTTTTTTCGCAAAAGAATCTAATCGATTACAGATGATGGAAAGCCATATAATGCAGCTCAGCCAACAGCTTGCACAGTTGGCAATCATCATTAATCAAAGTTCAGGAATTCAAGCCTCTACTGAAACAGTTCAGCAAATAGAAGTTGTTCAAAAAGCAACTCCAGCTAATTCCAATCATGCTAAAACATCTCCTCAAGATGTTGATCCTGTCATTAGTCGTATAAGTCAATTTGTGGAAGACTTTTGAAATATATATCGGGGTGTTAAATATTCTTTCAAAAGTTGCTGTCAGACATCTTTTGCAAACCCAAGCAATGTATCTGTAATAGTAAATAATGGCATTTTCTTATCAGTAATTTTGTTGCATTGATGTTTGACAGCGATACTTCCATTTTCTTCCTAAAATGGAGTTCTAGCATGATTAATCCTGTTCAAAATTATTTGTGAAGAAAGAATAGATAATATAAGTGTTCAGAAGAAATAGTAAAAAGTAGTGATGTTTATTTATAATCAATAATCAACATTTAAAGACAGATTTGATCAAAATATACCTAATTTACTGATTTCCTTTGTTACTCTTTAGATTCTGAAGGTGCTAAAATCCATCGAGAAGAAATATATATTAGGATGACTCGATGCCAGTTGCAGTTAAATCAATCAAATTCGGTACAGATGGCTGGCGTGGTGTTATTGGCGATGAGTTCACATTTGAACGTCTAGCTTTAGTAGCACCTGTAGCAGCACAAGTATTATTGGATACTTATGGAGAGCAAGTTGGTAGCCGCACCATAGTAGTAGGTTATGACCGCCGATTTATGGCAGAAGATTTTGCTCGTAAACTTGCTGATACTGTGATTGCGCTAGGTTTTGATGTTTTATTTAGTGAAACTTATGCCCCAACTCCCGCTTTTAGCTGGGCAGCGAAGCAACAAAATGCTTTAGGAGCATTAGTAATTACGGCATCTCATAATCCAGGAAAATATTTAGGCTTAAAAGTAAAAAGTGCCTTTGGTGGTTCTGTACCTCCAGAAGTTACCAAGAAAATAGAAGCAAGACTATCTGAGGAAATCAAACCTGCTCCACTCCCGGGGAAAGAGAGCAAATTCAATCCTTGGGAAAGTTATTGTCAGGGTTTAGAAGGTAAAGTTGATATTACCAAGATCCGGAATGCTATTAATAGCGGTCAGCTAACACTATTTGCAGATGTAATGCATGGTGCAGCAGCAGGTGGATTAACAATGCTGCTTGGCGATAAAGTAAAAGAAATTAATACTAATCGCGATCCATTATTTGAGGGTGGAGCACCAGAACCGTTACCAAAATATTTATCTACCTTATTTAAAACAATAAAAACTCATCGAGCGAATAATTCTGATGGTTTAGCTGTCAGTTTAGTATTTGACGGTGATTGCGATCGCATTGCAGCTGTGGATGGTAAGGGTAATTTCCACAGTTCCCAAATATTGATTCCTATATTAATTGACCACCTTAAGCAAAGACGGAGTTTTGAGGGAGAAATCGTCAAAACTGTAAGTGGTTCCGATTTAATTCCAAAAGTCGCAAAACTGCATAATTTAGATGTTCATGAGACTGCTGTGGGCTATAAGTATATTGCCGATAGAATGCTGGATACGCAAGTGCTGTTAGGGGGTGAGGAGTCGGGAGGAATTGGCTATGGTAGCCATATCCCCGAAAGAGATGCTCTGCTCTCGGCATTATATGTTTTGGAAGCAATAGTAGATTCTCAGCAGGATTTAGGGGACTATTATGCACATTTGCAAGCTCAAGTCGGATTTAGCTCGGCTTATGACCGTATAGATTTACCTTTAGCTAGTATGGAAGTGCGATCGCGTTTGCTAGAGCAGTTGAAAAATCAACCTCTAACTGAAATCGTTGGTAAGAAAGTAGTTGATTGCAAAACTATTGATGGTTATAAGTTTCGTCTGGAAGACAATAGCTGGTTGATGATCCGCTTTAGTGGTACTGAACCTGTTTTGCGTTTATATTGCGAAGCTGCCGATTTAGAGACTGTGCATAAGACTTTAGCATGGGCTAAAAATTGGGCTGAGTAGATTTAGTAGATTAGTAATATTTAGTAACATTTAGTCATCCCCCGATTCATCGGGGGATGATGTCAATTATTATGGATTTTGATTGAGAATTTTTCACAACTTTTAATTCAAAATTTGTTAATTATAAAACTTATTGACTATGAAACTTGTTGTTGCTACTGGTAATCCAGGTAAGTTGAAAGAGATGCAAGCTTACCTGACTGATTTTGAATGGGAACTTCAGCTTAAACCTGAAAATTTAGAAGTCGAAGAAACAGGAGATACTTTTGAGGAAAATGCTTGTTTAAAGGCTTCTGAGGTCGCTAAAGCCACACAACACTGGTCAATTGCAGATGATTCTGGTTTGCAGGTAGATGCTTTAAATGGAGCACCAGGAGTCTATTCTGCTCGTTATGGTAAAAATGATCTTGAACGCATTACTAGACTCCTAAAAGAATTAGAAAATCAAGAGAATCGCCAAGCTCAATTTGTCTGCGCGATCGCTCTTGCTCGTCCTGATGGGAATATTGTTCTACACTCAAAGGGTATTTGCCAAGGAGAAATTCTTCATCAAGCAAGCGGTGAAGGTGGTTTCGGCTACGACCCAATATTTTATGTTCCTGATAAGCAACTAACCTTTGCCCAAATGACACTAGAGTTGAAGCGCTCAGTTAGCCATCGGGGCAAGGCACTTGCTGATTTAATCCAAAAGTTGAAACTGTTAGACTCTGATTCTGTCCAGAAAGTATAAAATTAAAGTATAAATTTTAAAATTTACACTTTAAAATTAAAACTTTACAATTTAAGAATCATGGGAATTATTGTCTAGTTTGCTGTTTTAAACAACATTGGTCAAAATTGTTAGACAGATTATTAGACTTTACTTAGACTGCTTCCATATTTTTTTCTCCAGTCCTTATTCTTACAACCTGCTCCACTGGAGATATAAATATTTTACCATCACCAATTTCACCAGTGCGGGCAGCAGCAATAATTTTGTCTACTACCATATCTACTAAATTATCTTCAATGACAATTTCTATTTTTAATTTTTGCAAAAATTCTACAGTGTATTCAGAGCCTCTATATCGCTCAGTTTGACCTTTTTGTCGTCCAAAACCTCGGACTTCTGAAACAGTCATTCCCACAACACCAGCATTAACCAGTGCGATTTTAACTTCATCCAACTTAAATGGGCGAATGATAGCTTCTACCTTTTTCATCCTTATCTCCTTATTTCGGTGGGTTCCTTGTTTATTTATCTAATCAGATCCGTTGTACTTTTGAGCAGTTGATACAACAGTTCAAATAAATATTTATTATTTTCCCCATGAACTAACACTAGATGCCTTGACTACTTGATTACAGTAGAATTAGCCACCATTACCCATTTTGATATTTAATTTTGCCTACAAATTAAGCTTTATCCTGAAGTTCCTTGTATTTCGTCTCTCAACATCACTTATATATATTTGATTTTACTTATGTTTTTAATTAGCGATTTTGAAGTCCCAAAATCGGTCTGACAATCAGGTATCCTGCACCAAAAGCTGCAAAGACAATTAAGAGAATTGCGATCGCCAAAAACCAACCATTAGCTGCTGATGCTTCTCGCGGACGAGAACGATAATAACGTACTTCCTGCTCTTCTACTAAGATAGGTTCTCCTACAGAACGAGGACGGGGAGTTCTTAGCTGCGGGTTATAAGGATTATTGCGCTTAATTCGCGGGGCATTCTCAATTTTCTCCGTGAGGTTACGGGATGAATTTGTGTGTCTTGATTGAGGATTAGATATTTGGGGATGAGATTCGGCAAAGCTTTGCAATTGTAAAACAGATTGAGTGACCTTAGCAATTTCTTGGCGTAATTGCTGATTTTCCCTAACTAATTGTTGATTTTGATTGGCTAAAGCATCTAATTTCCCCTGTGCTGCCTGTAATTCAGCAGCTAAATCCCGATATACCGATATAGGCACAGTGGATGAATGACCGCGAGAAACTGGATAACCTACTTTACCATTTACGGGTTGTGAGATAGTTCTCATAAAATATTTGGTATAAAAAGTGTATGTGTTCAGCTAAGCGCCGATAAAGAACGAAATACAAAACTATGCCCAAGAATAATAGAAAAGAGGATAATGAGCAAAGACTTTTATTCACAATTAAGAAATTAAATTTTTAAGTTTAGTTAGATATCTGTTAAATATTAATTATTTTTCCTAACCTGAGATAGATGAAGGAGGAAAATAAGTAGAATAAACAGTGAGTTTAGGACTCGAAGTTAGTAGGAAGGGAGTATCATAAACAAGCTATTATAAATTACTGATGACCGATTATTCCTCCTTTCTTAACAATGGGAAAAAATGTCCTACAGGTCCTTGTCCATGACCAATTGCTAAAGAAGATTTTAAAGCCGTAGTCACATATTTTTTTGCTTTTTCAACAGATGTCAGTAAATTTTCTCCTTTAGCCAAATTTGCAGCGATCGCAGCAGAAAGAGTACAGCCGGTACCGTGGGTGTGCTTTGTGTATACTGGCTCTGTGCGCAGAACTTTTATGGTATCTCCATCAAAGAAAATATCTACTCCTAATGCATTTTCAGACATTCCTCCACCTTTGACTAATACTGCCTTTAGGGTAAGTTTATCTACAAGAATATAAGCAGCATTTTTCATATCTTCTAAAGAATTGATCTCTATACCACTGAGAATTTGGGCTTCGTAACGATTGGGAGTAACAATCTCTGATAAGGGAATTAGCCTTTCTTGCAAAGCTTTAACAGCGTTGTTATCAATCAATTGTGCTCCAGTCCGAGATACCATCACAGGGTCTAAAACTAATTGAGGAATGCTGTTTTGAGGAATATTACTTGATATTTGTAGGGTTTCTATTTTTTCTGCTACGGCAATAATAATTTCTTCGTTGAGCAGCATACCGGTTTTTACTGCTTGTACTCCAATATCTTTCACTACCGCTTCAATCTGAGCCTTAACCATCGTCTTGGACATTGCATCGACTCGATTTACCCCTAAAGTATTTTGGGCTGTAATGCAGGTAATAGCACTAGTTCCATGTACACAATGAAAAGCAAAAGTGCGCAAATCGGCTTGAATCCCTGCACCTCCACCACTATCAGAACCAGCAATAGTTAAAGCTACGGGCACATTAGATATTTGACTCATGTTAATTTTCTAGTATTTTTCTCGTCCTTTAGCTGCAAAATTTATTCGGACTTACGCAAAATCAACGTAATTCCGTCATTACGTTTGCGTAGCATGTCCGTTAGGACTTTCCGTTTGCGACGTATAAGCTCTATCGAGCACGCTAACGCGTTTGCATAGCATAACGTAGTTAACGCATAGTTCTTGAGATTGCTTCCCTACACTACGTGACCGTCGCTTCGGACAAATCTTCGTTGCGTAAGTCCTGTTTATATGTTTTGCTGATTTTGATTTGTCAGCGTATCTTGAAAAAACTTTCCCCATTTTGCTGCCAAGGGTATTTCTGTGAATGGGATTTTTATTGAATGATTCAGTTCAGATTTATTATTTTCAGAAAAAATAAATTCCAATTCAATTTTTCGACCTTTGCGGGGAAGTTGGTTAGTTGTAACTTCTTTACCATTTACCAAAAGATTGACTTGACTAATATTATTTAGAGAAAAAGTTTCTAAATTAATAGGACCTTTTGGTGTGGGTTTTCCCCAAGTTACGGTGTCATCTTTTTGACCAATAACTGCATATATATCGTATTTTGCCCTCTCAAACTGTTCTGCCCAAGTTTTATAAGCTTCTACCTTCTGAAATTCTCTAGCTCCCTGTCTAGCAAGCCAGAAAAACGCTACAAGTAGAGGCAACCACAAAAGACCGCGTTCCATAGTAAAATTAACTTCTGTTATTTAGTTGTATAGTTATTATTTATCAGCCTGTAATTTCTTTTCCATAGATTTTTAACTTATTGAGCGAACTGCTCAGCCAGCAATTAACATATTTTCACATTTTGATTATCCCCAATTTTGATGGATGGAATTTATTCTATGTATTTAGGACTTACGCAAAAGCCAGCGAATTCTGTCCGAGACGTTAGCTTATACATAATTTCTTGAGATTGCTAGTCTACGATAACCCTTTCAGGGAAACTGAAACGAATGACCGTCGCTTCGGACAAATCTATGTCCGTAGGACACGCTATGGGTTTACGTAGTATAGCGATAGCTAACGTTGCGTAAGTCCTGGTATTTATATTCAGTTTTTAGTACCTAAGAAGATAGACTATTTGAGAGTATAAACACTTAAAACTTGAGAATATATAAGAAGAAATTCTGGTTAAGCTCACCGAACAAGCCTCATGGGAATATCTCGGAATAAAGGAGTTAATTATTGTTTCTATAACTATTGCTTGAAATTAAGCCATAAAAGGTTCGTCTAGGTTATGTTAGTGAGCAAGCTAGTAAAAGCGATTGCGGGTTTAAGATGAAAAAAATTATCCTATTTTGCTTATTTTTTATTGGATTATGTGCTGCTTTGTTTTATTTTGTAAACTTTCAAAGTTTAGCAGCCAGAGGTGATTATGAGACAATTTTGATTGACTTTCAAGAAAATCGTCCCGAGCAAGTTTTATCACAAGATTTACAGGCGATCGCCAAAAAGTATCAGGTGACGCCCAAATTAGATAATAAGTGGTCTGCACAAGATAATGTTTACATTATTAGAGGTGATAAAAAAGTCCTTCAGGAACTCCGTAAATCAGGATTATCAAAAGATACTGAGTTTATTGAGCCAAACTATATTTATACACTTCCTCCCCAAGAAAATAAAGCTTGGTTGGGAGAGATTTTGGGAGCCAAAGGTGCTGATGAGCGTCGCACAGTTCTAGAGTTTCCCAACGACCCTATGTATAACAAACAGTGGAATCTACGTAATATAAACATCGAGGGAGCCTGGAAGGAAACCAAAGGTAGTGGTGTGACAGTAGCCGTAATTGATACTGGTGTTACTCGAGTTAGAGACTTAAAAGAAACAAAATTTGTAAAAGGCTATGACTTTGTCAATGATAAGGTCAATGCCAATGACGATCATGGACACGGTACCCATGTTGCAGGTACTGTAGCCCAATCCACTCATAATGGCTTTGGAGTTGCAGGTGTTGCTTATGAAGCTAATATCATGCCCCTGAAAGTACTTAGCAATTATGGAGGTGGTACTGTAGCTGATATTGCTGCTGCAATCAAATTCGCTGCTGACAACGGAGCTGATGTGATCAACATGAGCTTAGGTGGTGGTGGTGAGAGTCAATTGATGAAAGAAGCAATTGAACACGCTCACAAAAAAGGTGTCACAATCATTGCTGCTGCTGGTAATGAAAATGCCAATGGTGCTTCCTATCCGGCTCGTTATCCCCATGTAATAGGGGTTTCTGCCATAGGTGCAGATGGAGAGAAAGCTCCTTACTCTAACTTTGGTGCCGGAGTTGATATTTCTGCTCCTGGTGGTAGTGAAGGTGGTAAAATTCTCCAACAAACAATTGACCCTGAAAACAAAGGAGAAGAAGTTTTTCTTGGCTTCCAAGGTACCAGTATGGCTGCTCCTCACGTGGCTGGAGTAGCTGCACTGATTAAAGCTACAGGAGTAGAAAAACCTACCGAAGTCCTAGATATTCTTAAAAAATCAGCACGTAGTGAGAAAGATGACGAACTTAATTACTATGGTGCCGGACACTTAAATGCTCAAGAAGCCGTTAAAATTGCGACTCAAGGACAGATTAGCTTCCCAGACTTTTTCCGATGGTTGCGTGATAACGGTTATCTAAATCCAGGTTTCTGGATTGATGGCGGTGCGATCGCTCTATTACCTAAGATTTTAATGGTGGTGGGTTCCTATCTATTGGCTTGGTTTTTACGGGTTTACTTTCCCTTCGCCTGGACTTGGACTTTAACCGCAGGTCTAATTACAGGTAGTTCTGGATTATTTTTCCTTAAAACGATCCGCATTTTTGATATACCCAACTGGCCTTTGCGTCTACTAGGAAGTTCTATTCCGGAACTTGGTAGCACTATTCAAGGCACAGATGCTTTAAACCCTTTATTTGCTAGCGTGTTGATTCCTATTGGATTAACAGCATTGTTATTAGGACACCCACGTTGGAAGTGGTTTGCAATAGGTTCAACAATAGGAGTTGCTTCCTGTCTAGCAGTCAGTGCTGTTTTCGACCCAGAAGTTTGGGGGTTAAGTAACGCTATATTTGCTCGTGGGTTTCTGATTCTCAATGCCGTTCTGTGTTTTGGTTTAGCTAGACTTTCAATGAACAATGAAGGACAGGTTGCTTAAAAGAAATAATTGATTGAAATATTTGCAGAAACATATTCATCAGGCATCATAATTTATCTGGGGGGTAATCAATTACCCCTTTTTGTATGAATCCAATTTCAGAAACTGAAAATAAGAACTTAAGCAGCTCAACAACAATAAATGATTTTATGAGTATTACAGTCAAAGGAACAGTTGAACGACGAGATATAGGTATGGGAGCTTGGGCTTTAGTTACCGAAGAAGGTGAAACCTACGAAATTCTCACAGGTGCTGATCAAAAATTACTTGTATCAGGGCAGAAAGCAAAAGTTACAGGAGAAATACGCCAAGATATTATGACTACTGCAATGATTGGTTCAGTATTGGATGTCAAATCCTTTGAATTGATAGATTAATATCGGCGTTGAATCTACTGATTATCCAGAATTGTTTGTAACCTACTCCTAAACTCTCCTTTAGGATGTCCACCCTTAACTTCTCCCACTATCTTAAATTCTGCTTCTGGCGAATCACAGATTATATAAGTCGGCCACCCCATCTCTGATTTATCAGGATACTGGGTTAAAAGTACTTGGCGATATTTGCGGTAGGTAGCCGTATCTTGCATTTTTACATCAATAAATTCTAAACCCATTTCTTCAGCTACTTTCTGGTCATAAAATGCCATCTTGTGACAAATACCACAATCCTCGCTAGAAAATTTGATTATAGATAAAGACATCTGAATGATAAACGCTTATTTAACGTGATAGTTTTGTATTTTTCTGACGAAATATTACCACATAGCTGTGTTTTTGCCGATCCAAAATAATCAGGACTTACGCAATCACAATTTGTCCTTGTGACCAAAATGTAGTGGAGGGTAGCAATCCAAGAATTAAATACCGATTAGTTGAACTAATGCACAATATTAATTAGTGCATTAGAACTATTCAATATCATCGTGGGTATAACAAAACCTACAAGAATTTTACTTTTTATTTATAAACACATTCTTAAGAAAGCTCAGTAAGTGCGAAATAGATGTATTGCAGATACAGTCAGTCCTTATAATAATTTCTCTATAAAAGTTGTATTTTATACTTGCAATAGAGTACAACTTCATCTAAATTTGTCAAAAAAATTCTTTCTAATTTTTATAAAAATGTGATATTATTACTTACCGACTAATTTTTGTCTTTGAATACTCTTAATTTAATCTAATTAATGTTAATGCAACTTAAATAATACTTATATATGTAAATTGAGATGATTAATTCAAGTTATTACGATTTATTACGACCTCCTACTATTTTTTTCAACAAAAGCTTTGATTAATACTTTTTAGATGATTACTTTTATATGAAGGTATTCTTGATAAATAAATTCAGCTCGATCCAAAAATTTCTGTCATTCAATCAGTCTTTCAAGTAATATATCGATTAATTATAAGTATTTCTAAACCATCGGTAAAGATATGTTTGATATTTAGTAGTTAATTATACTGGTTTTTCAGATGTGATGTATATAATGCTTGTATAAGTGATATCCTCATAGACCTTAAGATTTAAATAGTTTACTAATTTATCATTTATTATAAAGAGACTTTGGCTAATACAAGTTAGTGGGTGAGAGTTGATTATCAGGGTATATTTGCCAATAATCTTGTTCCTAATAAAACTTATTTTTTCCAGAAAAACTTGCTATAATTACTTTCTACCATCTAAAATTTAGGTAAAAAATTCCCCAACCAGCATCAGCTAGTTAGGGAGAGTTGATTATCAGGGTGCA
>ERZ1740062.84-NODE-84-length-74777-cov-15.207743_pt1 | contig 74777 bp, 53 predicted proteins | sample MGYA00581741_ERZ1740062 | MGnify/ENA primary metagenome ERZ1740062 (study PRJEB43018, sample SAMN04849747) | marine metagenome | isolation source: floating plastic debris | place: Pacific Ocean | collected 2008-09-01 | study: EMG produced TPA metagenomics assembly...
TGATGGTAGGTCGGATGTGTTCTGGCGAGATTATGATAGTGGTAGGAATTACGTTTGGTTAACGAATAATAGCGGTACTGGTATTATTTTTGGTAGCGAGCTAGGTCAGTTAGGGAATACAGAAGGGACTGGTAGTCCGGATAACTGGAGTTTCGGTATTGCTGATTTTAATGGTGATGGTAAGTCAGATGTGTTCTGGCGAGATAATAGTAATGGTAGAAATTATACTTGGACAATGAATGGTGCAAGTATTTCTTTTGGATATGAATTAGCTCAGTTAGGTGATACGGCTGGTACTGGAAATCCGGAAGATTGGGATTTTAGTTTTGGTGACTTCAATGGTGATGATGTTTTCGATATATTCTGGAGAAATGACAGTGAGAGTAAAAATGCTGTTTGGACGCTGAGTGGTGGTACAATCAGTGGCGGAGCATTTTTAGCTGACCTCGATAGTGATTGGTATCAGTCTGGTTTGAATAGGAATCAGTAGGTAGTTTGTCCGGGAGCATCCCAATGAAGGCAAATTGACCAAAATTTAGATTGTCATTGCGAATGTAGCGTAGCGGAATGTTCGCGTAGCGTTCCCGGAGGGTAGCAATCGCAAAATCTAGCTGTTGCGATTGCTTCTCCTGTCGGAGACGTTACACGAACGCTTCATTTCATTACGTGAGCGCTATCGCGCACGCTACGCGAACGCAATGACAAAACGTATTTTTACACATTTGGGATGCTCCCGTTTATCCTATTAGTTATGACAAGTTATTTCACACATCTGCCTGGGGTTTAACACCACAGTCTAATAGTTGAAGTCCTATAAATAGGGTTGGGGAACAATTAATTAAGATTAATGGGACAGACCTGTAGTTTGTTCTATTAATTATCACAGGTTATTTCACACACCCGTCTGGGGTTGAAAACCCCAGTCTAATAGTTGAAGTCCTATAAATAGGACTGGGGAACAATTAATCATAATTAATGGGACAGAGTACTAAGGCTGTGGGTCACAATACTGATAGGTCGAGCAACTGTTCGGTTAATTACCTACCAAGCTACCCGACCCGGTTTAATTTTCGGATACCGTTACCAGTATCACAGGAACAGGCTGGACTCTTCGGTCGCACTCTCGACAGATTCCCACCTGCCAACTCTCACAGTGAGTTCTGTTGCTGGGGTCGGTTTCCGTCCCAGCAAACTGACGAACCCTTTGGGTGAAGAGTACTCCCAACACCGCAGACGACACGAAAACCAATATTATAGGTGTAGAAGACGCGCTCCGCCCTAACGGGGTTGCTGCGGCACGCAGAGCGGCAGTCCTCAGGATAGTTGTCCCACGAACCGCTCCGCAGTAGAGCATTACCAGACTTTTGAGAAAGATTATCATTCTCACTATCAAACCAAGCACTACCATCCGTGGGAGCATTTTCATAGTCCGAATGCCAATCATCAAGACACCATTCCCAAACATTCCCATGCATATCGTACAAGCCAAAGGCGTTGGGTAGAAATTGTCCTACTGGGGTGGTTTGTTCTCGGTATTCTCCTTGGGGTTCCGAAGCATAAGTGCTGCTGGCATTATAATTAGCTAACTCAGCAGTAATTGTCTCACCAAAATGAAACGGTGTAGTAGTACCAGCACGGCAGGCATATTCCCATTCTGCTTCAGAAGGGAGACGATATTCTTTTCCTGTGTGTTGAGAAAGGCGATCGCAAAATTCGACAGCATCATACCAAGAAACTTTCTCTACAGGTAGGTTGTCTCCTTTGTTGTCTCCCTTAAAATTTGATGGTTCTGGTTCTAGGTCACAGTTAACCCGCAGATGCTTCATATTCGCCACTACTCGCCATTGTGCTTGGGTAATGGGATATTTACCCATAAAAAAGGGTTGAACTGTAACTTGATGCTGGGGACTTTCGTCATCGTAACGTTCGGCTTCATCTTCGGGTGAACCCATGATGAATGTACCACCGGGGATGGCGACCATTTCTAGGGTAATATTATTGGGAAGGTGTTCAGTGAAGTATCTGGCTTTTTTGAGTTCTCGATTGATAATTTCGCCGCGACGGTTGACGGTGACTACCTCAAAGCTGTTTATAGTTTCTCTTATCTTTTCTTCTTCTAGTGAGATTACCGAATCCCACTCTAAATCTAAAGCTTGGATAATAGAATTTGCACCACTATTATAAATTTTCCTACCGTTAAAGAAGCGTCGAACCGTTTTATCGCTTAATTCAGCCATTTCAGCAATTCTCTCAAAAGTTAAGTGATTGCCTTGACTATCCTTCCATTCTGCTTTGGCTTTTTCAAGAAGCTTCTTTCCTTCAGGACTAGCGCATACTGTCCCAAACTTTCGTGGAGATTTTCGTGGAATTTTAAAGTTGACTCCTGCAATTTCTATCTCTTCACCAGGTGAACCCAACTTTTGAAATTCTGCTGTGGCTACTTCTGTTTCTCCTCGCGCTTTAGCATCCCAAGCACGGGCTAATACTAACAAGGGTTGAAAGCCAGATTCAATTAATGGGTCAACTAATGGGTTAGCATCGGCATAACTTTCTATTAATGAAGTTAGTTTTACCCAATCATTAGGATTTGGCTTTGCTAGTGCCTTTTGAAGTGCTTCAGCGATGTCATGGGATGCTTGTTCTGGTCTGATATAAGCTAATGCTGTCCAGTGGGGGGCTGCACCTAAATCTTCGTCAGCACTATAATTTGTTTGTTCGTTAGTTTTTAACTGTTGGCGAATATAAGCGACCATGAAATCTGATAATTTATATAATCGCTCTTCCGTAAAATCTTGTTTTAAATTAGCAATTAACTCGTAGCGACAAGATGGTTCAAGTTCATAAAGTTCATAGCCTACAGGGTCACACAATGAGAGTAAGATATCAGCAACGGCTATCCAAGGGGCTTGGGGTTGGAAGTTTTCCCGCAGGCAGTACAAAAGCTCTGGTGTCAGTGCTAGGGGGAAAGCAGCGTGACAAGCTAAATCTAGATGAGCTTTGCCAAAGCGTTTAACAAAGCCTTGTAGTCGTGGATGGGTAAATTTTTCATTAATTTGTTTTTTATTAATTTGTTTGTTACCTGGAGATTTCATAATCTAAAATTTCATAATCTAAAATGTCATAATTTAAGCGATCGCATAGCGGCTTTAAATCCTTGGTGATTAAGTTCAAACATTGGTACCAGTTGGGAAATTGCCTCAGCACTAGTATATTGCCAGCGTTGTGATGGTATTGGGTTGAGCCAAGCGAAATGACGAACGTAAGGGGTAGATTGCTCTACAAATTCTTCTGTGAGTTTAATGCGATCGCGATTTATTCCACCACGAGCAGCGCCAGCATCGCTGATAATTAAAATAACGGTACGGTTGCAATGTAGTTTTGGTAATAGTTCGTTAATTTTTGTTGCATCAGGATGACGAGGATGGAGATAAAGGTAATCTCTAGGGAAATTCCGAAAGTAATAGGTATCAGCTTTACCTAAACGACTTGCTTGTAAGGTCGCAACTATTTTTTGGGAGAGGAGACGGAAGGGAATCATTGAGTTAGAGTCATCAATCAAAAGTAGCATTTCTACCCGATTTACATGACTGGGTATGAGTACAGGTTGAAGAAAAACTCCCTCTTGGATAATCTGCTCTACAGTTGCTTCTATGTCTATCTCTGTTAATCCTCCTTCCCGAATCGGACGACGCAGATAACGCCAATTTTGCTGGATTTGTCGCTGGGTTATTGGAAAGTCTCGCGGGGTTAATTGATAGCGTCCCTCTCTGAAAGGTTGTTCGGGAAGCAGTTCTCCCCGCATAGCGGTAGGAATTTGTGGATAATTTACTGATTTAGAATCAGGTGTTGTTGTAGGTGCTACTGGAGTTGTGGAACTGCTTGGAGGGGAAGTAATGGGTGTTTTATCTGTTGAAGTTGCTTTTTTACTACCCTTTGAATTTTTTTTCTGAAATTGAGGTTCTAAATTTTGAGCTAAATTTTGAGCTAAATTTTGAGAATTTTCCTGAAAGTACTGCTCAAAATATTGTTCAAAGCATTGTTCAAATCTTTCTACTTGTGGTGAAGATGATGATTTTATCCATAACAAGCGACAGACTTGTTTTAAGTCACTACGACTACTAATACCAAATCCCCCCTGTAATGCTTGTAAAAGCATATGATACTGGTCAATAGTCAGAGATAAGCCAGCTTCCTCTTCCATGAAAATAAAAAAATCAAATAGAGGTGGCTTGGATTTACTCAATATTCTCCTTCTCCTAACTATCCCTTTAGATTATCCTGATAGCGTTCTTGGTCTTCTTTGGTTTTTAGTAATGCTCCTAAAAGGGACTGATTTTCAGCAAGATTGTTAATAATATCCATAGCTTCTTCAGTAGGATAACGGTTCAACCAGCGTATCCAATCTAGTAACTCACTAGTACTGGCTTTTTTGCTATCTTTTCTACTAGTTCCCTTTTCACGCAGGTCAACAAATCGTTCTACAGCAGCTTCTACTAAATCCATTTCTAAAGAGCTAGGAAAATGAGCGTTGACAATTTTTATTAAATCATCATTCTTGGGAAACTCAATATAGTAAAAAATACAGCGTCGTAAAAAAGCATCGGGTAATTCTTTTTCGTTATTGCTGGTAATAATCACAATCGGAGGCTGTTTAGCTTCAATTGTCTCACCTGTTTCTGTAACTTGAAAACACTGTTCTTCGAGTTCAAGTAGCAAATCATTAGGAAAGTCAATGTCAGCTTTATCAATTTCGTCAATGAGAAGTATGGGACGGCGCTTTTCTTCTCTAAAAGCATTACCCAAAGCTCCCCATTTAATATAGGAATCAGGATTTTGCAACCTTTCAAAAAGTTTTTTAATTTCTTCTTCTTTAAGGTAATCTTTATAATAATTAGTGCCAACTAACTGAGCGTCACGCAAACGTCCCACAGCATCATAGGTATATAAACCTTCCTTAGCACGGGTTGTAGATTTGATATTCCAGGGGAAATAGGGATAATTCTTAACTCGCAAACGCTTGCTAAACTCGTAAGCGATCGCACGAGCAAGCAAAGTTTTACCGCATCCAGGTTCACCCTGGAGTAACAAAGGACGCTGGAGATAGATTGCTAAATTAACAGCTTTGACAAGTTCTTCACTAGGTAAATAAGGATATAGTCCTCGTTTTATAAATTCAGTATTTTGACTACCAGGCTTTGGTTGGTATTTTTGCTCACCCGTATATTCTAATGGTTTAGTATTACTCATAATGCTAGTTTTGCAGCTATATCTTGTTCCCAGTCCAACTCAAAGCACTGACAAATATCTTTGAGAACAGAAATTGGATTATGATCCCCTTCTAAAATATTCTGCATCACTTGTTCTATGGGTTCTGGACTGTTCCATAATTGTGATAGTAATTGAGAATGGACTCCAACCCAAGTTTCTATCACATCTCGACTAAAAAGTTCTAGTTCTGGTAACACCAAAGTAATGTGGGGTTGATTTTTTTCTAGCGATCGCGCGAGACAAAGGGATTTTTCTAAATTAGATTTTGAGTTTTTATTATCAATGAGAAATAGTACTAATCTATGGCTGCGTTGTAGCTCTGTAGTATTATTTATCTTATTCACCAAAGGCTGCCAAAGCTCTTCCATGAATATGTTCAGGCTATTTTCGACAAGAAAACTGACATTATAAATAGCTAAAATTACTGTATTTTTTTGCCAATGTTGGTAGAGTTCTTCCACAATGGCTTGGGGATAATTAGAAGTGTTCAATTCATTAGCGAGATTACGCCAAATATTCTCAATATCTTTTCTATGGGGTTTAATGTGAATTGATTTTTGCCAAGCAGATGAATGATAAGGTATCTCGTACTTCAGTTGATTCACTAACCAACGTTGACCATAATCGGGTTTACCATGAATTAAAAAAGTTCCTACTGGTTTAACTGCGATAATGGTGCTTTGGAATAATTGCTTTTGCCTTGAGTAGTTTAATTTTCCCAAAGCAACTTTGAACTCTTCAGCTTGATTGGGTGATATTTCAAAACTACTGGGTGGAATTTCAGGCTGAATGGGACGATGTAGTTTTGTTTTTTTATCTGCTTCCCTAAAATCATCACCCTCTAAATCTATATTGAAGCCAGAAGAAAATAAACTATTTAGCTTACTAAAGGTTACTGGTTTACAGCAATCTATTGGCTTTAATCCTTCTTTGTTCAATATTTTGCCAACAACATTACGATCTATTTCAGCGTTCCTGGCTATCTCTGAAATATTGTATTTACCCTCTGGATATTCTTGCACCAAAGCATCTTCTAGCTTCTTTCTACCAGTATTAGTTAAGATACAGCTTTTCTTATTCTTATCGCTCACAGACTTTTGCACATCTAAACCAAAGATGCTGATGATCAGCAATCTACATAAAAAGATCGGCACTAAGATTTGATTATATAGCATCATGCCGAAAAAACTTACTGTGAGAGACTTTGAGTGAATTTTAAAAAATTTTTCCAGTGTTGTGGATCATCATCACCGATCATCAGCAATTGCAATCTTTTTGACCCATACAGTAGTGATTATCAACTCAAAACAACCTTTATTAACTCACTTCTGGTCAAAAAACTATGTCTAATAAATCCAATGAATTCAACCCAAACAACAGTTTCTTGCAAGAGCGCATTCGTCAAGCAAGTTTAGCTTTTAATGTATTGCTAGGAGCAACAGTACTAAGTGGTATTGTCAGTTTTACTGGTGTAGGTCTTTTACTCTCAGGGCAGGTTTCTGAGGGAACTATTACCAGCATCGGAGGAGTAATTTCTAATGTGGCTTTCGCCAAGATGGCTAAGGATGCTAATGATCGTTTAGACAAAGCTATGAAAGAGAAAGAAGAGGAAGACAAAGTATAGTAAGGTTTTTTCATCAGAAGAAAGACTTGGGAGATTCTCCCCCAAACCCCCTATTGGGAGGACGGCTGCGTCCCCCAAACCCCCTCCAGATAGGAGTTTTTATCTGAGTTAGGTACAGGTCATTTCAGTTATCAGTTATCAACAAAACTTAGTTACTTAATTTACATTTAATAATTCCAAAAATCTATCTTCAGTTAACTTTTCAATCCCTAAAGAATCAGCTTTTGCTAATTTGGAACCTGCGTCTTCTCCTAATAGAAGATAATCTGTTTTACTACTCACAGAACTGCTAACTTTACCACCTGCTTCTTGTATCATGGTTTTAGCTTCGTCTCGTTTTAAGTTGGGTAAGGTTCCGGTAATTACAAATGTTTTACCTGCAAATACGAGATTGATATTTTCTGTGTCTTGAGTTTTGATGCTACCTGTGAGTTGTATTCCCGCATCTTGCAGACGTTGTATTAAAGTTTGATTTGCGCTGATACGAAACCATTGGGATACTGATTCGGCGATTTCTATACCAATACCGTAGATAGCTTCGATATCGCTGACCTTTGCTTGCATCAGTTGTTCTACTGATGGGAATTTTTGGGTGATGGTGTCTGCGTTGACGCTACCGACATGACGAATACCCAAACCGTATAATACTCGCGACCAGGGTTTTTGTTTTGATGAAGCGATCGCTTTAATTAATTTTTGTGCTGATTTTTCTCCCATTCTTTCTAGGTTGGCTAGTTTTTCTGGGTTTAAGCTATATAGGTCAGCGACGGAGTGGACTAATTCTCTGTCTACGAGTTGGTGTACTAGTTTTTCTCCCATACCGCGAATATCTAAGGCGTTACGGCTCACCCAGTGTTCTATGGAACCTTTGAGAATGGCTGGACATGAGGTATTTACGCAACGAGTTACGGCTTGGTCTTTTTCCCTAACTACAGTTTGTCCGCATACGGGACAGTTGTTAGGCATGATGAAGGGTGTAGTGTTGGGAGGACGGAGTTCTGGTAATACCCGCAGTACTTCGGGGATGATTTCTCCGGCTTTACGGATGACTACGGTGTCACCAATGCGGATGTCTAGTTGGGCGACTCTGTCTGCGTTGTGTAAGGTTGCGCGGGAGACGGTGGTTCCTGCTAATTGGACTGGAACCATCTCTGCAAGGGGTGTTAATGCTCCTGTACGTCCGACGTTGATGGCAATATTTTCTACACGGGTGGGGGCTTCTTCGGCTGCATACTTTAACGCGATCGCCCATCGGGGAAATTTTTGGGTAAATCCTAATTGTTCTTGCTGTTTGAAGGTGTTTATTTTTACTACAACTCCGTCGGTCATGTAGGGTAAGTTGAGACGTTCTGTGTCCCAAGTTTGGTAATAGTCTGCAACTTCTTGAATAGATTTACATAGTTGTCTGTTGGGGTTAACTTTAAAACCCATTTGATGCAGTAGTTCTAGAGCTTCCCACTGGGTATTTGCAATACTTGCGTCGTCTAAACCCTGAATGTGGAGGGTGTAAGCAAAAAAATCTAATTTTCTTTGATCTACTATCCGAGAATCAAGCTGTCTGAGGGTTCCAGCAGCAGCGTTACGGGGATTTGCAAATTTAGTTTCTCCGTTTATTTCTCTTTGTTGGTTGATTTCTTGGAATACGTCTAGGGGTAAAAATGCTTCTCCTCGGACTTCTATTCTCCCTGGAAAGGATGGATTATTTGAACTGATATTGGAGCTGATATTTGAGCTTAAATCTAATTTTAAAGGGATAGAACGAATGGTTTTCACATTCTGAGTGATATCCTCTCCCGTTACTCCGTCTCCCCTGGTGGTACCTCTAACCAAAATACCGTTTTCATAAGTTAAAGCGATCGCTGAACCGTCTATTTTCAATTCTGATACATATTCGGATTCTGTGGGATGGTCGATATGTCTTTTCCACCGTGTTTCCCATGTTTTGAGTTCATCAATATTAAAAGCGTTTTCTAAACTGTATAAGGGAATATTGTGACGTACGGAATTAAAATGGTCAGCTGGTTTACCTCCCACTCTCTGAGTCGGACTTTCCGGTACTACCAACTGGGGATATGATTGTTCAATATCCTGTAATTCCCGATAAAGTTGGTCGTAGACTGCATCTTCCATTATCGGGTTATCTAACACATAATAGGCATAACTAGCTTTTTGCAAGAGCGATCGCAATTCTTCTACTCTTTGAATGATTTCTGTTTTAACTGGTTTTACTGATTCTACTGATTCCATTCTCTTTATCTCCTCTCACCAAACAACCCAACTTAAACCAGGTATTCAATAATCAAACCCGATTCTTGTAGCTACTAATTTAACTGAATTTATCTACTTAAGTCTTCTAATTGATGTTTATACGGTTAGGTGCAAAATTTAAACTAATTCATAATTTTTGATACATAGAGCTACCAGTATCGTGTTAGATACTGGTAGCTACGTTCCTTAATTTTGATGAATTAAACTTATCTTATTTACTCCAGTCTTCTACTTCATAGAGGAAACGGGTACCACCAATTAATTTACGGTTAGCGGAAGTACTTTGGACAAATACCATATACTTTTCTAAGTTATTTGGTTTTAAACGTACTGTCTCACCTGTTGGTATTCCTAAAAGTTCCCGAGCTGCTTCTCCCTCGAATAAGTCTCCGGTTTTGCGTTCCATTAAAATAATTTCTTTATAACCTTGGATAGTTTCTTTTTTGGTGAATTCGTAAAATCCTCTACCGACTTTGAAATTTAAACCGTTTTCTAAAACAAATGATTTAATCGGTGTGTTTTCATCGATATCTAGTACTTGAAAGCGTCCTGGTGAAACTGAACGTAAATCCGCAGCTTCATAGTAGCTTGTCTCTCCCCTTCCCATCATTGAGTTAAATATGTTATTTAACCCCCGACTCATCCGTCCTTGTGAAATTATTTCTTGTTCATAATTCTGTAATTGTTCTGAAGATGATTGTTGATAACAAACTGCTAAAAATAAATCTGTGATATAAGCAAATTGGTTTAAATTAACATGAAATCCACCAGATTTATTGGCTAATTCTTGATAAAAAGGAGTCGCATGGGAGCGATTTAAAGCTTGTACTCCATATACTAATATTTCCTTTTGAGCTAATTTCTTAATTTCTTCTCGCCAATTTAACTTTTGAGGATTGCGAGCAGGTGCATGAGGAATATCATCTCCTATTAATACTACTGATTTTGAGGCTGAATCTGACCACGATAAGGATTGAGATTGATGCAAAACTAACTCATAGCATTCTGGCGCATCACCTCCAAAGGTTGGTTCTACAGTTTGGACAAATTTACAAATAGCATCAATATCACTAGATAAATCTAATATTTTAGTAACATAAGTAGAACCTTCATCACAATAGTCTCCGTGAGCAATAATACCAATTTTTATTAAAGGTATTTCATTCATTAATCGGGTAACGCTTTCTTTGATTTTTCGTCTTACTTGAGTCAAACAAGGATACATACTTCCGGTAGTATCAAAACTAAAAACAACTTCAACGCTACTGTTTGTCATTGATTTACTCCGTTTAAATTTTTTAGTGTATTTTTTGATTAATTCTTGATTAATTCTTGGTTATTTATTGGTTATTTATTAGCTATTTCTTTTCTATTAGTTTGATTCAAATGATGGGAAGGATAAAATCACTGAAGTTAACTCCTCCCCTTCTCTCAAAATTAGAGGAGGGGTACTTTTATAGGACAAGTTAAGAACGTATTTTATTTAATCAGGACTTACGCAAAACCTACGTAATCCCGTCCGAGACCGTTTGCGTAGCATGTCCGTTAGGACTTTCCGTTTGCGACGTATAAGCTCTATCGAGCAGATTTCGTCAACGCAGAGTCCTTGCGTTAACTACGTTATGCTACGCAAACGCGTAGCGTGCTCGTGCTTAGCTTATGCTTCCCTGCACTACGTGACCGTCGCTTCGGACAAATCTTCCTTGCGTAAGTCCTGTTAATTTGCCTTGTCTCAAAAATATTTATAGTACAAATATACTATATTAATTCGATGGTGTAAAGACCTATAAGATGAAGATGTAAAGTATTGCAATCTAAATTCTTCATTTTTCCGAAACTGATTATGGATGACCCCCGTCAACTAGCATTTTTAGCCCTGCGAGAGGTTCATAGAGGGGCTTTTGCTGATGTTGCTTTGGATAGAGTTTTAAATAAAAGTGATGGTGTCAGGGATATCAATCGTCGCTTGATGACTGAGTTGGTTTATGGAAGCATTAGAAGGGCAAGAACTTTAGATGTTTTAATTAATCAGTTAGCGACGAAGAAGGTTGATAAACAACCGAAAGATTTACGGACTATTTTGCACTTAGGTCTTTATCAACTGCGGTTTGCAGAAAAGATACCAGAATCTGCAGCGGTGAATACGACAGTGCAGCTTGCGAAGGATAATGGTTTTCGGGGATTATCGGGTTTTGTGAATGGTTTGCTGCGTCAGTATGTCAGGTTGAGTAAGGATGGAAATGAACCTTTAGAGTTACCTGTTTTAGAGTTTTCTGAAACTGATATTCAAATCAATAACCAAACCAATATCCAAAGCAATATCCAAACTTTGGGAATATTACACAGCTTCCCGGACTGGATAATTCAGGTATGGGTAGAACAATTCGGTTGGGAAGAAACTGAAAAGCTTTGTGAATGGATGAATCAGACACCAACTATCGATTTACGGGTGAATCCCTTACGAACTAACTTGGAATCGGTAAAAACAGCTTTGAAATCAGCAGGAGTATTATGTCAACCTTTACCCGGAATACCCCAAGCTTTGAGACTGATTGGTAACACAGGTTCTATTCAAAAGCTACCGGGTTTCCATGAAGGTTGGTGGAGCGTCCAAGATGCTAGCGCTCAGATTGTGGGTCATTTCCTCGACCCCCAACCAGGAGAAATAATTATTGACGCTTGTGCTGCACCAGGAGGAAAAACTACCCACATAGCCGAACTGATGGGAGATACAGGAAAAATTTACGCTTGCGATCGCACTGCATCTCGTTTACGTAAGCTTAAAGATAATGCTCGTCGTTTACAGTTAGGGTCTATTGAGGTTTTGACTGGAGATAGCCGAAATTTACAACAATTTTTAGGTAATGTCGATCAGCCATATAAAGCTGATAGAGTACTAATTGATGTACCTTGTTCCGGTTTAGGAACCCTACATCGTCACGCAGATGCAAGATGGCGACAAACTCCTGAAAGAGTCGCAGAATTGACTTCATTGCAGGAAGAATTATTAACAAATGTATCTGAATATGTAAAACCAGGAGGAGTATTAGTTTATGCAACCTGTACTTTACATCCCCAAGAAAATGAAGAGATAATTGCATCATTTCTAACTCAAAATCCGAATTGGCAGATAGAAAAGCCTGATTTTAGTTATTCTTTAAATACATCTTCAAATAAATCATTAGCTCAGTACTATCAACAAGAAGGATGGATGAAAATAATACCATCTATCAAAAATATGGATGGATTTTTTGTGACACGTTTAAGAAAAGCCAAGGATTAAGCACTAATACTATCTGAAGATTGTAGGATTTGTAGGAGGTTACAACCTAAAGCAGGAGGTAAAAATGAAAACTGAATCTAGTAATGTCAAGAGTTTAGTCAAAATTCTTATAGGAGCCGCCTGGATTGATGGGGTTATTCAGCCAGAAGAAAGACAGTATCTACGACAAATAGCAAAAGAAAGAGGATTAGAAAAAGACCCTGAAATTAAACCGTGGCTTTATGAACTTGTTGAAGTCAAACCAACAGAATGCTATGAATGGGTGAAAGAATATTTAGGCGATCGCCCTTCTCAAGAGGAGTATCAAAGTTTGATTCAAGCCATCAGTGGCTTAATTTATAGTGATGGGGATGTAGCCACAGAGGAAGCTAAGTTACTTTTAAAATTACAGGAATTATCAGACCGGGACAACTCAACCCAAGCAGGTCAAAATAAAATTCTCAAACAAATTCAAAAACTTTACCGACGTTGGGTTGAGATTCAAAACTAGTGAATGTCTCGCTAGTGACGAAAAACTAAAAACTAAAAAATAGTTAGTAGTTACTTATTCAATCCTCTAATTCAACCATAAATTGCTAATTGTTAAATTACCCTAATCCTTGAATTCGTAAACTATTCAACTAGCTACTGATTGATTAAGATATTGATTAAGATTTAGGTTCGCTTAAACCCGGATTTTCTTCTTTATCAACTTTAGGTATAAAGTCAGGACGTTTTTTACTTTCCCAACCGGGGGGACGCTTGGAGTTATACCAAGCTATGGAACCAATAGTTACAGCCGCAATAAAACCAACTACGTACACAGCAGTGAAAGCCACCGGTAAACCAGAGGCTCCACCTGCTGTTGTTTGCATTAATAAACTCATGGAAAAAACCTTTTATTTTTTGCCCTAGGCAAGAGTACTTACAATATTATATTGTCTGTGAGTTACTAATAATTTTGATAATTGGGAATTGGTAATAGGTAATAGTCTCCCAGTTTAACTATTACCTACCAGTTTAACTATTACCTAAATATATCTTTCCTTGTGCCTCCTGCCCCCTGATTTGCCCGGAGGGCATGTCAATTAGAAGGCTTGAGGCGATCGCGCCAACTTGGCTGACTTACTGGTGCTGGTGCCTTTTTAGGTGGGGCTGAGCGCTTTTTAGCTGGTGCCGAACGCTTTCTCGACTTGCTCGCTGGTGGTGAAGAACGAGTTCTCCGGTTACTGCGACGGGTGCTAGAAGGAGAAGAAGACCTAACTCTTCTCGAACGTCTTTGAGAACGATTAGGTCTAGATGAAGAATTACTACCGGTGTTGGTATTTCTGTTATTTCTTCGTCTTCTTCTCCTAGTAGACCTATTATTGCTTCTTTGAGTTGACCGAGTTTCTTGTCTGTTGCTTCTGCGACGACTTCTGCGTCTTGTGGAGCGACGAGTGTTGTTTCTATTAGTCGTACTGGAACGATTGCTCCGTCTCCTTCTACGACCTCTAGAATTACCTGTTTGTGAATCGTCCTCCTCGCTTTGATTATTCTTGGGTACGGGTTTATTTACCAGACGCTTGGGTTTAATTGGTTTTACTTTGATAGTCGCGGTCTTTTTCCGACCGGTAAGTTTTGGACGTTTAGGAAACTTTTCGATTTCCATCCCATCAACGGCTTTGACCATAAATCTCCGCCAAGTTGCAGCAGCAGTACTACTTTGACCGTAAGTTGGTTTATTATTATCGTTTCCTAACCATACTCCTGTCACCATCTGAGGAATATAGCCAATAAACCATAGGTCACGGGCTTTATCTGTTGTGCCGGTTTTACCGGCAACGGGACGACGACCTAGCCCTGCGCGGGAACCGGTACCCTGAGATACTACTTTACGCAGCATCCAGCTCATGATTGCGGCACTATCTTTATCTAAACCCCGTTTCCCAGGGAATGTTGCGGTCCAAATTTCTTTCCCTTGACGGTCAAAAATACGACGAATGCCGTGGGGTTTTACGTGTAATCCCTTATTGGCAAAAGTTCCGTAAGCGCTAGTTATCTCTAATAAATTGACTTCATTGGAACCCAATGCCAAAGAATACATCGGCTTAAGTTGGGATTGAATTCCCATTTTTTTGGCTAAATCAATTGTGGGCTGATATCCCACTTTCATCATTGTTTTCAAAGCCACAATGTTGACAGATTTCACCAAACCTTGCTGCATGGTCATCCAACCGCGATAACCCTTATCAAAGTTCTTTGGTTCGTAACCATCAACAATTATCGGTGCATCTAAATAGCTGTCATGGGGACTTTTACCGCTAGCGATCGCTGTTGCATAAACAAAACTTTTAAATGTCGAACCAGGCTGACGTTGTGCTTGGGTAACTCGATTAAACTGGTTTTTATCAAAGTCTTTACCACCCACCATAGCTTTAATTTCACCATTGCGGGGGTCAATTGCAACCATTGCTCCTTGTTTAAATCCTTCCCACCTTCCTTCTCTACGTAGGGTTTTTGTTACTGCTTCTTCAGCTAGTTTTTGCCATTTCGGGTTCAGGGTGGTCTCTACAGTCAGTCCTCCAGCTTTTAGGACTTCTGGAGACACATAATTAGGCAGTTGCTTTTGAATAAAAGTGGTAAAATATGGAGATTCTACATTTAAACGTTTCGGCTGACTGGTTTTGAGAGCAATTGGCTCATTTATCGCTTTTTGCTTCTGGGTTGCGTCGATATGTCCGTCTTCAAACATTCTCTGCAATACCAAGTCTCGACGCCTTTTCGCAGCTTCCTTATTTACGACTGGTGAAAATAAACTAGGAGCGGGTGTAAGTCCTGCAATTGTAGCGGCTTCTGAGATAGTTAGGTCATTTACTGATTTACTGTAATATACCCAAGCTGCATCTCCTATACCATAAGCTCCAGAACCTAAATATACTAAATTTAAATAGCGTTCTAAAATTTGGTCTTTAGTAAGAACTTCTTCTATTCTTTGTGCTAAACGTACTTCTTTAAGTTTACGGGTATAAGTCTTTTCTTGTTTCAGAAATAGAATTCGTGCTAACTGCTGAGTAATGGTACTACCACCCTGCACCACATTCTGCGATCGCAAGTTGTTAAGACCAGCTCTTGCAATGCCTTGGTAATCTACTCCAGAGTGTTTGCGGAATCGCCGATCCTCTGAAGCTATAAATGCTTTTCTTAATTTGTCTGGGATTTCTTCTAAACTTAGCTTTTCTCTGGTTGCCTCCCCCTTCTGCTGCAAAATTGTACCATCGGAGGCTTTTATTGTTAGGGTTTGCTCCCGAATCACGGTATCTAATTCTGATTTGCTGGGTAGGGTTTTATCTATTTCTGAAATACCATAGCTAGCACTAACTACTCCACCGGTCAAAACCAAACCAGTCCAAAACCAGTAGCGAAGATATAGTGGCTTATGTCCCCCTGGAAGTTTCGCAAGTACACCAGATGTTACCTTCTGAGCACCAGTAAAAAATTGCTTTGCTTTAACTAATTTTTTAGATATTCGCTTTGGCTTTTTACCTGGTTTTTTGTCTTCTTTTTTATCTTTATCTTGACTTTCCGATTCTTTATCTTTTAGCTGTACATTATTATTTTTATCCAAATCATTAGAAATTAACTCTAAATCTTGTATATCTTTATGTTTATCAATATGGTCTTGATTAATATGATCTGGATTAATATGATCTGAGCTTTGCACTCCCCGACGGTGATGCTGACCCTTACGGACACCCTGGGTAGTGCCCAATCGCTGCTTAAACCAGGAGGTAAACTTAGTCACTTCTGTTCCTCGCCTTAATAAGTAGTTACGTAAGAACCACTACGAAAAATTTCTGAGAATAGCACAGTCATAATGTATGTTAAAAGGCTGTGCTAGTATAACACCTCATGAAAAATAAATTATATCCATAATAAAGATATATTTAGCTATATCCAAGGATTTTTCTTCATAACTTTTTAATATTTTGGTAATTACGAATACAAAATTTTTACAAGACTGTCAGGAAGATTTAATTTAATAATTTTTATTATTTATGATGCTAATTAATTTACTACAAAAAGATAATAATTTGTACTATTTAATTTGTAGCATTTATGTTTGATTTATATTTAATTTATGTTCCACTTAAGTCCGATTGGTCCCGATAGTAATATAGGCGATTCTCCGAATATTTTGACATAGACACTAGAAACCTTAAAACAAAGTTTTGATATCGAGGTTAGAACTGTATCAAAATGGTACAAAACCAAACCGATAGATCCAAAACAGTCGGACTACACTAATGGCTGTGTTGTAATACAAGCAAAATTACAACCTCTACCCTTACTCGAACAATTACTATCGATTTAACAAAAATTTGGTCCCATTAGAAAGGAAAGACGGGGAGCGCGATCGCTAAATTTAGATTTGTTATTATACGATGACTTAATTTTACAAACACCCAGACTAGAAATTCCTCATCCCCGGACTAGAGAAAGAGCTTTTGTTTTAGCACCTTTAGCAGAGATTGCCCCCTATTGAATAGACCCAGTTTCTCAAAATACCATCGAGGGGTTATTAGAATTAGTAGATTGTAGTAGTGTAGCTTTATTAAACCCTCCAAGGAACAGGGAATAGTTAATCACGTATCCTGACTAAATATTCCATATTTTCTTCTATATTTTCCAGATTTTAGCAAAGTTATCTGAAACACAGTAATAGGGTTTACAAACTAAACAAAATAATAAGCAAAATAAATAGTGCTACCAAAGCGATAAAATATATTGTAACCCCGTATACATTGTTAAAAAAGGTAAATTCGGCTATGCAATTAGGGAGAGAATTACCCCAGCTGCTCAAACAACGTTTGCTCCATACCGGACGCAAGTTTAACTTTGAAGTTAACCGTTTGCGTTTACCTAACAAAACAGAAGGAGAATGGGAGTGTGTTCGTCATCCAGGTGGTGCATTAGCTGTACCTGTAACCTCGGAAGGGAAATTAGTTCTAGTTCGTCAATATCGCTTCAGTGTTGGCGGTAGAATTTTAGAATTCCCCGCAGGTACTGTAGAATCTGGAGAAAATCCATCAGAAACTATCCAGCGCGAAATTGAGGAAGAAACCGGTTACAGAGCCAATAAATGGCAGCAATTGGGAGAATTTTACATTGCTCCCGGATATTCCGATGAAATTATTTATGCTTTCTTAGCACAAGATTTAGAATATCTCGAACAACCACCAGGACTTGAAGAGGATGAAGATTTAGAGACCGTTTTACTTACTTTATCTGAAGTCGAAGAAGCAATATTCAATGGTGAACTGGTTGATGCAAAATCTATATCTAGCTTCTTTTTAGCTCAGAAAATTTTAAAAAAAGAGTGGGGAATAGACTCTTAATTGCTCCAAGATAAATAATCAGACCGGAAGCGATGATGCAGTAGCACCCCAGGGTAAGCGATCGCACTAAAATCAGAGGTGAGGGCACCCATGTGCGATCGCCTACGGTGAGCACCCATGTGCGATCGCTTTGCAATATTCCTAAATATGGGACTAATTTCTATTAGCAAATACTTATTTATAAATATATGTAAGAAAGCTACATTATTTCACTTAGTTCTTATCGCTAAATTAAAATTAGAAGCTTAATACTGAGTTATTAAATTACATCAAAAAACATCAAAAAAACATCAAAAAATATTATTTAAAGTAGAGGATAGGGAAATTATTCAGCTGTGGGATATTCATCAGGCTAAAATAATTACCCGTTGTTTCCGGAGATATCTTCTAAGAAAGAGTTAATATTACAGCTTATAAATCAGTAAACTCGAAAGGTAAACCATCCTGAAATAAAAGCAATTCTCCGGGATGAATCGTTGTCCAGGTCTCATTGTCAGTCAAAGGAGTAGTTGCAATTACCGCTACGCGATCGCTTGGTTTGGTTAATTCATTAAAGTCTACTGTCACTTCTTCATCTATCAAGTGAGCAGCAGCAAATGGTGCTTGTCTTACTATGTAGCTAAGTTTGGTAGAGCAGTGAACAAAAAAATTTTCTCCATTGGAGAGCAAATAATTAAATATTCCCCTAGCTGCTAAATCTTCTGTAACACCTTTGAGAACTGCATATAAATCTTTCAGGGAAGGTTTACCCCAAGGAAATTTATTTCTGAGGGTATCTAATATTAAACAAAAAGCTTTTTCACTATCTGTGTTACCCACTGGCTGATAATACTGTAAACCACGGGGTTCAAAGTTAGGTAAATCCCCATTATGAGCAAAAACCCAATATTTACCCCATAATTCCCGTTCAAAAGGGTGACAATTTTCTAATATCACTTCTCCTTGAGTTGCTTTACGGATGTGAGCAATTACATGGGTAGAATGAATTGGATAGGAACGTACCAACTCAGCTATTGGAGAATGAATAGAAGAGTTCTGATCAATAAACTTTCGACATCCCTTACCTTCAAAAAAAGCAATACCCCAACCATCTTTATGGTCATCTGTTTTTCCTCCACGTGCAGAAAAACCCTCAAAGGAAAAACAAATATCGGTGGGTACATTACAATTCATTCCTAAAAGTTGACACATAAATTCTGATACCTTCCCAGTATAAATAGATGCCTATTTAATTACAGTAATTCAGAATTCTCAAATCTTCTGGAATGATTGTTTCAATATTAAGAATTGCTAATAAGTAAGAAGTAATAAATAATACCATTTTAGAGGGAAGTTGCACATTATTAGTCCAACTCCGTTAGACTTTTTTTCTTGGTAGCTCTTATCTTAAAAGGTAAGAGCGTTATATCTAGCTTCAATTGCTTCTAAAAGCTCTCACATCATATTTAAAGGGTCAACATCAATGGTTAAACTAACTGACTGATGACATGTTTTTCGTATTTCTTCCCAGTCGGGTAGTTTTGGTAGATTTTTGCTGGAGAATTTAATTAAAATCTGCCATCGATAACGATTTGCAACCCGCATAATGTTTGCTGGAGCTGGTCCTAATACTTCATAATTTTCGTTTCCTTCCTCTGTATTTCCCTCCTCCAAGACCTTTGCGATTGCTTCTGCTGTTTTCTGCACTTGTACGGAATCTGGGCTGCTCAGGCGTAGTAAAATTAATCTACCGTATGGTGGATAGTCTAATGCTTGTCTTTCTTCTAATTCTTTAGTACTAAACGATAAGTAGTCATGATGACGGACTGCTTCAATGACTGGATGCTCTGGGGTGTAAGTTTGAACAATTACTTTTCCTGGGTCTTCTCCTCTACCAGCTCTACCAGCAACTTGAGTTAAAGTTTGAAATGCACGTTCGCTAGCACGGTAGTCTGATAAATGTAGTAAACCATCTGCTGCAATAACTCCGACTAAAGTAACTTGAGGTAGGTCTAAACCTTTGGTGAGCATTTGGGTTCCTACTAGTAAGTCTGCTTCGCCATTGGTAAATTGTTTAAGTAAGTTACGATGGGCACCTTTAGTCCTAGTAGTATCACTATCAAAGCGGATATGGCGTAATTGAGGAAATTTTTTGCTTAACTCTTGAGTCACTCTCTGAGTACCACTACCAAAGAACTTTAGGTAAGGAGAACTGCACTCAGGACAATTTGGCGGATGCGATCGCGTGTAACCGCAGTAGTGACACCGCAATAATTGCGACTTTCCGGCTTGGGTATGGTGGTAAGCGAGGGAGACATCACAGTTAGGACATTCCATGACAAAACCACAACTCCGACAAGATACAAAGGTGCTATGTCCCCGACGATGAATAAATAAGATACCTTGCTGACCTTTATCTTTTAATTCTCGTAAAGCTGCTACAAGGGGTTTACTAAATATAGATTTATTACCCTGTTGTAACTCCAGACGCATATCTACTATTTTGATTGGAGGTAGGGGACGAGAATTAATACGTTCTGGAAGGGATAAATATTGATGATGGGGAATGGATGATGGGGAATGGATGATAGATGAATCAGTCTCAGTTTCCCAGTCTTGTTCTTTAATTTTGTTTGTTGAAAACGTTCCCGTAGGGTATTTTGAATTTTGAATTTTGAATTGTTTTTCCTGTGCATTTACCCAGCTTTCTAAGGATGGTGTAGCTGAACCTAAAATCAGGGGACAGTCTTCTAGTTCGGCTCGCCATTGAGCAACGACACGGGCATGATATGTTGGTGCTGGGGTATCTTGTTTAAAACTGCTGTCATGCTCCTCATCTAAGACAATTAAACCCAACTTTGGCAAGGGTGCAAAGACAGCACTACGAGTACCGATGACAACCTGTGCTTCCCCGGTTAACATTTGTCTCCAGGTATCATAACGTTCTCCCTCCGACAAAGCACTGTGATAGACGCTAACCTTATCCCCGAAGCGATCGCGGAAACGGTCTGTAAGTTGTGGGGTCAAACCAATTTCTGGAACTAATACCAAAGCTGATTTTCCCATTTTCAGTAGGGGAGAAATTGCTTGTAGATAAACCTCGGTTTTTCCTGAGCCTGTAACTCCATGCAATAATACTGTGGCATATCCATCCAAATTATTAATATTTTTTAAAGCTTCATTTTGATGGGGAGTAAGGGATTTGGCTTTTTGTTGGGTGGGTGTTTCTCCTGAATTATCTCCTACTTCTTTTCTGAGTTTTTCTCTTTCTTCAAGAACGATATAAGCTTTATTTACCAAAGCTTTGAGAGTAGAACTAGAAGTATGACAAGCTTGCAATAATTCTGTTTGCCATAATTCTCCACCACATCGCTGTAAAACTACTAAAATTTCTCTTTGTCTGGGTGTTAAATCGCTACCAAAAAAGCTATTGACTAAGATTACAGCTTTTTGCAACTTTGGTTTTGCACTCTTGGGTGCTTCTAAGTAGCTTTCCACCAAACCCCGTCTAATTAATTCCCTAACTCCTCTGTATGCTCCCTTCACCTGACGTTGCAAATAAACAAAGCTGTAATCTCCATCTTTCTGGACTTCTAGCAAATCTAAAATCGAACGAGCAACCGGAGAAAGTAACTCAAAACTAGAAGATAATAGTGAATTTTCTATACCCCGCGCTAATCGAATACGACGTTGCGATCGCCCTAATAATCCTGGTGGTAATGCGATACGGATAACCCCAATTAAGGGTGTGTAATAATATGATGCGACTCGATTTAATAATTCCCAATATAAGGGTGGGAAGAAACCCACGCTCACCACATCTTCAACTTCTCGAATTTTTTCTATAGGGATATCAGCATTAGGGTTAGAAAGTAAACGAATTGCGATACCACCTAATATTTGTGAACCAAAGGGAACGCTTAATATATCTCCTGGTTTAATTTCCAACCTTGAAGGCAATTTATAAGTATATATTCCAGAATTTCCAGGGACATCTACTAGTACTTCAATCCACTGATGATTATTTGTTGCCGAATTGTAAAAACTACTCGATTCAGATACTACTTTAGATAATAAACTTACACTATCAATTTCTATCATTTCTTGCTGATATATACAGTCTTTTTCTGCTATTTCTTTGTCAAAAATCATATTGTTTACTAAACTATTATTTGTTTATATAAGCTCCTAAAATTTGTAGTTCATAATACTTTTATTAGACATGATACTTGATAAGTTTCCTATATATGTAGTCCGAAAAACAAATTGCATCAAATACAAAATGTTCTCAACATAAAAATATGTCAATATAGAACATAATTTTATCGGTAATTATCCGAGTTTTCTCCGGTTAATAAATAGAATACAACGAATTCTTTTCCATCTGTTGATAGATATTCATGACGCCGCCAGTATGGGATGATTTCACTGAAATAGTATTTTGTCATAGCTGATATTAGTAGTATTTCTCAGCTTTTGTAATTGTAATTCTCAAGTGTCATTCTGAAGAGAGCTAATTTCATCATTATTGAAGTTCAAAAAAAGTTCTAACAAGTTCAAAGGAGGAAATTTAAATTAATACAGAGAAATAAAAATATATAAAACTTATGTAAAGTTGAAAAAAAGATGCAACGTAAAGTAAGAAGAATTGAAATTAATCTAGATTCTTATATTTTAGGAGATTGCAACGAGTAAAGGATTCAAATCAATTCAAGCAGGAAATAATTGCTGTATAAAGCTAAATCCTCATCAAAATTAGAAACAAAATAATTATAAAGAATTATGAAATGTTCTTTCAGGAGACAGCAAATAATTAGCAATTGAATTGATGTTCCCTCAGCATGATAAATTAATAGCGAAATTAACTTTTTAATTAAGAGCTTTCTATTAAGTCCTGTTCAATAGAAAATCCTGTATGTATTGCTAAGTTGTTAGTCGCGAATCATGAGTAATAAGTAAGTCTAAAGATAGTGCATATAATTTGACTTCCTAGGATTATTCTTTTGGAGTTTTAAGATACAGAAACATTTGTCTTTTAAGGAGACACTAACTTTCTTGTTTTACTGCTATCACCAAGATTTATAAATTATCAATTTTTAGTCTCAACTAGTAAAGCTACGAGGAATTCCTGCATACTCTACAGAGACTGGTTGATTCAGAATTAAGTACAAAATCCAAAATGTTTATTTCCTAAGTATTTTATTGATTTTAAACGGTCTCCTTATTTACTTTGTGCAGTACTAGTAATTTCTATATTTCTTATAGAAGCAGACCCAAATCTGAAGAAATCAGAGTTTTTATCTCTTACCCAATCAAGCAACAATCCCTAAAGGAAAATATTATGACTTCGGAATTAGTTACTGTAGAAACTATGAACAATGCTGCTGAAAACTCAGAAAATAACAGTGCTGCTTTAGACCCAGAAACAGAAGAAGAACTTTTGCTTCCCGATAATATAGAAGTAGAAAACAATATAGAAGTAGAGAATCACCACGATGATGGAGTCGGTGCAGCCCGACCTACGGGATACAATAAAACCGACAATGATGATGCTGTAGGTGCATTTTTTAAAGAGATGGCACGCTACCCACTTCTGAAAGCCGATGAAGAGGTAGAATTAGCCCAGAGAGTCCAGTTCTTAGAAGAATTTCGTAATGCTCAGTCTGCATTACTAGAAGAGCTAGGACATCAACCTACAAGAGGAGCGATCGCATCTCGGTTGGACATGACCGAAAAGCAGATGGAAAGTAAACTCTACCAAGGTAGAGTTGCTAAACGCAAAATGATTCGCTCCAACCTGCGTTTAGTGGTATCCATTGCAAAAAGATATCTCAACCGTGGTGTCCCCTTCCTAGACTTAATCCAAGAAGGAGCAATGGGTTTAAATCGCGCTACCGAGAAGTTTGACCCAGACAAAGGATATAAATTCTCCACCTACGCTTACTGGTGGATACGTCAAGCGATTACCCGAGCGATCGCTAATGATGCAAGAACCATTCGTTTACCCATTCACATAGTTGAAAAACTCAATAAGCTCAAAAAAGCACAACGGGAACTCAAACAAAAGCTCAGTCGTAACCCCACAGAGGAAGAAATGGCTGAAGTTTTAGAAATTCCTGCTCCACAACTACGACAGCTACAGCAACTGAGAAGACAAGCGTTATCTTTAAATCATCGTGTCGGTAAAGAAGAAGATACCGAACTGATGGACTTACTCGAAGATGAAGACAATCAGTCTCCGGAAGCAAAAATGAACGAAAGTATGATGCGTCATGAAATTTGGGAAGTCCTCAGCGACGTATTGACACCACGGGAAAAAGATGTGATTTCCTTGCGTTATGGTTTAACAACCAGCGAACCCTGCACCCTCGAAGAAGTCGGTAATATCTTCAACCTTTCCCGTGAGAGAGTCAGACAAATTCAGAGTAAAGCAATGCGTAAACTACGTCGTCCCCACATTGCAAAACGTCTTAAGGGTTGGTTAGTGTAATTTTTGGTGTAGATTGTTGGTGTAAGTGATTTCATGTTGAGATAACATCCAACATAAATACCTAACCGACGATACCATTAAAAAATTGCTGGATCAGAAAAACTTAACATATACCTCACATGGTGCATCTAATACCAATAATTCATTCAAGATTTAGAATCTTATAAATTTAGAACCCCATAAAAAATGAATCAAGAATTAATAAGAAATAAATAAAAAATACATAAGAAATCCAAGTAGTATATTTATACTCCGGATAAAAAAAATCCTTTTTTAAAAACTTATATAAGAATAATCATAACTATCAATCTGCGGAGATAATAAAATTTTGCTTTAATTTTTGCTCTGATTACTTCTTTTCTTCATTCTTTAATAATGCCACAAATTCATCGATAATGATTATTGAACAACTGTTTATAAACCATATTAATTAATGAAGGCTGCAAATAACTTAGCTGCAAAGGATTTAGTTTTACGTTTTGCGCAACCAGAAGATTGCAAAGCGCTGTTTGACTTAATCAAAGCCTTAGCTGAATATGAAAAACTATCTGATGCGGTTACAGGTAATGCTGATGCACTCCAAGATCATTTATTTGGTGAGAAACCTTACATAGAAGCAGTAGTTGCTGAATACTCCCACCAAATTGTTGGATTCGCACTATTTTTCCACAACTACTCTACATTTTTGACCAAACCAGGAATCTATTTAGAAGACTTATTTGTTTTAAAAGAGTATAGAGGAAAGGGTATTGGTAAAGCTTTGTTAACAAAAGTTGGTGAAATAGCTAAAGAAAGAAACTGTGGAAGATTTGAATGGAGCGTCCTCGATTGGAATGAACCCGCAAAGAAATTTTATCGCCATATGGGTGCAACTATCTTAGATGAATGGGAAATTTGTCGGGTTACAGAGGAAGGATTAAAGGAAATGAATCATAAGTAAGTAGGAATAATATCCCTCTTCTGTCATTCTCCGAAAACTTTTGTTTTTCATAATCTCAAAGACCTTGTACACAGAACGATTACGGCTTTATTTACTAATATAAAATCTAGACATATAGATTAGGGGTAAAATTTAGTTAATTATGTAATTTTGATTTTTAAAACTCTTACTATTTATAGCTTTTAAGAAACCAGTACAGTTTTCTAGTATTAGTAAAAATCGGAAAGTGACAGAAGAGGAATATTCAACTATTCTACTCGGATTTTCCCCTACACCTTGCACGTCTACTTCAACAACATTTTTGGGAACTCGGAAATTTTTGAAATAGTTAGGTTCAGTCAGTCTGAAACTTTTCTCAAAATATATTCATATATCAATAATATTTGTCATTTATCACAACTTAAACTATTTACAAAACGTAATGTATGACAGCTTGTCATTTGACTCCCGTGAGTAGCGACTTCAGAATTGTAGATGGAATACTACCCATACCTTCTTTGTAGTAGAGAGAACACATAATGAGAAAACTATTTTCAATCTTAGTTGCAGGCTTGGTAATGTTGAGCTTTGCATTCGCTCCTCCAGCTTTAGCGGGTGATGCTGCTAGCGGTAAGGCTATCTTCGCTGCTAATTGTAATGCTTGCCATCTTGGTGGTAATAATGTGGTGAATGCTGCTAAAACTCTCAAGAAAGCTGATTTAGAAAAATACGAAAAAAATTCTTTGGAAGCTATCGTATATCAGGTTAGTAATGGTAAAAATGCAATGCCTGCATTTAAAGGACGCTTAAATGATAAGCAGATCGAAGATGTTGCAGCATATGTTCTACAGCAAGCTGATAATGGCTGGAGCTAGGAATAAGGTTAAGAAATAAAAATTGAAGTCAAGTAATTTATTTCTATTTCTAAAGCTGGTTAATCTAGTTTGATTGTCAATCTGATTAGCTGTCGTAGGGTGGACAAGAGTGTTCGCTTTACTAAGGGACTTCTGAAGGATAATTTGTCCAGATTACTGTAGGGTAAATTTCTACTTACCTAACTAAAATATGTCAGGGAAGTTTGAAATACAGTATTTATACTTGCACTACTGTTTTCACTACAGAATTTGCTGGATGTCTTATAATTCGGATGTCCCTTGTTTTAAATCCCTAATGAGAATTATTTTTGATAATAGATTATATTAATATAGGTAAAATTAAATTTTCTTGCTTAGTTGTTTGCTTACATTGAAAAACTGTATCTAATTTAAAATACCAAGTATCTACTCTTAGTCAGATTAAAATTACCTGGGGAAAATTGCTTCAATCCTGAGATTCTACAGTTTTAAAATTATTCAATGAACTATAAACTGAATGACTAAACATAAAGATAGAATTAGCTTATATAGTTCAATCAATATAGTTGAATCTGTATAGGTTAAATTTAGTTTTGCAAACTACTAATCAATAACCAATAAATAATAAGTATTGTAATAATCTTACAGTTTCATATATCAAATTATAAGTATATTACCGTATAGCTTTGTCTAAGTAGGTGGGTATAAATAAAGGCAACTATGTAACAGATTGTAAATCAGCTTTAAACTCTTACCCCGACTGCCGATTGCCGATTGCCTACTGCCTGTCTTAATGACAATTTTCAACACCAACCTACTTAGTAATCAAAGTAAGCAGATTTTCAGTATGTAAGATTGATATATAGAAAGCAGAATATATTTTTAACTTTAGAGTTAGATAAATTCAGAGTTAGATATAGAGGGAAATTAAATTTCCAGTAAGTTTCAAATCCAAGTCTCAGAAAGTCCCCAAAATTAGGTGAAACTCCATGAAAGACTTATATAATTTGATTGCAAACTTATTATTGTCAGTAATTCTTAGTTTATCATTTAGTCTATTATTAATAACATCAGCATCAGCAGCAGATTTATCTCCCAGTGAAACTACAGCAACCAAGCTATTCAAAATGGGAGTAGAAAGAATGCAGAAACAAGAATATTTGCAAGCTGTAGATGCCTTAACACAAGCTATTGAGAGTAATCCCGAATATACCGCAGCACATTATAGTCGCTGCTTAGCTTACCTCGAATTGCAGGATAATCAAAATGCCATTCAAGATTGCGATCGCGCGATCAAATCATCATCCAAGAAATCTGAAAATTATCTATCTGAAGCCTATTTAAACCGAGGATTAGCCTATTATCGACAGGGAAATTACCAAGCAGCTATTTCCGATAATTATCAAGTAATCAAGCTTAAACCCCATGACTTTCGAGCTTACTATAATTTAGGAATCACAGTTGCAGCAACTGGTAATTATCAGCAAGCAATACACGCATTTAATATTGCTCTGACTCAGGTTCCACAATTTTCTCACCTATCCCTAGCAAATATATATAACGATAGGGGTTTTGCAAATTTGAAATTATATAACTTACCAGCAGCATTCTTGGACTTCTCCCAAGCAATTCGTTTCAATCCTGAAAATGATGTAGCTTTATTGAATAGAGGATGTACCTGTACTAAAATTGGCTGTTTATCTAATGCGATCGCGGATTTTTCTAAGTTAATTGAGTTACAACCACATAATCCCCAAGCTTATTTAAATCGCGGTATTGCCAGATATAGTTTAGGATATGAATATTCTGCAATTCAAGACTTACAAGCAGCAGCAGGATGTTTCGCGCTTCGAGGAGAAGATATCGCTTATCAACAAGTATTAGATTTAATTATTCATTACCAAAATAAAATACAATTAATTAGCTTTTTATAATTAGAGAATGAAAAATTTAGATAACTTAAGTAACACTTAAATAATAAGTAGAAGATAATAATTAGAAGATAATAATCAAATAATATGCGAGCCAGAATAGAGGATGATTTACTAATAATTAATAAAGAAGATGTACCAGATTTTAAAAAAGGTGGTTCAACAGTTAGAAATAGTTACTTTTGGGCTTTACGTTCTATCGCTGGTAAAGCTTCTCGTTACGGGGATTGGGAATATGAGTCGGAAATATGGATTGCATTAGGAAGAATGTTACTTTCCTTTGCTAGCTCCGGTTATTTGGGTCTCAAAGAAACTATTTTAGAGTTTCCATCGGGACAGCAAATACCACCACCATTAAGAGATATATCTACTTGGGAGTAAGAAGAGCAGAGGAAGCAGAGGAAGCAGAGGAAGCAGAGGAGAAAATTACTCACTACTCATCATTTATTATTTTTCCTAATTTAATTTCTTTCGGAAAAAATATAAGTTATAACTTATTACTTATTACTAATTCCCCATTCTCTTCTCAAAAGCGAATACATTGCATGATTAATATAGCGTCCATAAAGATATTCTCGTTCTCGTATGATACCTTCAAACTTCATCCCTAATCTTTCTGCCACTGCTCTACTTTTAAAATTACCTTCTGCTGCCGGAATTTGAATTCGATTCAGATTAAGGGTATCAAATGCATAATCTATGAAGATTTTACACGAATCTGTAATAATTCCTTTACCCTGCATATCTTCGCTTAACCAGTAACCTATTCCTGTTTGATGATTGATTTGGTCAATAAAGTTAAAATCGATTACTCCAATAATATTATTATCTAAAACTATTGTACATAATAAGCCATTCTTTTCAGTATACCGTTGCAAAGATGATTTAATGAAAAAATCTATATCTTTGAGTGTTTGAGTGTCGTCAACCCACCCTAACCATTCACGCAAATAATCACGATTTTTGTTTATGAGCATGAATAATTGCTCTGCATCGGTTTTTTGAATTAAACGGAGTGATAAGTTTTCGCGAACCTGTTTAGAAAACATAGTAATTATTTTTAATTTATAATATAGAACCGTATAAATAAGGGGACGATTCAAAATCGATAAAAAGTTTTTTAGCTAAGATAAATCACCATTATTTCGGTAATCGCTAAATCTCTTGTTATATCGTTGCTTGATTTTAGTATCTATAAACGTAATTACTTTGTTCGAGGGATTAATCAGCCGCTAAAAGCAAAATTAACTCCTTAATCCGAACTGAAGTTAAATATTAAAAAATTACGATAATTAACTTCAAATTCTTATAAAATATGGACTAAAACTTAGTTTATAAAGATACTTATTTTGATTTTCCTTAATTGCAAATATTCTCATAGGATATGGAGGAATTGTAATTTAAGAAACCCCTTCGAGTACCATTTTAGGAACTAATACCTCCTTGTCTACTAATGTAATACCTAAGAAACTTCCATCTTCATGGTAAATACGTGCATAATCGGTAAAATTTCTCTCTAGATTAATAATCTTTAGGTCAATCAGTTTATTAATACGTTGACCCTGACACCATCTTTTCGCTAATTCATCCGGTAAAATAATCTGATATAAATGTTGTAAGGGTAAATCTGGAGAAACAAGTTGGAAATTTCCAGCTTCAAGTTGTGCTGATAACTCTTCAAAGGTGATACTATCTGGTAACTCAAAACCGCTACTCTGGGTGCGTTCTAGTGCAGCTAAAGTACCTCCAGTACCTAACATTGCACCCAAATCCCGTGCGATCGCTCTAATATATGTTCCTCCACCACAGCTAATAGCTACGTCTAATTCTGGGTATTCTTGTTCTCTGGTCTCTAATATTTGAATATCAAAAACTTCTACATTTCTCATAGGTGCTTCTACTTTCTCACCTTTTCGCGCTAGTTCATATAAACGTTTCCCATCTACCTGAATAGCGCTGTAGCTTGGTGGTATTTGCTCAATTTTGCCGATGAATTGCTGTAGTGTGGTTTTGACAGTTTCCCAATTTAGATGAGAAACTTTCTGCTCGGTAATTATTTCTCCCTGTAAATCGTCTGTGGTTGTTTGAATACCCAGTTTGATAGTAGCGTTGTAAGCTTTAGCTGTAGGTAAGTATTGTAGCAAACGGGTTGCTCTACCTACTGCAATGGGTAAGACACCAGTTGCAGCAGGATCTAAGGTTCCTGCATGTCCCACGCGTTTGATACGCAAAAGTTTTCGTGTCTTTGCAACGCAGTCATGGGAAGTCCAGTCAAAAGGTTTATTAAGATTGAGGAAACCAAGCACTTGATAATGGTTTGAATATAAGTAGACCTTTTAAATATAAAATGGATGGATGGAAATATAACCGTGAAAAGAAACCATACATCAAATCGAACTTTTGAAAATTATTCTTATAGGAAAGATAAAAATATCAATTCACCTATTAATTTCATAATATACATATGTGCCTTACGAAAATGATTACTCTACATTATGAATACTCCCCCTGATGCCCGTCAATATTCACCTGCAACTTTAAATAATCGCAAACCGATATTGGAGATACTTGAGAAAGTTCTCCCACCACAGGGAACAGTTTTAGAAATTGCTAGCGGTACGGGGGAACATGCTGTTTATTTTGCACCACAACTAAGACCCCGGAAATGGATACCTTCCGACCCTAATCCTAATGCGATCGCAAGTATTGCAGGGTGGCAGAAATTTTCACCTTCTGAGAATTTATATCCACCAATTGAGCTGAATGTATACAGCGAAATTTGGTCTGTAGAATATAATGCTACATCTAAATGGAAATATATTGACGATTTACAAGATAATCCTATTACTGCAATTGTCAATATCAATATGATTCATATTTCTCCTTGGGAGATGTGTTTGGGATTAATGGCTGGTGCAAAGCGCATTTTACCTAATGAAGGTATTTTATACATGTATGGTCCATATAAACGAAATGGGAAACATACAGCTCCAAGTAACGAGGTTTTTGATTCATCATTGCGATCGCGTAATCCCCAATGGGGTGTAAGGGATTTAGATGATGTGATTGCAGTTGCTTCCAAAAATAATCTGGAACTTGTACAAGTATACGAAATGCCAGCGAATAATCTATCTGTGGTATTTAAGTTAAATCAAATAGGCTGAAACGTTAACTAATGCCGATTTAACTTTTTTTATGTGAACCAAAACAGGAAGAAATTAACCAACGAAATTAACTAACGAAATTAATCAGTAATTATGAGATAAGAAAGAAGAATTGGGAATAATCTACCCCAATTCTCTTCAAAATATGAGCGACCCACAAGGTGGGAATTCAAAATTCAAAATTCAAAATTCAAAATTCAAAATTAACAGGACTTACGCAAAACCCACGTAATTCCGTCCGAGACCGTTTGCGTAGCATGTCCGTTAGGACTTTCCGTTTGCGACGTAATCGCCGAAATCTTGAGATTGCTATTCTACGACAACCCTTTCAGGGAACCCTACACTACGTTCGGGTCGCAATGACAAATCTTCGTTACGTAAGTCCTAATTAATTCAGTTCCACCTTGCAACAAATGAAACTTGTACATTTTTTGATAAATTCTCAAACCCCTGATATATAGAGTTTATAAAATGTGCAAGTTAGAAGCATAGATAAGTGTGAGAGGTTTTTAAAAACAAGTATTTTATAGCTTGAAAGGAGGCTAATGAAATACTTGTTTGGATAAGAATAATGATTTAATCATTTTGAATTAAACCATTTTTGATTAAATTGCAGTCACTATCGAAATCAAAATTTCAAGATACGATAGAAAAGAATGCAGATTTTTTTAATGTTAACTTTTGCATCAAAAATATGAAAGAAAAATAAGTAAGGTAAGTGACGGATATTTACTTATTACTTTATTACTTATTACTTCTTACTCCCTTCCCAGATTCTCAATTTATTATCATTAGCAGCACTACCACTAATTATACTGCGATCGCCAGCAGTAAAAATAACAGAATTTACTCCCGCATCACTTCCCGACAAGGTATGAATTACTTTACCTTCCTTTAAATTCCATAATTTAATTGTTTTATCTTCAGCAGCACTGACTAAAGTTTTACCATCAGGGCTAAAAGCAACTGAATTAATATATTGGGAATGACCGGATAAATTATTAATTAAATTTCCCGTTTCTACTTGCCATAATTTGATGGTTTTATCAACGCTTCCAGTGGCAATAGTCTTATTATCCGGGCTGAAAGCAATAGTTCTAACGCTATCATTATGCCCTGAAATTGAGCGAATTAAATTACCTGTCTCTAAATCCCACAATTTAACAGTTTTATCCTGACTCGCGCTAGCTATTGTTGTGCTGTCGGGACTGACAGCAACTGCAAAAATACCTTTTGTATGTCCCGTTAAAGTTTTAAGTAATTGACCTGTTTTGGCGTTCCAAATTTTAATTGTATTATCCCAACTGCTGTTAATTATTTTTTTGCCATCAGGACTATACACCAAGGATCTAACTGCCTTTTTATTAGCTTCAATTGTACGAATATTTTTTCCAGTTTCTACTTGCCAAATTTTGATAATTCCCTTTTTACTACTACTAGCAAGCTCTTGACCATCGGGATTAAAATTAACGGATAAAACCCCTGAAGAATGTCCTGTCAAAGTGCTAACTAAATCTCCTGTTTGAGCATTCCAAATTTTGATATTATTATCTTCACTAGAAGTGGCAATTAAAGTTCGCTGGGGATTGATTGCCACTGACCAAATAGTGTCGGTATGACCGGAAAGAGTTTTAATATTTACATTGTCCCATATTGATTTTTCAGTATTATTTGTTGTAGCTAAAGGGATTGGAGATTGGTTTATTTCTTCTTGTGTATTTTTGGAATCGGAACAAGCAAATATACCCGTAGATAAAACTATTAAGCTAGTAGTTTTTAATACTTTTTTAAATTTATTAATCTTATTCACAATCGTATCAAACCTCATTATTGTTCAGGAAAATTTTCAGTAAATCGATTTAGAAATGATAATATATTAAGTTAGAACTCACTCGGATTAATACTTAAAAAAATTTGAAATAATTTGCGATCGCTGTAACTTAGCCAAATAGGGAATTGCTTACATTAATTACTGTTGTTCTAAATATAAAATAGTCAGTCGCTACACTCCAATTCCGACATTAGTAATATCCTACGGGAACATTTTCAACGAACCGCCATTTCGGGATTATTACTCTTCCCTTAAAGAGAAAAGCTTTAAATGCGGTGCGAACAAGGTGCACGCTTCCCTCACCGCATCGCAAGCGCAGCAAGAGAAAGGAATATATTTTTTTATTTTTCTCCCGCTCAGGAAGAGGCTTGTCTCTTGGTGTGCATACTCTGTGAGCAGCTTTGTCCACCCGCTTGTGATGAAAAATCACCGGGGTCAGTCGCTATGCTCCAATTCCGGCATTAGTAATACTCTTCGAGAACGTCTTCGACGAACAAAATTAAAAATTATTTATTTTCTCTTTAATTTTGAATTGTCTTGGTGCGCGTTCCCTAGGTGATTAAAAATCACCGGGGTCGCACCGCTTTTGCATTTTTAATTTTGAATTGTTTCGGTCGCATCGCTATCCTTAATTAATCAATTAAAAATTATTTATCTTCCCTTTAATTTTGTATGCTGGCATTTTGAATTATTTCGGTCATCTCCCGGTTTACCAGAGGTTAAATATTTGTAATACTACTGTCAAAACATTCTCAAAAACATTCTCAAAAAAAGTTTTTAAAAAGCAGTTATTTGAGTGCTAATACAAAATCATAAGAGTTTAGGAAATTGATACCAATACTTTATTGAGAGAGAACGTTAATCTAGCAAGATACCCACCTGCAAAGTATATGTCTGCATCTCTACTAGCATAGGATATACTTAAATCATTGATAGCATAAATCTGATTATTTAAATATCAAAGATTTTAAAGTTGATAAGGAGAACACGAATATTATAAATAATTATGCCTCCTTACTTAACAAAAACTGCATTCCTATTAATCCAGTTTAGAAATGCAGTTTTTGAGATTGATTTACAAGACTTGACCCGGATTTTCGCAGATGTCTTTTACAACGAACTTACACAAGGAAGGGTTGATTTTTCTCTATTCCCTATTACTTACTCGGAAAAAATGTTTAATTAGTTTTGCCGACTTATCTTATGTATTCATGCTTTTCATAAATTAGTCAGGACTTACTCATTCTTAATTGCTTTAGCAATTTCAGTTGCACTCAAAGACTTAATTAAATTCACTTCTACAGATGAACTAGAAATTGTCTTGACATAAGAAGCATTCAGGTAGGAAATATAGTCAGATTTACCACCCACATAGGTTTGAAAAAATGGTACACTCAAAGCCTTCATATAATATCGTGCTTGAGCAGGATTTACCCCTATAACCTCAGAAGGTAAGGATAATTGAGTCGCTGAAGAATTATCGCTACCGCTACCAATCGCAGAAAAGTGAGTAGCTCCGGTGAGCAGAGCTAGATATCTTTGGGAATTAGAAATCCATGAAAAAGGTAAAATCTGTTCGTATAAAGCTGGTGTAATAGTATCGTCACTGCTAGCAACTATCATGACTGGGGTTTGGATTTTCTGTAATCCTTCTTTACCAAATAAACTGCTAGTAATTGGGTTAACTGCAACTACTGCTTTGACTCTTTCATCCCGGAGATTCTGGTCTACTTGTAAAACTTCTTTCAACGGATTACTTGCACGACACTGGAATATTAAAGACATATTCCAGCTTTCTTTTAATACTTCTTCTTGACAATCTTTCCTTAGTTTGGCGTAATTAATTTCTGCACCTGCTAATGCTAATGCTGTATAACCCCCAAAAGAATGTCCGAACACACCAACCTGTTCTAGGTTTAAACGATTTGTATACTCAGATTTCTCTTTATTCAATCCTTCTAAATGGTCGAGTACATACTTAATATCCAAAGGACGATGATAAAATTCCTCTGGTGTCACCAGTTCGCTTGCTGACCCATCCAAAAGCGATCGCAATTGTTTAGTATCACTACCAGGATGATTTGGTACTATAACTGCAAAACCATGAGAAGCTAAACGCTCTGCTAAATATCTAAAATTTGTGCTATCTGAACCCAGACCATGAGAAATTACAATCGCAGGTGCTGGAGTTGTAATACTAGGAAGATAAACCTGAGTAATTATTAATCGATTACGGACGCTATCAAAGACCTTTAGCTTGCGATCGCTTACTTTAAATCTACCAGGACGACGCAATGAAGGTAAACTTTTAACGTTAATATTCTTGGGATTAGTCGCTGCTTCTGTAGAAGATTTCTGCGAAACTGCTTCTACTGCACGATTAGTTTCATTGACCAGCTTTTCTAATTCCGCAGCAATACTTAAGGTTCTAGCTAAATTAATATGAACGCTAGTACCTGGATACTTACGCAACAAATTCAATAAAGTAAATCCCTCTTTATCTGAAGATGCTAAAATCAGTGCCGAACGCAAAGCATGAAAACCTGAATCCTCTTTACGGGACTCAGTTTTAACTATTTCTCCCAACCTTTTAAGTAAGAACTCTCCTTGGGGAGTATAAAGAAATTGCGAAACAGCTACTGAATTTACTTCAATAGGACTAATTAAAACTCTTCTTAATTCTTGTAATTGTTCTGGCTTTAGGTAACGAGTATAAACTGCTAAATCTTCTCCAATTTCTCCATTTTTGGCATATTTTTCCAAAGCATCAACAGAAATTGAACGCTCTAAAGCTGAATAAGAAGCATAAACTCGTTCTGCCGCTGACACCTGGCTACTGATACCAACAGCTGGTAATAAAACAGACAAAACTAAAGGTAGCGAGTACTTACCCAGAGTGCTAGTCCAATTGCCAAACAAGCTATTCATCCTCAATAAAAAACTGTGAAGTTCCGTGATGAGGCTTCGGCTATGGTAGTTATTATTACACCCTGCAGTTAGTCAAAATTTGGTAGCTATTTAAACACCCTAATTAAACAATCAAAATAGCCGCCTCAAGTCAACGTAAATATATAACAAATACAATCTTTTTGTTCAAAGACAAAGTCTAATTGTTCTTTCCATACAAAGATTAAATAAGTAATACAACTTATCTTCAATGTATTGAATAATTGAACCTGACTAACGAGCTAATCATAACAAATCATTAAATAAATTGCCTCAGTACTTTATAAGTAACCATAAAGAGGAAATTAAGGTAAATTAAAACATAGTAAAAATACTTAAAAATACGAATAAAAATTATTTATTACCTAGAGCAACCACTATAGAACCTAATACTACGAATACTGCACCCGATGTGTTGATAAAGTTGAAATTTTCTCTGGAAATAAAATATGGAAATATTGTAGAAAACAGAGCGATCGCAGACAGGGTAACAATAGGGGTACAAGCCAGAACGGCACTGACTTTTGAAGCTTCCCAATGTTCTAAAGCCTCAGCAAAAGCACCATATGCAATTACAGTATTTAAAGCACAAAAACTGAGTACCCCTAAATGGAAAAAATTTAATGTAAAAAATGTTTCAGTCGCTGCAAAGGGGGTGAATAAAAAAGCACATCCACCATAGATGATTAACATAATCTGTGATGAAGATAAACTGTGTAACAATTGTTTTTGTGCCAAAGCATAGATAGCCCAACTAATGGCAGCAATAATGATTAAGATTATTCCTAAAGAATAATTACTTGGTAATAAAGCTAGATTTAATATTTTTTCATGAAAAAATAAGCAAAAACCCAAAGTTAAAATGCTGATACCAATCCACTGTCGAATAGTGTAGCGTTCATCAAAGATAAATAAACTGCCAAGACCCATTATAAAAGGTGCAAGCTGAATTAAAACCTGTGCCGAACCGGCTGATGTCAAGGATAAACCTTTAAGAAATAGTAAGTAGTTAACTGCTAAAAAAATTACTGCTGTACCTAATAGTTTCCACGCAGATAATATCGAAGTGATATTAGGTAGATTTCCCTGTAATGACAAAACAATAGATAACAAAACAAAAGCAACACTAAAGCGAAACCAAGTGATAGTAAAAACATCAACCACTTGTAGAACAATTGTCAGTGCAATTGGTAAAATACCCCATAAAAGAACAGTTAGTATAGATAAAGCTAGACCATTGCGCCAATGTCCAGAAGTTTGATGCATTTTGCTGTTAAAAATATACGTTGAAAATATACGTTAAAAATATACGTTAAAAATATATGTTGAAAATATATATTAAATAAATAGTCCAAAGCGATCGCTTATCATGGGTGCTTTGCACCATCGCTGCGGGAAAAAAGTTAACTGTCTTTGTGTAGCATGGGCATTAGCGATCGCTATAAATTAATTATCCAAAAGATTATCAAAAATAATTATCAAAAACAATTATCAAAAACAATTATCAAAAAAAGTCTCTCATCCAAGGTGTTGTACCAGTAAATATTTGATTAGCATCATTAATCACGGGCAATGGTGCACTTAATTTGCCTAAAATTTGTAACTGATAAGCTGAAAATAAACCTGAATACAGGGTTGCTAGACTTTTAATATCTAGCTTTATCTTACCTTTACCACCTTTTGTCACCTTACCGCATCCATCTTTGACCGCAAGAATAAATTTTCCGTTATTTTCAGGTATCAAGTCGTCTTCTACTTGTAAGTGCAACTCAGTTTCTAAATTTCTAGGATAACCCCGTTCGGATAAAGCTTGGACAACATTTACTATACGCAACATCCAGCGCTCTGGTACTATGACTTTTGCATTCTGCTGGGGTAATAAAAGCGTCAGTAAGTCAATTGAAGAACTCCGCCACCGTAGTTTACCAATTTGAGAACTGTGATTTCTAACTAGATTCCAGAAAGTATATGCAGCAGCTGGTGTTAAAACTATCCAGTCAAGAATGTTTAAAAATAAAGTGTTATTCTCTTCATGCTGATAAAAAATAACGTAACCTTCCGGTTTATCCGAGGAACCGAATAAATATGCGTAAGTATTTTCTACATTACTAGGTTTAACAATTTTGTGCCAGTTAAAATTATGTCGCTCTAAGTGTCCATTTATAGACTGTGCTTGCTGTGAATACAATTCACGAAGTTTCTTTTCTTCCTTATTTTCTCCCGGAGATATTGACACTAGAGGTAAAACCTGATTACTTAATTCTTTCCTAATATCTAGACTGTTAGTCGGAACTTCCCATACAAAACGACTTCCTGCTTGTTCATAACCGACTTTCCTGTATAACCTCTGCACAGCTGGATATAAAACTGAAGTTGATACCCCTTGAGTATAAAGCTCTTTGATAGTCTCCTGCATCAAACTTACCGCGACCCCACCACCACGATATTCTGGAGCAATAGCAACTGCTCCTATTCCCGTCATAGAAACCTTTTTTTCACCCCACCACTGACTCATCGGAATAGTACCCAAACCACCAGCGATTTGATTCCCTTGACGTAAAGTACGAATGTTTTCTAAACCAATCAGATTCAGATACTTTTCTTCCTCTTCAGGAGAACCTACAAAGCACTGAGCTACAACTGCTCCTAATAGCTTTAATTCTTCACTACCCTCTGGAGTACCGTACTCAAAATTAGACATCATCTAACTACTGTTAACTAGTATTACTGCAAATTTCATGTTACAAGAATACTACAAAAAGCCTATGACTTGAAAAGTAATCTTTTCATCAAGTAAATCATTTAAAACTCATGGAAATCACGTTAAAGTTTTGTTAACAGGATTAGCCTAAAAATAATGAAAAAGCAGTTAACCGAAGGTAGCATCGCACCTTTACTTGTAAAATTAACGCTACCAATGGTTTGGGGAGTATTTGCAATTATCGCTTTTAATCTAGTAGATACCTATTTCGTAGGTCAACTAGGTACAAAGCAATTAGCAGCAATGAGCTTTACTTTCCCCGTAGTTATGACTCTGGGAAGTTTAGCAATGGGACTGGGTGTAGGTGCAACATCAGTTATTGCTCGTGCAATTGGGGAAGGGGATCATTCTCGTGTAAAGAGGTTTACTACTAATAGTTTGACTTTAGCTATTGTTTCAGTAGTTATCTTCGTTTCCATTGGTTTAGTGACCATAAATCCTTTATTTACAGCCTTGGGTGCAACTCCTGATGTAATGCCCTTCATTGAGCAGTATATGCGAATTTGGTACTTCGGGATGGTCTTTCTGGTGGTACCAATGGTAGGGAATAGTGCTATTCGAGCTTCTGGTAATACACTCACACCTAGCATTATTATGACAATCGCATCTGTGATTAATATTGTCTTAGATCCGATTTTAATTTTGGGTTTGTGGGGTTTTCCTCGCTTAGAGCTACAAGGAGCTGCGATCGCTACCGTGATTTCTCGTGCAATTACCTTAATTGCAGGACTGCTGGTACTATATTTCCAGGAAAAAATGCTTTCTTTGAAATTACCAAGTATTCAAGAAACCCTATGGTGTTGGAAAGATATTTTATACGTCGGTTTACCAGCAGCAGCAACCAGTATGATTACTCCAATTTCCATTGGTGTTGTTACTAGTTTGCTGGCAACTTTTGGAGCTACAACTGTTGCTGCATTTGGGGTAGCTTCCCGAATAGAATCATTTGGTATGATAGCTTTGATGGCACTGTCTTCTAGTATTGCCCCCTTCATCGGTCAAAATTGGGGTGCGAATCAATACATGCGGGTACGAAAGGCAATGCAGTTGAGCTTCATGTTCAGTTTATTCTGGGGAGCAATGGTTGCAGTAATTTTAGTTCCCAGTTCACAGTGGTTAGTTGCTTTATTTAATCAAAATCCTGAAGTTATAGAAATAGCAGTTCGTTACTTGTGGATAGTTCCCCTCAGTTACGGTAGCGCAGGAATTATTCAAATCGCTAGTTCTATTTTTAATGCTTTGGGTAAACCCATCCCCTCAATTATCATGACAGTTTTACGGATGTTTGTACTTTATATACCTTTGGCTTATTTAGGAGGCAGATTTTTTGGAGTAAATGGTATTTTCGCAGCAGCAACTATTGCAAATGTAGCGGTTGGAATTGGAGCTTTTATTTGGACTCAGAGAACTTGTAGTTTGAAAGATGTTTCTTCTCAAAAAGCTGCCAGTTTGTAGAGTCATAAATTGCAATATATACAACAAAATTCTTAACCGGGGGCTGGATTTTCATCATCGCCAACCACCATTAAATCATACAGGTAATTGAGGACGACTTAAACGACGAGTCGGTCATAACTGCAATTGGGAATAGGGAATAAAATAAAAGCATTATCCGTTACCCATTACCCTATGCTAGTATCTTCCTCTAAACTTTATGAGCATTTTATTGAACAGGTAATTGGTTTAAGTCAAAAAAAAGATTTTTCATTAACTGCTTTAATCAGTAACTATGTGAGTATGAATTATCAACTGAAATTAGAGCAAATTGACAAGCTAAAAGCTTGGTTAGATGACTTTAGACCATTTGATAAAACAATGCTCGCCGAACTCAAAAAGCTCTATGATGTCCGCTTTACTTACAATTCTAATGCCATTGAAGGAAATACTTTAACTCAAAGTGAAACCGAGTTAATTTTAACTAAAGGGATTACCATTGGTGGTAAGACTCTCGATGAACATTTAGAGGTAATTGGGCATAAGGAAGCAATAGACTATATTGAGAGTTTAGCCCAAAAAGATACGGAAATTAATGAATGGGAAATTAAACAAATACACAATCTGATTCTGAGGAAAATTAACCCTAACGAAGCAGGTTGTTATCGGCAATTGGATGTGATGCTAGCAGGAACAAATTATATTTATCCTCCCCATTATTTACTATCTCAATTAATGGCAGATTTTGTTATCTGGCTCAATTCAAATACTGCTTTAACACTCCATCCGGTAGAATATGCGACAATGGCGCATTATCGTTTTGTTTCTATCCATCCTTTTCGAGATGGGAATGGGAGAACGGCTAGATTATTAATGAATTTATTGTTAATCCGTGCGGGGTATCCCATTGTGGTAATTAATAATCAAATTCGCAATGATTATATTAATGCTTTGGCTTATGGACAACAAAACCAAGATGATTTAACTCGGCTTTTTGATTTGATTTGTGATGCTGCTATCAGTTCATTGGTGGAAAATTTAAGGTTATTGGTAACTGCAAGTAGCAGTAGAGAAAAGGGGCAGACTTTTTATCAGGAAATTACTGATTTTATTGATAAGAGTTTTAGGTAATGGGTAAAAGACAAAGAAAAATGTGCCTCAGTTGCGGTTTTCTGAGTTTGATGAGAGAGTGAGATTTATTACCTTGTCCTCACCCATTGGAACAAGAGAAAATAGTTGGTTTCCTAACCGCAATCGATCGCAAAATTGAAATCCTCTCCCGCCAAATCGACCAAACCGAAAAATTCAAAAAAGGCTTAATGCAAAAGATTTTTATTTTAAAAAGGGAACAGGGAATAGAATAAAAGTATTACCCATTACCTAATAGAAAATATAGGGATTCAAGCAATGCTAAACTTGCAAATCACCAAAGAACAAGTATTTAGTTTAATTGAACAATTATCTTGGACAGAACAACAGGAGATTTTGCAATATCTGAGTCAAAAACTCCATAGTCAACCTGTTGATAGCCAATCTAATTCCGAGCGTGCTTCAGAGCATCCCATTAACCAACTTTCAGGAAAAATTACAGCTTTTCAAGGAGTTAATGCTTTAGTTTGGCAAGAGCAAATTCGGAGTGAGTGGGATGAAACTGGATTATCTTATTGATACTAATATTTTGATCTCATTATTCAATCAAGAATTAACCCGAACCATACCCAATGGTAACATAGGTTATTCTGTCATCACAAGTATTGAGATTTTATCTTTTAAGGGTTTATCTTCGCAGGAAGATAATTTAATTCGCTCAACTTTACAAACTCTGATCGAAGTATCTCTAGATACAACTATTGCCGAAAAAACAATTCAATTAAGGCGAAAATATAGCTTAAAGATGCCTGATGCTGTTATTCTTGGGAGTGTGCAGCAGTGTTAATTACTAATGATAAGCAGTTGTCTAAAATCAGCGAAGTACGGGTTATTTCTTTACCAATGAAAAGTTAGTTAGGGGATAGCAAATAAAATCAAAGTATTAAGCTGTTGTGCATTTAAAATGCACAACAGCAAGTCAAAAGTCAAAAGTCAAAAGTCAAAAGTTAATATAGTTTGAGGTTCCACTCTTGAACTAAATATTATACAAATTAGATACACAACAACTTACCTACTACCCATTACCTATAGCAGGAAGAAAACTAGTATTCTTTCTTTGTAAGGCAGATTTAGTTATGAAAATTGTTTCTATAAACAACAGCCTAGATTCGTCCTTCCGATATTTCTGTCTTAATCTACAATATTAAAAGAAAAAGAATTCTCACTTAATTGAGCAGCTTCCACGTTATTTAAAATCGCAAGTATATCGCTGTTGCCTGTTTGCTGAATAATTGCAGCATTATTACCATTGGTAATAGATAAATCAGAAAAAGTTAAACCTCCTTCCAGAGCTATGATATCTTGTCCTACATAAAAATCAACAATCGTATCTGTACCTTGATTGATATCTAAAACAAAAGTATCCTTACCGATTCCACCGCGAATAATATCTTCTCCTAGACCACCCCAGATAGTATCATCACCGCTATCTCCCATTAAGCGATCGCTCCCAGCTTCACCATAAATTTCATCATCACCTGCTCCACCATGAATGATATCGTCACCTTCACCACCATAGATAATATCTTTCATTTTTAAAGAGGAACCAAAGCGACTTCTGGATTGATTACCAAATAAGTCACCAAAGATAATATCATCATTATCTCCAGCGTTGATTGTGTCATTACCAGTCTTAGCGATAATTATGTCATTACCAGCCTTACTGTCGATAGTATCGCTAATCCCAGAACCTATTAATAAATCAGCATTTGATGTACCGCTAATTGGAGCATTTGGGGTTTTTATATCAGTTGTAATACTAATTTCTTTAATTTCTACTTCTGCTGAAGAAGTGGGGGTATTATCACCAAAAAATAGAAAATTATCTAATTCGTAAGGGTCGGGAAGCAAAGAACTTTCTGGGATGAAAGCTGTATAGTCGCGAACCTCACCGCTAAGTATTGAGGTATCGTTAGCGTAAAGGGTGTAATTATCATCTTTAATAGCTAAGTCATAATTAACTGGTGCAGTTTTAGTATCAAAATCTACTCCTTCTGCTTGAGTAAATAAAGTTCCATTGGGATCATCTTCTGGTTCTTTTGCTCCATCATCTTGTACCCAAATCCGGTCTTCCCAAAAACCAATTTCTACTCCTTTGTTATCATCGCTCAAAGCTATGACACTAAAACCCGCTCTATCTTCTAATTCGTCGCTATCTTTTTTAGCAGTTCCAGAAGTTGTGTGGTCTTCTGCTTTTAGTTGTACTGTAAAGCTAAGAACATAACCAGTACTACGATCGAGGGTAGGAAAATCAGCAGAGTTTAAGGGTTCTGAAGTTAGAGCTGGCGGAATGACGCTTTCGATACCATAATTTATATAACCCGCATATGCTTGATTATCTGTTTCTAAGGTGGTAACACCTCCAGAGGTAGATATATCAGCATTACCACCCAAAATTGATGTGCTGTCTTGATAGTCGAACCAAGGTGATTTGGGTGCAGAGTTTGTTTCTGAGGGTAATTTATTTGTCGTACCGTCGTAGAGAATTATGTTTGTTCCGGTAGTAGCTTTGGGAACGATAGTTACGCTAGGAGAAATTAGAGGAGATAATTTATTTTCTAAGTTTTCAGGATTAATTTCAGATGAATAACTTGAATAACTTGAATAAATTGAATCAATATCTGGTAATTTTGTGGCAATACTATTTTGATTTTTATTACTCAGATTATCTTCATCTTCAATTACTTTCATAATAATTATTTTAACTCTGAATTTGGTTGATGCTGATAAAATCAAATGTTCTTATCGTTTGGGTTTGTAAGGTATTCCAAGATATTCAATATCTTTAATTTATGTCTAAAAATAAATTATTCAATCTAATCGATTTCCAATCCCAACAAACCGGTGTATATGACAAGTGAGATAAAACATTCAAAATCTATTATTCATTTCAAGATGTTTGCCACAGTATTTTTACGGGAAAGTATTATTTATTAAGTGTATATACTTGAAAAGGAAATAATTTTATTACATTTATTACAATATAGCTGGCGCGACCTAAGGATATTTTAAATATGAGAGAGGGCAAATCTGAGAGTTTATGTCGTGAGTTGAAGAATTTTAACAACACTCTAGTAGTTTACCCAGCGAACTTTGCGTGGTTGTTCGTGAAAAGAAAAAGTTGTTTCTCCCCCTGCTTCCAGTCTGCGACAACGCTTTCAGCGAACCGCTTCCTCTGCTTCCCCTGCCTGCCTTTACCCGGCAATTTTGGCTTGGTCGAGTACTAGTATCTCCTTCCGTTATTCTTGCTTACCGATAAAAATTTTAATTTTTGAATTGTAATGGTGTCGGTGAAATATAATCTCTGCCTTAGTACAGTAAACCTTTGTTTACTCAAGTTGAATATTTAATACAATCGAGTGGTTTAAACTAATTCCATCCGTATACTCAAAATAAACATTGAAAACAAATATGGATTATACCCGGTTGATAACATACAAGCTAGATTTATTTTTCTATTAATTTTTCGGCATTGCTGAATTGAAATATGAATTTATCTTTCTCATATTTACTAGCCCCCTTAATCCCCCAAAATTGAGGGCTGGGGGGCTACTCATACTTTTAATCAGCAACGCCAATTTTTCTATACTTAATTTTTGTGTAACTATCTGTGTAATTGATTTTCAACAAAGCCGGAAAGTAATATATCAAAAAAACTAAATAGTTATATAAAGATTGCAAATATTGAGCTTTATATATGAAAAATACATATTATCTAAAGCTGCATAATTAACTAAATAATGTATTATCTTCAAGAATTAGCTTAATTATATTGGGTAATTTTACTTCTAAAGTAAATTTTTATATTTTACAAATAAAGGATAATGTAAATGATACAAGGGTTTTTTCAGATAGCCTTAACGCTGCTGATAATTGTAATAATTTCTCCTATATTGGGAAAATACATCGCCCGTGTATTTATGGGGAAACCAATGCTTTCTGACAAGGTACTCAAACCCGTTGAGCATCTCATATATAAATTAGCGGGTGTAGATATTCAGCAAGATATGAATGGCTGGCAGTATATCAGAGCATTGCTAGTTACTAACCTTATGATGGGAATTATAGTATATTTACTGATTATTTCTCAAGGAGTGCTACCATTAAACCCCCAGAATTTAAGCCCTCCGAACTGGCATCTAACTTTACACACTACAATTTCCTTTCTAACCAATACCGGACAACAACACTACGCTCCTGAGAATACCCTCAGTTACCTGACTCAAACCGCAGGGAATGGTTTTTTAATGTTTACATCAGCCGCAACCGGTTTATGTGCAGGGATAGCCTTTATTCGCGGTTTGACGGGTAAAGAATTGGGTAACTTCTATGTTGATATAACTCGTGGAATCCTGCGGATACTGCTACCAATATCCATAGTTGGAGCGATCGCACTATTATTTTTTGGCGTACCTCAGACTTTGGATGGAACGTTGATCATAGAGACTTTGGAAGGATATAAGCAGTATATTGCCAGAGGACCAGTTGCATCTTTTGAAATGATTAAGTTGTTGGGAGACAATGCAGGTGGTTTTTTTACAGCTAATTCTGCGCATCCTTTTGAAAATCCCAATGGAGCTACCAATTTAATTGAGATTGTAGCAATGGCAGCAATTCCATCTGCTTTATTTCATACTTATGGTGTATTTGCAAAAAAGCCACTTCAAGCTTGGTTACTGTTTTGGATGGCATGTTTAATCTGCATTTTCTTGGTCTTTGTAGTAGCTCTTGGAGAATTGGGGGGGAATCCCATAGTTAATTCTCTGGTGAGATTAGAGCAACCGAATTTAGAAGGTAAGGAGGTTCGCTTTGGTTGGGCACAGACAGCATTATGGGCAGTTATTACTACCGCTACAATGTGTGGTGCTGTGAATAGTATGCATGATTCTTTAATGCCGACTGGAGGATTTGCAACTCTGTCAAATATGTTTCTGAAGGTTATTTGGGGGGGACAGGGAGTAGGAATTGCTTACTTGTTGACCTTTTTGATTTTGACAGCATTCTTGAGCGGTTTAATAGTAGGGAAAACTCCTGAGTTTTTGAGACGTAAAATTGAGAAACGAGAAGTATTTTTTGCTAGCATCATTCTTTTAATTCATCCTTTAGTAGTTTTGATCCCTGCTGCGATAACTTTGACATTTCCGAAAACATTAGGAGGAATTAGTACTTCTGGATTTCATACCATTTCCCAAGTATTTTATGAGTTTGCCTCCGCAGGAGCTAATAATGGTTCCGGTTTTGAAAGTTTGAATGATAATACTCTGTGGTGGAATCTCAGTACATCTGTGAGCATATTACTGGGACGCTATTTACCCATCATTGGTTTTCTACTACTTGCACAGAGCATGACTCAGAAGATACCATTACCAAAAAATTCGGGACAAATAAGTACTGAATCTACTCTCTTCACCAGTATGAACACTGGCATAATTTTAGTTTTAGGATTTTTGACATTCTTTCCAATTCTATTATTAGGACCAATCGCCGAAAATTTGAAGATTGCTGGCATTATTAAATGAAACTGGTAGTTGGTAATTAGGAATTGGTAATTGAGAATAAGAGCACCAAAAACCATAAGTTAAGCATTCTAAATTTTCAGATCCCTCACTCCCCCACTCCCCGACTCCCTCACTCCCTCACTCCCTCACTCCCCCACTAACCATATGATGCAGTCTCTAAATCCCCCAAGCTCTCGTCCTCCACGTCCCCGTTCACGCGATCGCCGTTCATCTCGACAGAAGATGGAAGTAAATTTGACACAGATGTACTTAAGGGCAGTTAAAGATGCTTTCCTGAAGTTAAATCCCCGATATTTATTTTCTAATCCTGTCTTGTTTTTGATTTGGTTGGGTACGATTATTTCTTTGGTACTGACTTTTTCACCAAATATATTTGGTTTAGTAATTACCAAAAATCCCCGATTGTTTCATGGTTCAATTACAGGAGCAATGTTTTTACTCCTGTGGATGAGTAATTTTGCCCAAGCTTTGGCAGAAAGTCGGGGAAAGTCCCAGGGGAATGCTCTACGTACTATAAAAAAAGAAACTATTTCCAAAAAACTTTTTCCTGACGGTTCGATTTTAGAAGTTTCATCTAATACTCTGTTACCAGGAGATACAATTTATGTAGTTACTGGCGATATGATTCCTGCGGATGGGGAAGTTACCATGGGAGTCGCCAGCGTGGATGAATCTGGTATTACTGGAGAATCAGCACCAGTCTTGAAAGAATCCGGTTCGGACGTTGCAAGTTCTGTAACCGGAGGAACTAAAGTTATTTCAGACGAGTTGATAATTCGGGTGAGTGCTCGACCAGATGAGGGCTTTTTAGACCGAATGATTGCTTTAGTTGAAGGTAAAGACAGAAAGAAAACTTCATTAGAAGTAACTTTAAATATTTTACTTAGCTTACAAGGATTTTTGGCTGTCTTGGTAATTATTTCCGTAGCTGCGATCGCTAATTTTTTGGGTAGTCCAATTAGTGTTTCGGTATTTATGGGGATATTAGCAGCTTTACTTCCTACTACTATTGCAGGTCTACTGACTACTGTGAGTATTGCTGGAGTTGATAAAGCTGCACAATGTAATGTTATAGCTACATCGACTCGAACTATTGAAACTTGTACTAATGTTGATACTCTGTTTTTAGATAAAACCGGTACCATTACCCTTGGTAATCGTTTAGCCGAATCATTTTTCCCCCTTAACAATCATTCCTTAGAAGACTTGGCTTATGTTTCCTTAGCTGCTAGTGTGCTTGATGATACACCTGAAGGGAAATCAATCGTTAGATTAGCCGAGAGATTAGGAGCAAGAATTGACTTTGACCGTAATTTTGTCGAAAGCGTACCTTTTTCTGCGAATTCTCGGATGAGCGGTACTAATTTACCTAATGGTCGGATGTTACGTAAAGGTTCGGTGAACGCGATGATTGAATTCGTTCGTCAGATGGGGGAAAAGGAACCACAAGATATATACACAGTTTATCAAAGAGTTGCAACTGCCGGAGGGACTCCTTTAGCAGTTGCAGTCGATGGTGATATTTTTGGGATAATTTACCTCAAAGACATCATCAAACCTGGAATACGCGATCGCTTTTATCAATTGCGACGTATGGGTGTACATACGACAATGTTGACAGGAGACAACAGTATTACAGCAGCTGCGATCGCAAAGGAAGCGGGGGTCGAAAATTTTATTGCCGATGCGACTCCGGAAGATAAAATTAATGTAATTCTTGGTTCTCAGAAAGAAGGTAAAATTGTAGCCATGACTGGGGACGGGACAAATGATGCTTCGGCTTTGAGACAGGCAAATATTGGTATTGCCATGAATACAGGTACTCAAGCTGCCAAAGAGGCTGCAAATATTGTTGATTTAGATTCAGACCCCACAAAGTTAATTGACATTATTAATGTTAGTCAACAGTTATTTATGACCCGTGGAGCTTTAGCTATCTTTTCTTTGACTAATGATGTTGCTAAGTATTTTGCTATTTTACCTTTAATAGTGGCTTCGGCTGAAATTCAAAGTCTGAATGTAATGAATTTGACTAGTGCCAAATCAGCTGTATTATCATCACTTATCTACAGCGCTTTAATTATTCCCGCACTGATTCCTTTTGCGATTACTGGAGTAAAATTAAAAACTAGAAAATCCGACCGAATTCTATCACTGAGTATTCTGATTTTCGGTGTGAGTGGAATAGTGGTACCATTCGTGACAATTAAATTAATTGATATTGCTATTACTGCTATTGGTTTAGCTTAGGAACGTAAATTTATTAACTTACAATTCTTGACTCTAGTGAATACCCTAGTATTTAAGTATTGGAATCAAGTTCTGTATTTCATTTTGTCCACATTCCTTAAGAAGTGATTCATGTAGGAAAATTCCTGTATAACTTCCGGGAACGATTAGGGAATTCAAAATTCGCAATAAAAATCTAGCCATTTAATTTTGAGTTATGGAAAATGGATTGACGGAATTACTTACTTATTAATGTTTACTTAGATAGTCAATTAATATTAAGCAATATTATTTATATATTTACTTCTCAGTTATATAACCGTTAACTATTCATAACCCAGGCAAAACCTTTAATTAAACCGGGCACAAGTACTTATTAATCAATAAAAATTATGCAAGGTATTTTCAAGAATCTTCTCAAAGATGCTCTTAAAGCAATTCGCTTAGTTTTAATACTATGGATAATTACCGCAGTAATATATCCACTTTTTATACTTTTTGTGGGTCAGAATTTTTTCCCTTTTCAAGCCAATGGTAGTATGCAGAGTTATTTGGAAGGGAATGAACCTATAGGTTCTACTTTAATTGGTCAAAGATTTTTTTCAGACGAATATTTTCAAAGTCGCCCTAGTCAAGTTAAATATAGTTTAGGGAAAAAAGCTAAACCTAATGGTATATCTGGAGCTAGTAACTTTGCACCTGAAAATTCAGCATTAATAGAACGCGTCAAACAGGAGACAGCTTTTTTAGCTGATGAAAGTATACCTCCTTTAGCCGACCTGATTTATTCTTCTGCTTCTGGTTTAGATCCCCACATTTCTCTAGAAGCTGCGGAGAAACAAGTACAAAGGGTTTCTCGCGCTCGCGGACTCCAGCAGGATGAAGAGCAAGATTTATATAAGTTAATTAGACAACACACAGATAATAGATTTATAAGTATATTTGGTGAACCTGGGGTAAATTTACTCAAATTAAACTATAAACTTGATATCAAAGAATTTACACGTCCGGGAAATTAAGAAAGTAAAGGACAGCATAAGGTTTTCCAAAGACTATTTTTCTAAAGACTATATGTAATTCCATAGCTTTTGTATAGATGGTAGCTCTTGTAGCGGGACTTAGGCAAAAAACATGTCAATAGTTATTTTGATTAGGACATTGAAATGGGTATCAGCAAGTAAAAAATATTAGAGTTTAAGCTCTACGCATTTAATTTGTATATTTATGGTTACATGAGCCGAATGTGAGAGAATCTTATTCCTTCTGATTTGTTTGTTGTACATTTTTAATGCACGACAGCTTACATCATAACTTCTGTGGCTATAGCTATATATCTACGGCTATATAAAAAATTTATCTAAACTTTGGGTATCTAAAATTGGAATTTTGTCCTGCTTTAGCAATTCTCACCGGGTATGTATTATTTAAAAACTTTACCCCTAGGGGTACGTAGAAATTTTCAACTCGGAGCAAAGCGACGTGACTCGTGTAATTGGTTTAATGAGCGGTACTTCAGTCGATGGTATTGATGCTGCTCTGGTTGATATAAATGGTGAAGACTTAGATATAAATTTAGAATTTATTGCGGGTAAAACATACCCTTATCCCAGTGAACTACGAGAAAAAATCCTAGCTGTGTGCTGTGGAGCTAGTATTTCAATGGCAGAATTCGCACAATTAGATAACGCGATCGCTTTTGCTTTTGCTCAAGCTGCAAAGAGTATTCAAAAAAATTATCATGTTGCGAGTCTGATTGGTTCCCACGGTCAAACTGTATATCATCAGCCTCCACAAATTCAAGAATTAAAAGCAGAAAAATTATCTACTGGTTACAGTTTGCAGTTAGGAAATGGAGCCTTAATAGCTAATCTTACCGGTTTAAAGACCATAAATAATTTTCGTGCTGCTGATATCGCATCTGGGGGACATGGAGCTCCTTTAGTCCCCCGTCCGGATGCAGCTTTACTCAGCCACCCCGATATGAGTAGTTGTATTCAAAATATTGGCGGTATTGGTAATGTTACTTATATCCCAGCCCGTGGTAATAATTGGTTAGATAAAATCTGCGGTTGGGATACAGGACCGGGAAATAGTCTTTTAGACCTAGCTGTAGAACATTTGACATCTGGAGAGAAAAAATACGATGATGGGGGAAAATGGGCTGCTAGCGGTCACCCATGCCATAAATTAGTAGAGATGTGGCTCAAACAAGAGTATTTTCAATTGTCTCCACCAAAATCTACCGGTCGGGAATTATTTGGAACTGAGTATGTACATAAATGTTTCCAGGATGCTCAAGAATATGAACTCAATTCTGCTGACTTTTTAGCAACATTAACAGAACTAACTGCTGCATCCATAGTTCATAGCTATCGCAGCTTTTTACCGCAAATGCCGGAAAGGATTGTATTATGTGGTGGTGGAACTCGCAATACCTATTTGAAAAATCGTCTACAAGTATTATGCGATTCAATACCGGTAATCACCACAGATGAAGTAGGTCTTAATTCAGACTTTAAAGAAGCGATCGCTTTTGCAATTTTAGCTTATTGGCGTTATTCCGAGACTCCGGGAAATCTCACCGCAGCTACTGGTGCGTCAAAGGAAGTGCTGCTTGGAGAAATTCACTTACCGCAACGCCAAAGAAGTAGTATTAACTAATTGATTGAGTAAAAGTAATTATTGTCAGCATTTTAAATTGTTTCTAAATGTTTAGATTTACATCGCTCAAACAACATCAAACTCTTCAATTTATTATCAGCTTTAATTACTTTTTGTCATAGTTTTTGTAAGTTTGACTTTCATTAATCGTTCTACTGTAACTAAAATTGCTGTCATAACCTGTTATATTGTATACTTTATATCTCAATATACAAATAGTCCTACATAGTCTAAGCGGTTTCAACTAATTATAGGAAAATCTTTGAGGTGGGACATACTTTTTTATTAGAGCCAGGTCGTTGGACATTAGAAGGAAATTGGTTAGAACGAGATGGAACACCCATTAATGTCAAAGGTATAACTATAGTTGCTTGGAACCGCGATGAATGGTTCACTATGGTAACTAAATTAATATTCCCCCGAAATGATCGCTCGGGAATTTCCTTGCAATATAGAGGGCGTTTGGATAGAGGAGAGAAAAAGTATACTTTTTTACTAAGCCATAATATTTTTGGTTCCGTAGAAGGTGAAGGTTGGATCGGGAAGAATAGTATAGTGCAACAATATTGGGTATTAGGAAACAGCAAGCAGCGCAATAGCGGTTTTGAAACTTTATATCAGGTTAATCAGGATACTTATTACGTCAGTGGTGGAAGTATGTCTGGTCATTTTTTGACCAGTACTATGGAAGCGAGTTTAGAACGTCAATTAAGCTGACCGAAACAATTCAAAATTAACTTTAATTGTTTTGATTCTTTTTCAATTTCACAAATACTTCCAATTGTGAGGTATTTTTGTTGGGACTATTAGTAGTCAAACCAATATCCCCTATAGAGTTAATAACTGTCTGATACTTTGGTGAGAGTAACCTAGACTGAGGGGATATCACAGATAGAAATGGAGTTAATGCGTTAATAACTTTGTAAGAACCATCCACATCTACATACATGTAAATATTTTTAGATGCAGGTAAACTTTGAGAAATAGTTTGAAATTTTTGATTATCCCTGAGACTTTCTTGGAGGGGTTGTGCAATAGTTTTGGTAACGCTATTTCCCAGGGCAATAAATGCGGTATTATTATCTAACCAACCGTGACTAACAAGAGCCGGTTGTCCTAAAATTTGCCATTGAGTAACATCTTTATCACCGATTTTGACAGTCTCGACAGTAATTGGAACATTTCGACGTGGTAACTCTTGCTGTACGATTTTATCTAGCTTTTGAAAAGCAGTCGTTGCAGTAGCGCGATCGCTAGTTTTAACAATCAGAACACCACCTGCTCCAATTTGTCCTAAAAAGCCTTGCTCAGTGGGAATAGCAGCGAATGCAAACTCTCGATCCATCCATCCAAAGATATCTTTATCTAAATCAAGATTTAGCCGATTTTTAGTTTGCAGACGAAGCTGCTGAATAGATTGATTAAAATCAGGATTGTATTCTCGATATTGTTGTTGGAAAATTGACCACCAATTATTGATATTATTACCGTTAAGTAAAACAATGGTATTAGATGGTAGTTTTTCAGAAATCTCACCATTACTATTAGATGCAGAAACTCGCTGGATTTGGGGGTCTAAGTTACTAATAGATTTTACCCTAATGCCATCATCTTCAACACTTAAACCCGCTACTAATGACTGAGTTTGCTGTAGTTGTACAGATAATGGTGTAGGTAAGTTCTGGATACGAGTACTAGTTGCAGATAACTTCTCTAAACTTCCTTTTGGTAGATAAACTTGAGCTAAGGTATTCTCTAAATTGAGGTTTTGATTAAAAAGTTCAGTTGCACCTGGTTTACTTGTAAAAGAAGGTTCTCCTTTAAAGGTATCAATCGCTTTTTCAACAGTTTGTTTTTGGGGCGCGAGTACTATACGATCGTTTAGAACAGTACTATAGGTGGCTGAACTCTGTGCATCTATAGCCTCAGTTATTTTAATTCCTTGATAATCAATTTCTTTACTTTTTACTCCCTTTTGAGATCTGATTTTATTGGCAAAGTCCGCAGCTGCTATTTTGTCTTTAATTCCCACAACCATGAGAAAGTTAGCTTTTGGTTGGGTTAGAGGCTGATTTTGAGAAGTATTCTGAGCAATATTCTCAATATTACCATTACCACCAACATTACTTTGAATACTACCTTGAGTCGAATCTGGTGGAATAACAGCCACCATTACTCCCCCAATCCAAGAAATATTATTATCTCCAACTAAATCTTTTTTCCAATTTTCTAAGCTCTGAGCTACAGTCTGTTGTGCCTGTGGAGTACCTAATTGTCGTAACTTTTGCCATACTTTATCTTCAGTAGAAATATAAACTGCCATTGATGCCTCATCTGGAACCAATTTAGCACTATTGAGAGCATCAGAAATACCACCAGACACTCCCCCCTTAAAGTAAAGATAAGCAGTAACACCCCCTGCAAGAACTAAAGCGATACCAGCAGCAGGAAGCAAAAATTTTGTTTTCTTGTCCGGCATTTATACTATTCCTATAGATAAGTTAATCATAAGTCCTAAATAAGATAAGATAATTCCTACCTTCTAATTGTTTCTATAACTGTTTTTAAAAATTCACAAGGTAAAAATTTTTTGATTGCTATCATTTAAAATTCAATCATCAAAAAAAATGACCGCAGATTAGAAGAAATTTGTCATAAAAATTTGTAATAGAAATTTGTAGAATTACTAATTACGCAAGCTCTTGACATACTCCCACCAATAAAACTGGTGAAATTCTAGGTTCAAGCAGAAATTGCAGTTCTGAAGTGTCTTACATCAAAATGACCAAAATATAAGTAATGTCTCTGGGGTGATAAAATTCTTCGAGGAATGTTTAATACTAACCTTGTAGATCAAAAAATAATTCTCATGCAAGAAGTACTACCAGATAGAAATACATCTGAAGAAGAACGTTTTCAAGATGATTATTATTCTTATCTAGAGTCACCTGAAAATACACCCCGGTATAAACCAACAGTTTGTTTATAGTCGTATTTTTTGAGGGCTATGGTACATAAGTACCTGCCTTCAGCGATCGCTCGTAACGGACACATAGTCTGATCCCTCCGCTCAACCCCAAGGAGGTAAACTGAAAATACTTAAATTAATATTGATAAACTGTTCTAGGTAAAAAAAACTGTTACATTCTATATTTAAACAACTATTATTCAGATGTATTGAAAAGATGTATTGAAAATTTTGGAATCGTCTAAAATTAATTTTAAGTTGATTCTCATTCACATGACCGAGGAACGCCGGTCATTGCATACAACGTTGTTTTACGGCGGTGTATCGGTGACCTAAATAATGATTTTTAGGCGGTAAACACCTTACATCTCTTCTACGTGAAGACCATAGTTTCGCATTTATAAGGTTATTAAGCATCGATGTTGCAGTCTTATTTTGATACAGAGAACAGCCGTCATAACTCCTTTGAGTTACCAGGTGCAAGACCTCACTACACTCCTGATAAACCTGGGCAAGTAGAACATATTTTTCTAGATTTAAACTTAGACATACCCAATAAAAGCTACAAGGGTGTCTGTAAAATTACTCTTAACCCAATTCGTAGTGGAATTCAAAATTTACACTTAGATGCTGTCAATCTCAATATTGAGGAAGTAGAGGTAAATGAAACTCCTCAGCATGTGGATTATGACGGTGAAGAGTTACATATCAAACTATACAAAGCTACTGAAGTTAATCAAAGAATTATTATTTCAATTACTTACTCCGTAGAAAACCCTCAAAGGGGTATTTACTTTATTCAACCCAGCAAGGATTATCCTCATAAACCGACTCAAGTATGGACTCAGGGAGAGGATGAAGACTCTCGCTTCTGGTTTCCCTGCTTTGACTATCCAGGACAACTTTCTACCTCCGAAATTCGCGTCCGGGTTCCTAAACCAATGATGGCTGTTTCCAATGGAGAATTGTTAAAAATCCAAGAAGACGGAGACTACAAAATTTACCATTGGTCACAAAAAGAAATTCATCCCACCTACTTGATGACATTAGCTGTAGGTGACTTTGTGGAAATTCGGGATGAGTGGAACAGCAAACCTGTTTTTTACTACGTTGAAAAAGGACGTAAGGATGATGCAAAACGCAGTATGGGGAAAACTCCTCAGATGATGGAGTTCTTGAGTGAAAAATATGGTTATACTTATCCTTATCCAAAATATGCTCAAGTCTGCGTTGATGATTTCATCTTTGGTGGAATGGAAAATACCTCCACTACTCTATTAACTGATAGGTGTTTATTAGATAAAAGAGCAACCATTGATAATCGCAATACCGAAAGCTTAGTAGTTCACGAACTTGCTCACCAGTGGTTTGGTGACTTAGTGGTGATCAAGCATTGGTCTCATGCCTGGATTAAAGAAGGAATGGCAAGTTACTCTGAGGTAATGTGGACACAACGGGAGTATGGAGAGCAAGAAGCAGCATATTATCGTTTAAAAGAAGCAAGAAGCTACTTAGCAGAAGACAGCGATCGCTATCGTCGTCCGATGGTAACTCATGTGTATCGGGAAGCGATTGAACTTTACGACCGTCATATTTATGAGAAAGGGTCTTGTGTTTATCACATGATTCGTACAGAATTAGGTGAAGATTTGTTCTGGAAAGCAATTCACACTTTCGTTCAAGATAATGCTCACAAAACTGTTGAGACTATTGATTTATTAAGGGCAATTGAAAAAGCTACCGGACGTAATTTAGCATTTTTATTTGACCAGTATGTTTATCGTGGTGGTCATCCAGATTTTAAGGTTGCTTACAGTTGGGATGGAGATAGTAATTTAGCTAAAATTACTCTCAGTCAAACTCAAGCAGAAGCTGAGAGTAAGGGTAATAATCCCAAGGATTTATTTGACCTGAAAATACCGATTGCTTTTGGATATAAATCGGAAGATCAAGATAAAGCTGTAACTCTCCAAAGCTATAGTGTCCGAACCAAAGAAGTAGAGCAAAGCTTTTATTTTCCTCTAGAGAAAAAACCAGATTTTATTAGCTTTGATGTAGGTAATCATTTCCTGAAGACTGTATCTTTGGAGTACCCCCTACCAGAATTGAAAGCACAGCTAGAATTTGACCCAGACCCAATATCTAGAATTCATGCAGCTAAAGCTTTAGCCAAAAAAGGCGGACTAGTTGCTTTAAAAGCCTTGGCTACAGCTCTAAAAAATGATAGCTTTTGGGGGGTAAGAGTAGAAGTTGCAGGGCAAATTGCACAAATAAAATTAGACCAGACAATGGACGCTTTAGTTGTTGGTTTAAAAGATAAAAATGCTTTTGTACGTCGTGCTGTAGTTGGAACATTAGCAGAAATTAAAACAAACTCCAGTTATAAAACCCTTAAAGAAGTAATTAACAAAGGAGATGAAAGCTACTATGTAGAAGCTGCTGCAAGTCGTTCCATCGGTGCGATCGCATCTCATCTCTCTACACAAGATAAATCGAAAGAAGAAAAAGTTATCAAGCTACTCAAAGGGGTTTTACAAGACAAAGCTGGATGGAACGAAGTTGTCAGAGGTGGTGCTGTCGGTGGTTTAGCTGAACTTAAAACTAGTGAAGCTGCATTAAATTTACTTCTGGAGTATACCAAGCTTGGAGTACCCCAAGCTCTACGTTTAGGAGCAATTCGTGCTCTCGGAAAAATTTCTGTTGGTCAGACTCCAGCCAACTTAGAAATCATTTTAGAACAGCTCAACGAACTTTCCAAAGAAAGCTTCTTTTTAACTCAGATAGCAGTTTCTAATGCATTAGGACAAATGGAAACACCAAAAGCTATCCGGGTTTTGCGATCGCTTTGTGAACAGTCCACAGATGGAAGGGTTCGTCGCTATGCAGAAGAACAAATCGGTAAAGTTCAAAAACATATTGGCGCAGACAAAGCAGTACGTCAAATGCGGGAAGAATTAGATATACTCAAAAAGGAGAATCAAGAACTTAAAAGCCGTTTAGAAAATTTAGAAGCTAAATCTAAATAAACTGGAATTGATTTTTTATTTAATCTCTTTTTAGAGAAATAAATTTCAAGTTTCAAGAAACACTTTATATCTTTTCCGTTGACATTGGAATTATTCAACACATAAGTAAACCTAATCCTAGAGAAGTTGGCACCGATAAGCAATGCTGTAAAGTTCTAGAACGTCTTTCATCAGCAGTGATGATAATTTTTATTAACACTGCTGAGTAAATGATTGAAAAGGTGCATTGCTCTATTATTCCTTAGCTCGTCCATCAGTACCTTTAGGTATTTTTGGAACATCGAAGCTTATCTCATCATGTTCCACCACAACAATTCTTAATGCTCCTTCAATTCCTATTAAATTTTTCCATAAAGGAAAATATGGTTTAAGCTCTCCAATATTTCCTATTCGATCAGTTAGATACTTTTTCAGTTCATTGCTTGGTACTACAAGAAAGCTACCAAGAATGTTGGTTTCTTGCATCGCAAGGAATAGTTTATTAAGTGCTCGATGGCTTGAGGATATATTTCCTGTTTCCCACTCAAATGCGACGTAACCCTCATCGGTTCTTTTAAGTGCATCTAAATCTCCTGTATCAAGAACAGATTAACCAAAATTTGGTAAGCTTTCGGTTAACCATCCAGCTTTCTCTAAAGCTTGCATACAAGGTACTTTGATTAGTTTAACACCATTACCTTCGCCTCTCTTTTTGCCGCTTTCTGGGTAAATTGTGAATTTTTCAGAGCCATGAGGCCAATCAGTTATCTTGATGGCATGTACTACTTCCTCCCAAGCCTCCCGTAAAATTTCAGAAGATTGAAACAATTCTGGGTTCAGGATATCATGATGTTCCAGTAATTTCATGACTTTTCTCCATTTTCCGATAGCTTCTTGGCAACTAGCGCCATTAGCTCATCTGGTTTGATTTCAAGTGCGTCGGAAATTTGAATAATTGTTGTTAAGGAAGGCTGTCGCAACCCTCTTTCAAGCAGGGAGATGAAAGTTCTATCTAAATCTCCCTCAAGGGCTAACTTTTCTTGCGATATATTTTTCGCATTTCTGAGGTCTCGTAAAACCAGACCAAAAGCTTCTTCAGGTTTCAATTATCTTGTCCTCGTCAATTTATGAGGACAAAATACGAAAAATGAAGACTATAGTCGACGGACTATAGTCTTCATTTTTGTCTTAGGTTATGCTATCGTCTTAGCAATTATTGAGTAATGGTGGAATATGGGGTTTTCCAATCAATTCTTCCGTGCAATAGGTGTGCAGTTTGAGGATCGAAAATCCTTAAAAAATTTCGCAAGCAAAATTGGTGTTCCCTTGTCACGACTACGTTATTACAACGAAAAAAATATATTACCAACTGGTGCAGATCTAGAAGCTGTCATTAATGAAACGGGAATTAGTGAACTTGAGTTAATGCTCAAGATGGGTAGGTTGGATAGAAATATATTAGAAGTATTACAAAATAAAGCTGATTTAATCATGCCTATATTAAACACGCAAAATGTCAATACAGGATCTGATAGGATTTCTGCTGAATTAACTTTTCAGACTGATTTGGGAAATTTATATCAAGGTGATTGTCTTTCGTTAATGGAAGAAATTGCTAGTGATTCTATTGATCTTATATTTGCTGATCCACCTTTTAATTTAAATAAGCTATATCCTTCAAATATTAATGATTCTTTGAAAACAGAGAGATATATTCACTGGTGTCAAGATTGGCTTCGCGAGTGTGTGAGAGTTTTGAAAAATGGGGGCTCCTTTTTTTTATGGAATTTGCCAAAGTGGAATGCAATTTTCACTGATTATCTTGGGGGAAGACTTAACTTTAGGCATTGGATTGCAGTTGACATAAAATACAGTCTCCCAATTCAAGGACGGCTTTATCCTTCACATTATTCACTTTTATATTACATAAAGGGGGAGCGTCCAAATGTATTTCACCCGGATCGTTTGCCAATGTCCATTTGTCCTCACTGCTATAGGGACTTGAAAGACTACGGTGGCTATAAAGATAAGATGAACCCAAAAGGGGTAAATATTACTGATGTATGGCTAGATATTCCGCCAGTACGTCATGCTAAGTACAAAAGACGTATTAGTGCTAATGAGCTTTCGCTTAAATTACTAGATAGAATTATAGAGATGTCATCCGATGTAGGTGATATTATTCTTGATCCCTTTGGTGGTTCTGGAACAACTTATATGGCTGCTGAGCTAAAAGGAAGAAAGTGGTTGGGTGTTGAAATTAGTCCAACTGATGACATTATTGAAAGATTTAGCCGAATAGACGAGGAAAGGAAAATTCTCGAAAATTACAGAAATAATATGAATGCTTTGTTTACTAAAGAAACTCATAAGAAACGAGTTAGTTTAGGGTTGTGGACTAGTGAAACATTTAAAGACAGCAATCAACAGCAAGATGATGATGAACACAAACAAGGAACGATTGATTTTGACTCATCAAAGCTAACAAGCCCTTCCGGACAAAATGAAGTTACGTTTGTTCTTGAATCGGATGGGTGATTGTCCGCCTTATTATGAATAGTTGATACAAAAAAATTTGATGAGTGATCAGAATACTACCAGAAACGCCGGACTTCTAGCAGAAGCGTATTTTGTCTGATAAATGTAGTAAAAAAATTATATTTTTTATTTAAACCTATAAATTAATTACAGTCTTATAAAGGAATTTAAATGATTTTTATTCTATAAAACGAAAAATACGAATTATAAATGCCGCTACTTTCATTTCTGAAATAGATTTTCACTCCTAAGAAAACTAAATCAATATTCTAATTTTATTAAGTATAAATAAAACATTTAAGATTTAATATTTTTTTAATTTTTGTTCAGAAAAGTATCGATCCCCATTCCCTTACACATTAAGTTATATTCATAGTTCATAATCAGAATGTTAACTATTGTGAAGCGATAAAACATAACTTATCTTTCTGTCTAACAGCCGAATCATACTTAAAAGTTTGATACAAATAGTACTCATTGCTTGTATATTAACGACAATATAAAAATCCTGAAATCTTTGTATGATAGTAATATCATCAATCTACATACATAATTATCATATTGCTAAAATGAAATTTTATACCAGCAGCCAGATAGATAAGCGAACCAACCCTGCTTGGAAAAAGCGAATTAAGTATTTATACTTTTATGTATTATCATAAAATAATAAAAGATAAAAAGTAACTTTTAGTAAATTTTGATTAAATTGCGCAAAGGCATCGAGTAAACATAAGCAAATTTTTTGTTTATCTGAAGTGATACTTCGATGTTTTTGATTGAAGGTAAAAATATTATTTGAGTTCAAGAGGTAAAAAAGGGAGTGAATTGGCAATCCCATCAGAAAAGCGATAGATGCTACGACTCGAAAGCGATCGCACGTTATTACAGTCGTCGTCCTTGGCTTGTAGTTGCCAGGGTATTGACTGTCCTACGTCTTTTTAGCGGCTTTTTAATTGGTTTAAAACTTGACAAATGGCAGGGTGTAGAAGAGAAAAATAAATTAAAACGAGCTGCTCAGATCAGACAGATATTAACTAAGCTCGGTCCAACATTTATCAAAGTAGGTCAAGCCCTTTCAACTCGTCCAGACCTAATACGTCCAGATTTTTTGATCGAGTTAATTAAACTGCAAGACCAATTACCAGCTTTCGATAATGCGATCGCACGTCGGATGATTGTTTCTGAATTGGGTGCTCCAGTTGAGGAAATTTTTAGCGAATTATCACCTATTCCTGTTGCAGCAGCTAGTCTAGGACAGGTTTACAAGGGTCGTCTAGTCACTGGTGAGGAAGTTGCAGTAAAAGTGCAGCGTCCTAACTTGCGTCCAGTCATATCTTTAGACTTATATGTGATGAGATGGACAGCTAGTTGGTTAACACCTTGGCTGCCTTTAAATCTTGGTCACGACCTAACAATGATAGTAGACGAGTTTGGTACTAAATTATTTGAAGAAATAGATTATCTCAACGAAGCTCGTAATGCTGAAGAATTTGCGAATAATTTTCGCGACGATCCACAAGTAAAAGTACCAGCAATATACTGGCGTTACTGTAATTACAAGGTTCTAACATTAGAGTGGATACACGGCTACAAACTTAATGATACCAAAAGTATTCTTGAAGCAGGCTTAGATCCAGAGGAAATAATTAAAATCGGTGTAACTTCCGGTTTACAGCAGCTTTTGGAACATGGATTTTTCCATGCTGATCCACATCCTGGTAACCTGTTTGCAACCCTAGATGGTCGCATGGCTTATATCGACTTTGGGATGATGGATCAGCTTAGCGAAGCTAACAAAGAATCTTTGGTAGACTCCATAGTACATTTAGTCAATAAAGATTACGATGCATTAGCTAAAGACTATATAAGTTTGGGCTTTTTAACACCAGATATAGACGTTCGTCCACTCGTCCCAGCCCTAGAGCGAGTTTGGGGAGATGTGATTGGTAAAAACGTTGGTGAGTTTAACTTTAAAACTATTACCGACGAATATTCTGAATTAATGTATCAATTTCCCTTCCGAGTTCCAGCTAAGTTTGCTCTAATAATTCGCTCCTTAGTAACTCAAGAAGGTATTGCTTTAAGTCTTAATAAGGACTTCAAAATTGTAGAAATTGCTTATCCTTACGTCGCAAGAAGGTTATTAACTGGTGAATCTCCACAGCTTCGACGACGCTTGCTTAACATCTTATTTAAAGATGACAAGTTCCAATGGCAACGATTAGAAGACTTAATAGAAATTGCTCGTGGAGACAATAACTTTGATGTCTTACCCACAGCAAAATTAGGTTTTCAATACCTTATGTCAGAAGAGGGTAAGTTGCTGCGTCAGCAATTGATATATGCACTTACCGAAGATGATAGACTGCATACTGAAGAAGTACAACGCCTATGGAACTTAGTCAAAGACGACCTACAGCCAAATCGTTTATTAGATGCAGTTTTTGGAGCAATAACTCCCAGTGTTCTAGGTGACGCGATCGCAGAATTCTCTCGTGGGGGTGTAGCTGCAATTTTACCTAGATTTGCAGTTCCCAACCCTTTAGTTGGGCAGGAATCTGATATTAATCAGAAATATTGAAAGCAAATCATCAATAGATATATATCCAATTTCAAGGGGTATAAGTAGGGGAAAGATATAATATATATTTTTCCCCTCAATATTTGTAATAAGTAAATTTATAATACAGCTATTATCAGCAATGATTAAAATATATCTTTTATAAGAATATCTATATAAGATTTACCCATCACAACTAAAAACTTACTTTTGGAAGCTTTTTGATAAATAGGTATAAATAACTGATAACTTGTTAATAGTAAGTAATAATTTTGTTTGTTAGTTACTTGATAAAGTCATTAATTACTCACTTACTTACTGGAAAACTTCAGAAATCATTAATATTTTCTATGTACTACAATTCATTACAAGCACCATATTTTCTATTTGTCTTGGGATTATTTATAGCAATTACCTCTGGTGCAGCTTTTTCAGAAACTTTAAAAATCATTGTACAAACATGGCAAAATTTAGTAAAAAAACAAGAAGAAGCTACTATATCAATCAAAAGTTGTCTCTTACCATTTCTAGGAGTTAGTAATGGTTTAGGATTATTTATGTGTTCTGGTTTAGCAATCTTTGGTGTTCCTAACATAATTGCTTGTGCAATCGGTATACCACTTACATTTTTAACATCCTTACTTTTATGGAAACAATTAAAAAGTATGATGACTTATGCAGAGCAAAAAGGAATGGTTTCCTTTGATTTAGATTCCATATTTTAGGGAGCATCCACTTTTGGAAGAAACGTGATTATTGGTGAGCGGAAATCCAGTTATATCGTTGGTTTAAAAAAGTATATCCGCCGAAAGTGGATGCTCCCATATTTTAAGCTTAAGAATAATTCAAACAAAGAATTGAAATAATTCCCAACCTTTCTTTTTTATATGAAAAGTTGGGAATTTTATTGTTGTTAAAATATTATTTAAATAACCTTTATTTATTATTTAGAAGGGTTTGGGAGACATCAGCTAAACTTTTGACTCTGTAACTTTTTTAGAAAATAACAATCATTATTACCTATCATTTCTAATCTAACCGATATCCCTCTAAGGGGTGCGGGTAATTGAATAAGAAAGTTAATTTCAGCTTAGTCCCACCATTCATGATATAGGCGGCTCTATGGAAAATGAAAGTTGTATACTATTGCGATATATCTACTAAAGCCTTACTTTCAAATTTTTCTAATCTATTTAGTAAATAAATCGAAGTTTTACTAGCTTCATCAATCAATTGATGTTTTTGTTGTGAGTCTTGAACTACATTATCGATTAGAGAGCGCAGAGAACTAAGTATAGGATAAATACTGACCCTAAGTTCTTCACAAATTGTAGTCAAAATTTCATATTGTGAAGATCTATGATTACTTTGAGATGGAATACATAAACTTCTGTACCATTGTGCAAAATCGTTCAATACATCTATAGTATTAAGTATTACCCAGGCTGATTTATGAGCCTCTTCCAGGAATTCTTGATACTCTTGGGAATTTTCTACTAATCCATCATCTAGCAATAGTAAAGAACCAATCATTGAATTTAAACGAGTGCGAATTTCATGGGAAACTTGAGTCAATCCCTGCCCCATTTGATGCTTCTCAGCTTTTGTGTCCCCAAACTGCATAGTATACAAGCGTTTATAAGCACCATCCTTCTCTAGTAATTCCTCATGGGTTCCAACTTCTACCACTTGTCCCTGTTCAAGAACTGCAATTTGATGAGCTTTTTGGACTGTAGAAAGACGGTGAGCAATCACTAATGTTGTGCGATCGCGACTTAGATCATCAAGAGCTTCCTGTACTAATCTCTCAGAAACAGTATCTAAAGCACTAGTAGCTTCATCAAGAATCAAAATTTCCGGATTTTGTAACAAAGCACGAGCGATCGCAACACGCTGACGCTGTCCTCCTGATAGCATAACTCCGCGATCGCCAATGGAAGTATCAAATCCTTGAGGTAGTCTATCTATAAATTCATAAGCATTAGCTCTCTTTGCTGCGGTAATAATTTCTTCATCTGTAGCATCAGGTTTACCAAAAGAGATATTGTATTTTATTGAACCGTTCAACAAAAAGGTATCTTGGCTGACAATACCCATGTTTTTGCGCACAGACTTGATATTTAAATCCTTCATATCTACACCATCAAAAGTGATGTAACCTGATGTAGGGTCATAAAACCTAGGTAACAAATCTGCCATTGTTGACTTGCCTGCCCCAGAACCACCTACCAAGGCTAGAGTAGTACCGCGAGGTAAGTATATATCTACATCTTTGAGAACTAATTTATCGCTACCAGGATAAGCAAAAGATATATGATTAAAATGAATTCCTTCTTCTAAAGAGACGTAATCAGCATTACCACTTTTCATAAATGGCTTGTTGTCTCGCCGCAAAAAATCAGAGACAATGTCCACACTTGGAGATGTGTTAGCAAAAGCACTACGGGCTGTATTTAACTGAGAGATTAAAGGTAAAGTTCGTAGTAAAACTAAAAGATACGTTAAAATTACCGTTGAAAGAGCAGCTAAGTCATCTGCAAATATTACTTTACCTAAAAAGACAATCAAAATTAAAGCAATTATTCCTGCAACTTCGCTAGTAGGACCAATAGCTTCAGAATTAGCCTGAGATAAAAATTCTGCACGTTCGCGGTTATAAATCAGCTTCTTGATTTTCTTAAATGCTCTATCTTCATTTATGGTTGATTTTACTAAACGAATACCGCCTAAAGTTTCTATCACAGCATGACTATAAGCTCTGGAAGTATCAGATATGTCTTGTCCAAAGACTTTAGCACGACTAACTGAATATTGATTTAGTAAAGCGACTAAAGATAATAAAATAGTCGAACCGATAGTTAATTGCCAAGATATAGATAACAATATCCATAAGAATACTAAGATAGTAATACAAAGAATAACTAGTTTAATTAAATGAATCACAGAAAGAGCAGCCCTGGGAATTTCTGTATTTATACGATTCATTAAATCGCCCAATTTCATCTTCGTATGATAATCTATATCAATATCAAGTAATAACTGTACGCCATCTTCGCGCATATCTTTTGATAAAGCTCGCCTCAAAGAATTAGAACTCATGCTGCTAAAGTAAGTGCCTGCATTTTTCAGAGCAATTGCTACAATAATTGCTCCTGCCATTACAAATAATCTATAACTCTCAGGAACTTGATCGAAAGGAGTAATAATTGCTTTGATAATCCCAGGCGCTTTACTCAAATCTACTTCTTGTCCTACAATTTTTAAAATTATAGGTACTATTAAGGTGAGACTTACACCATTAAATAACGCTCCAGAAAATCCTAAAATGATACTCAAAACTACCATATAAGGATATTTTTTAGCGTATCTTAATATCAATTGATTAGAAAGCATATTATATTTACCAATATTTACCAATATTTATTAGATATATTCTTAATTATTCTTAATCAATTAAATGAATAAAAACTATCAAATGCATATTTTTCTATATTTGTTTTTTTATAGATAGATATCCAATGAGTAAAAAAATAAAATATTTTAGTTACAAAGCAATAATATGAATATATTAAATATAGTTTTTATAACTAAACTTTTCAAATTAAAAAATATAATGAAAAATTATATTTTTTAATTATATAGATGCAGATTAAAATACTTGATATCAGATATCAAGTAATATTTACAGTTGAGCGATCGCATCCGATAAGATTGATGTCATGGCATCAATGCTATAAAAATCTATACATCTTTTACGAGCTAATAAAGCCTTCTGATTTGCTTCCTCTAAATTTTCAAAAATAATCTGAATCTTTTCAGCAATTTGTTCTGGAGAACTCGGTGCAACAAGATAACCAGTATCCCCTAAAATCTCTGGAATATCCCCTACATTCGTAGCCAAAACAGGTTTAGCCATTGACATTGCATCAGTTAACTTCAGTGGAAATTGAGCTAACGCTGCTGGAGTATCCCGTTGAGGTACTACTACTAAATGTGCTGCAGCAACAACGAACGGCATTTTATGAGGGGGAAATTTAGGTAGCTTAATTATCCACTTACCCCATTTTTGGATTAATTTTTGGTCATAATCATCATAGGGACTACCACCAACAATCGCAATTTTATAGGCAGGGTCATTGAGTTTATCCAAGGCTAATAAAACATCCTCTATACCTTTGTAAGGTCTAGGAGCACCAGGAAACATCAGGACTTTATATCCCGAAAGTCCATAGGTTTCTCTACTAGTCTGGGAGTCATAATTTTCCGGATTAAACAGTTCTGTATCTTTACCATTGGGTATATAAATACCGCCAAATTTCTTCTGCAAAAACTTAGTATGGATAGTGACTAAATTAGCCTTATTTACCATTCCTTCCATCCATCTTAAATAGAGTGGATGGTCTGGATATCTTAAAGCACCATCTGACTTGAAAATATCTCTAGAAAATTGTTTTGATGATGGTTTGTATTTCCACTTTTCCCCACCGTACCAACTCATCTCCCAGTCATCTATATCTAGGATAGTTGGTCTGGTTTTTCCTATATTTTTTAACAGCGATAGACCAAAAGTAGTAGCTTTCGGTCTCATTGCATAGATAATATCACCATCAATTTTCTTCAGTAATTGGGCAGCTGATAAGAAAAATTTGGGATAATTATAGCCATTAAAATGATATGCAGGTATTTGAGATTGTGAAGTAACTGCTGCTTCATCACCAAATACAAAACCTAGAATGTCTACTTGATGACCAAGTTTTTGAAGAGCTTGAGCTAAGAGGAAAGATCGTACTCCTGCACCTCCCCATCTACCAGCACCAGAACTAGACAAATCACTCACTAGTATTGATACTTTTAATTTTTCTTTCTTATGCTGTATTTTCATGGGAACTAATTTACCAGCTTAAAATAAAAGTTTATTCATATATGAGATAGCTTCATAACTTGATATAAACACTTATCCATATAGAAATAATCTATGAAAATATGAAAAATAAATAATTGAATTTAAACAATTAAAATAACAAAAATATTGTTAGTCAATTATTATGAAATTATTGCTAAATAAATATGTATTTTCATTTAGCAAATCTATTAATAAGCAATCGTAAAAAGACTACCCTGAACTACAGCTTTCATAAGATATTTTTACGAAAAGCAAGCTAAATATAACGATATTGCCTAAATTTAGGCTATAGAGTATTTACTGAAAATGGTTATTTAAATAAATTCAATACATGAAACATCAGTAATATTACTATTTTTAGACTATTACTTAAAATTAATCATAATTAGTCTAATATAATTATTTAAAATTAATTTATAAAGAATTTCCTCGTCAGTCGCTTTGCTTAAAACTTCCAGTATAATTTCTGTTCGCAAACATTTTAGTACAGAGCGTAAAATATTATTTAACAGTATACTAGTACCGCTACGTGTAATTAAAAATACTCGCGAAAGCAAGAGTTTTGCTACAAAATTCAAAATTAATAATGCTGATATAGTAAGCATTTTATCGATTTGAAATGGTTGCTTCATTTACATCCCAGCTTACTAGGTAGCTACAATACTTTTTATTGGGTTAAGTTACGGATACTGTCGTCGTAAATATTCCTGGTTCTCCCTAAGGTTCCTGAAACTTCTTTGTTAATTTGTTGAAGTTAATAGTATTCGTAAATTAAATAACTTTGGTAAATAACTTGAAGATTTTAGTTCCACAGATGAAGAACTAACTAGTACAACACGGCGTAAATAAATAGACCATTAAAAACTTCTAAAATGCTTATTTTATAAGTATTTGCACCTTCTACCTCCTGCATACTTACTTCTGCCTTCATGTACTAGTACAACACGGCGTAAATAGAGTAACCATTATAAACCTGTGAAAAGCATGAAAAATAAGTATTTGCACCTTCTGCCATCTGCCTTCTTACTTCTACCTTCATGTACTAGCTAAGAACATCGAGTATGGAAACTCATTGTAATCAATATTTGTGATATTTGAATAATTGCTTCATTTTAAATAAACTTAATTAATCGTGAATTCTTTACTTATTACTGATACCTTTTCTCCCCGTGTAGGTGGACGCGAAGCCTACTATAACTATTTATTTAGTCATCTCAAATATGAGAAAGTAGTTGTAATTACACCAGATGTCACTGGCGACTATAACTCTTTTGATAATCAATCTAGCCTATCTATTTATCGGATTCCTGACCTAAGCCAAAAATGGTTTAGGTGGGGTCGTCCAGGTCGAGCTAAGTGGTTAAAAACCCTATTTAAAATTTGCCAAGATCATAAAATAAATCTTGTGCATTGTGGTTTAGTTTTACCAGATGGACTATCTGGTTGGTTACTACAAAAGACTTTCGGAATTCCTTATATTATCTACACTCATGGTAAAGAAATTTTAGAACATCAAAAGCATCCAGAAAACGAACAATTAATGCGTACTGCTTTCAATTCGGCATTAAGGGTGGCTTCTAATAGCTACTATACGGCTGGATTACTAAAAGATTTTGGTGTTTCTGCCGACAAAATCATTCGCATTCCACCTGGAATTAAACCCCAACAATGGACAGCAGAAATTCCATCTCAACAGGTTGAAAAACTGCGACAAAAGCATGGACTTAGTAACAATCCTATTATTTTAACCGTGGGAAGATTGAATGAACGTAAGGGTCACGATACTGTGATTCAAGCGATGCCTAAAATTTTATCCAAAGTTCCCAATGCTACTTATTTAATTGTTGGAGATGGTTTAGAATCGGAAAATTTAAAATCCTTAAGCCAAAAAGTAGGAGTGGAAAAGGCAGTGATTTTCGCAGGAGAAGTCTCTGAAGAAGATTTACCTGCTTACTATCAACTAGCGACTATTTTTACCATGATTAGTCGTCAACCCCCTGGCAGCCATGAAGTGGAAGGATTTGGTATTGTTTATCTAGAAGCGAATGCTTGTGGATTACCTGTAGTCGCTGGTCGCAGTGGTGGAACTCCGGATGCTGTAGTAGATGGTGAAACCGGATTTTTGGTCGACCCATTTAGTGTAGAAGAATTGGCAACAGCAATAATGAAGTTATTAAATGATCCTCAACTTTGTCAGAGACTAGCAAAAACAGGACGAAAAAGAGCTCTGGAGGAATTTTCTTGGGAACGTTCAGCTCAACAACTACAAACCCTAATTCAGACAGTTGAGTCAGAAACCACTCAGCGTTCTCCAATCAGTTGTGCTATTAATACGGTTCCATTAATCCTAAAACATCATATTTTAAATGAGGTTAGCTGAGAACGATGACCGAAGAAATTACTGCATATATAACCGTAGAGGTATAGGTTAGGGTAAATTGTTTCCCTCAAAGGAAAATAGGGAATAGGAATCTATCCTAATTAATCCGATGGTTGCTATAGTAGCTTACTGTATAAGTATTTAAATATCAAAAAATGGCTCAAATTATGAGCCATTTCTATAATATCAAAAAGTCTAATAAGTAAATATAGTTACAATTTATAATTTATAAGTTATACAACTTGAAAATATTTATTTCATAACTTAATTTTCAAATTTTGCTAAATCAAATTTTGCTAAAGATATACCATAAAATAGCAATCTTATTAAGATATTCAATCTTATTAAGTTGCACTAGTTTTAGCAAAAATTCTGAAAATACTTATTTGGCATAGCTTATAATCGTATTTCACAAACTGCACTTATCAATCAACAATTTGACAGCTACCTGTTTGAATGAAATCAAATAAGCGATTGATTTGACGACGGTCTTCATCACTAATCTCTCCATCAGCAAGAACCGTATATGTTAAAGCTCTGTGGTCTTGAAGACTCATTTTACCAGAGCGAATAATCCTATCAGCTATTCTTTGAACAGCTATTTCTGACTGGTTTTGAACAATATGATACAATTTCTTATACATATATAACCTCTTGTTCACCTCCTATTAAGTTAATAGTAAACAAAGAAAATATTTGCTCTCAATTGAAAAAATGAATAATTCAATATAAATGCATTCAATAAATATTTAGAAAAACTAAAAACATACTTGTAGATAAATATTTTTATCCATGTCTGGAATGATTATCAAATAGAAAATTATTTTCATATCTCTTATGAGAAACAAACATTTAATGCTTCAAATATTAACTTTAATTAGATTCTTAAAATCTTTAAGAATATAATTAAATTTAACTTTAAGCTTGCTTTAATTTTAAGAGAATTTTTACCGAACAATCTACTTAATGTTTCTTATTATCAGTAGATTTTAGGTATAATTACAGTTGAGTCTACCATGAATATATTAAAAATATTTTATACGACTAGAGAAAAATGAATGATTTGTATATTTATTTTGTATATTTATAAAGGCAAACTCAAAGAATGTGGGTTTTCAAACTATGAAGGATATACCTATTGAATTTTGTTTAATTTTGTTTAATTTTATTTAATTTTGAGGGAGGCATTTTGAATGCAAGTAATTCGTCTTGAGGCACTCTCGGATAATTACATTTTTTTGCTGTATGAGCCAAACTGGAAGATTGCAGCTGTTGTCGATCCAGCTTTATCTGAGCCAGTATTAAGCAAATTAAGCGAACTGGGGGCTGATTTAATCGCAATATTTAATACCCACCATCATTTTGACCATGTTGGTGGAAATCAACAATTGATGGAAAAATTTCCTCATCTGAAAGTGTATGGAGGAAATGAAGATAGAGGAAGAATTCCAGGACAACAAGTATTCTTAAAATCAGACGACCGGGTCAAATTTGCAAACAGAGAAGCATCGGTTTTCTTCGTCCCCGGACATACCCGCGCTCATATCGCTTATTATTTCCCTCCTCAAGTATCTAGCGAACCTGGTGAGTTATTTTGTGGTGATACTTTATTTGCTGGAGGTTGTGGACGATTATTTGAAGGAACACCAGCACAAATGGTAAATTCTTTACAGCAATTGCGTAACCTCCCAGACAATACCCGCATTTGGTGTGCCCATGAATATACATTAAAAAATTTAAATTTCGCTATTTCCGTAGACCAGAACAACCCAGACTTACAAAAACGTTTAGAGCAAGTTAAAAGCGATCGCTCCCAAGGAAAAGCTACAGTTCCTTCGCTGCTGGAAATTGAAAAACTTACTAATCCCTTTTTAAGATGGGAAAAACCTGCTCTCCAATCTGCCACAAATAGTACCCAAGCAACTCAAACTTTTGCTCGTCTGCGGGGTATGAAAGATAATTTTTAGGATAATTGGTAGTTGGTAATTGGTAGTTGGTAATTTTTATTTAACCTTAAACCAACTTTTCACCCTTAAGCATTCTACCAGCAGCCTCTAAAAGTGCTTCCTCTAAATAAGGCTTTGTAAAGTAACCACTAGCACCCAATTCTACAGCCATTTGACGGTGTTTATCTGCACCACGAGAAGTGAGCATTGCGATAGGTATATCGTTAAGATTTTCATCATCTTGAATGCGCGATAGTAACTCTAAACCATCGCAACGTGGCATTTCAATATCGCAGAATATGATATCACAAGGTAAACCAGAACGTAGTTTATCCCAAGCTTCCTGTCCATCACGAGCTTGTTCTACTCTATACCCAGTTTTACTAAAGGTGAGAGATAGTAGCTCTCGGACGGTGATAGAGTCATCAACTATCAGAACAGTTGGATCGACTTTTGACTCCTCTATCTCATCATTTATATTATTATTTTGTTCCCAAAGTCCTACACTATTTGGCTTAGTTGTACGTCCCTCAAAGATATCAATAATTTCTAATACATCAGCGATCGCCATAATTCGACCGTCTCCCAAAACGGTAGCTCCAGCAACTCCGAAAGGTTTAGGTGCAGGACCTTCAAATTGTTTGATTACAATTTCTTGTTCGCTAAGTACTTGGTCAACCTGTAAGGCAATCATTTTGTTTGCCGAACGAACTACAATGACAGAAACCATGTCATCATCTCTGGTTCCACCGTAGACACTACCCCGACTCAGTAAACGATTAAAAGTAAGTAGGTCTTTTAAAGGTTTAAAAGGAAGTTGTGTATTTCTCCAAGCAATAAACTCTTTACCGTCTTTATCGGTAATAATATTTTTGACTGGTACATCTAAAGTATCTTCTACACCATCCATTGGGAAAGCGATTTTAGCTCTCTCTGAAACGCAGGATAAGGCTTTACAAATACTGAGGGTGACTGGCAAGCGGATAGTAAAATCAGTACCTTTATCTATAGTAGAATCAATATTGACTGTACCCCTGATTTCACTAATTTCAGTCCGGACTACATCCATTCCCACTCCACGACCTGCTAAATCGTCTGCTTGGTCTTTAGTACTAAAACCAGGTTCAAATAGCAATTCATAGACATCCCTGTCGGACATATTATTAGCTTTGGATTTAGATAATAATCCTTTGTTAATAGCTTTTTCTTTAACTTTCTGGGAGTTAATACCAGCACCATCATCCTTGACAGAAATTACTGTTTGGTTTCCTTGATATAAAGCACAAACATGAATTGCTCCCCCCGGTGACTTACCTTTAGCTATTCTTTTCTCCGGAGTCTCAATACCATGAGCGATCGCATTATTGAGCATATGAGTTAAAGGGTTAGTCAAGTGCTCGAGAATCATTTTATCAATCAGTGTATCCTGACCTTCGATTACTAACTCTACCTGTTTACCACACTTAATCGCATTATCCCTAACTCCACGTTTCAAACGATCGGTAGCTTCTGCAAAAGGAACCATACGCGATCGCGTTAATCCTTCTTGTAGTTGGGTTGTTACCTGTCGAAACTGTCTAGCAACTCTCTCAGTTTCTTCGGTGACAAATTCAATATCACTTGAGGATTCACGAACTCGGACAATTAACTCGATCATTTCTTGAGATAAAGTATGGAATGGTGTAAACCGATCCATTTCTAATTCATTGAAACCTCTGTCTGTATTGCGATTACTTTTAGCATCGTTATTTTTACTTGCTAAGAGTGAAGCTTCTAGAAGTGAACGTTCGTATAACTCTTGCATTCTTGCACCAACATCAGACAGTTGCTGTATCTGATGTAGAAGATTATCTAGAAACTGTCGTAAGCGTTCTTGGTCTTGTTCTAAAGTATTACGATTAACAACCAGTTCACCTACTAAGTTACTCATATCATCAAGATGTTTGACTGGAACCTTCATGGTTCTTTCTCTAGCAGCTCTACGAATAGAGTTTCGTCGATTTACTTGGGTTGATGGTGAGTTGGGTATACTTTTATCTACTTCATCTAGCAATTTCTGTAAGTCGCTAAATTCATCCTCGTTATCTGCTAGAAGTTTTTCTTGATTATTATCTTCAGTGTTTCCTAGTTGGGATAGAGATAAATCTTCGTCTAGTAATGCTTCTAATGCAGCGAAGTCTTCATCTTTTGGAGTGTCTGATTTTGATTCTAATTCTGATTCTAATGCTGGGGTTTCATTCTCATTTAAGAGGGATTCTAATTCATCAAATTGATTCTCAACAGTATTGAAGTCTAGATCCGAAGTTGCTTCTGTTGGTGTGGTTTCTTCTTTTAAAAAGGTATTTGATAAAAATGCAGCTTCTATTCCAATATTACTACTGTTATCTGAAACAGATTCCTCTAGATTAGATTTTTCAAAATTCTCAGAATTAGATATACTTTCTTCTGATATGTCAAAGGATATTTGTAGATTTTCATCATATTCTTCCGAATTATCTAGCAACTCTGACGAAAACTCTTCGTCAAATTGCATTTCGGGAATATCAAATTCAGTTTCTAGTTCTTGAAATACTGTTTCTTCTGAAGTTTGAATGTGGGTGTCTATATTTATTTTCGGTTTAGAGGAAATATTAGTATCTGCTTCTAAGTTCTGGAATATATCATCTTCTTCCGATTGTGGTAATGCTATTTCTTCAAAATTATTATTTGGTATGTCTGTTAGAGTATCAAGTAAATCTACAGCAACAGCATCTATCTTTTGATTTGAAGAATCTAATCTAAATAAGTCGTCAATCGGTGCTTCTTGTTCT
>ERZ1740062.85-NODE-85-length-74613-cov-6.586778_pt1 | contig 74613 bp, 65 predicted proteins | sample MGYA00581741_ERZ1740062 | MGnify/ENA primary metagenome ERZ1740062 (study PRJEB43018, sample SAMN04849747) | marine metagenome | isolation source: floating plastic debris | place: Pacific Ocean | collected 2008-09-01 | study: EMG produced TPA metagenomics assembly...
CTGTCGGTGTGACCGAGGACTTCCGAGAGTTGCTCTGCGTACGGCGCACGCTGCTCGTCGATCAAGGCGGTCATCGCCGGATCGGGGGCGATCACGTCTGAGAAGATTGGGATCAGCTTGTGCCGCAGGCCCTGAAGCCCGCCATCTCGTACATCCAGATCAATGCGGCTGACGAACTTGCCGTTGGATCCCGACGCAATCAATGCGGTCTTGCCAACCATCAGAGGCTCGGGCAGCGCATCATGCGTGTGCCCGCACAAGATCACGTCGATGCCGTCGACGCGGCTGGCCATCTTGCGGTCGACGTCGAAGCCATTGTGGGACAGGACGACGACCACTTCCGCGCCTTCGTCGCGGACCTCTTGCACGACCTCCCGCATCCGTTCTTCCCGGATGCCGAAGCTCAGGGTCGGGAACATCCAGCGCGGATTTGCGATGGGCATGTAGGGGAAGGCCTGCCCGATCACGGCGATCTGCACGCCGCCACGCACGAACATCTGGTACGGCTCGTAAGCCGGTTCGTCCCATTCATTGTCAAATATGTTCGCGCCCAGGAACGGAAAGTCGAGTTCATCGACGATCTCATCCACACGATCCTTGCCGAGTGTAAACTCCCAGTGCGAGGTCATCGCGTCCGGCCGCAGCGCGTTCATGACGTTGACGACGTCCTGCCCCTTGGTCTGCTCGGCGGCGTAAGAACCATGCCAGGTATCGCCACCATCCAGCAGCAGCGTCTCAGGACGCTCGGCGCGGATCGCATTGATCACCGTGGCAACGCGGTCCATCCCGCCCATTCGGCCGTAGCCCTTCGCCAGTGAGACGAAGTCCTGATAGGTCAGCGCATAGGCACCGGGCGAGCCCGCTTCGATGTTGTAGAGCTTCAGGAAATCCTTGCCGGTCAGGTGCGGCGGCAGACCCTTGACCTGGCCGACGCCCAGATTGATCGCCGGTTCCCGGAACCAGACCGGTTTCAGCTGTGCGTGAATGTCGGTCAGGTGGATCAGCGTGACGTTGCCCAGCGCATCGAATTCGAGCAACTGGTCCTGTGTCAGCGCTTGCTGTGCCGCGAGCCGCCCCCAATTGCCCAGACCCGAGGCACCCACGATCGCCGACGCAGCAACACTGGCCTGAAGAAAATCACGGCGAGAGATCATGTGGCGCCTCCTTCTGGCAAGCCTATCCCGGCGGCGCAAAACTGCGCGTTACGAGCACGAAAAACTGGAAACAATGCGATGCGCCCCGTCGACCGGGACGCACCGGGATTATCAGTTCCGGACTGCCGGCGTTTCGATCCCCAAGCCAGCGCCGCGAGAGGCAAGGTAGGCCTCGAGGGCGACGAACTCGTCCGAACCGCGCTTGTACGGAGTCGCGCGTATGTTCTTCATACAGCCCGAAAAACGGCGATGCAGCGAACCAAGACCCTGCCATTTGAAGCGGTAGGTCGGGAAGCCGTTGATGTTGCCTTGGGACAGGTGGTCGGCACGGATCATGTTGCCGTAATTGTCCTCGTGACACTGGCTGCACGCCATGTCGAGCTGGCCGACACGGGTGTAATAGAGTTCTTCGCCCTTCTTGATCCAGTCGGCCATCGGGCCATCGGTCTGAACGCCCATCGGCATGCCGCGCGACTGCATCCCGATCAGCGCCGTCATGGCCAGCATCTCGGGGCTTTCCCACTTCCAGGGGTCGGCGCCCTGATGCTCGGCAATCGAAGCATTGATGATGTGCTCGAGGCTCTCCGGTTTGCCCTTGGCGTCGCTCCAGCGCGGCATGCTGGCACGAAGCCCTACCATCGACTCGACATCGCCGTGACAATCGGCACAGGATTTCGCGGATGAGCCCGCTGGCGTCCCCCACAGCTCGATCCCATACTCAACCGCAACCATGGCGGGGTTCTCGAAGTCGTCGGTTTCCAGCGCCTGGGTCTCGTCCGACCGGAAGCGCCATCCCGAGTAGATCGTATCCAGAGGATGCCCTTCGGGCGCCTTTACCTCGGTGACGATCTCGACACCCTCGATCACCAGTTTGTCGTCGTCCGGCCCCGGCCCCGCGTGCGCGACCAAGGCCACCGACAGGGCGGCCGCTGCCGCCATCAGTGGGTACTTCATATCTTCCCTCCCTCGGAGGCCACTTCTCAGGCGGCCTTGATCTTCTTTTCCAGGTCGTAGACCGAGCCGTCATCGTCGGTCCACTCAAAGCGCATCGTGCCGGCGCCCGGAACCTTCATGTCGAACTGGAAATACGGGTTGGCCGAGACCGCAGGATCGATGTCGACGGTGACGACCTCTTCGCCCTCGAAGGTCGCGACGAACTTGTTGATGATCTTGCGCGGGATCAGTTCGCCGGTCTTCTTGTCCTTGCGCTGACCCGACTCCATCGGATGGCTGATGAGCGTCTTGATCGTAACAACATCGCCGGGAGCCGCCTTCTTGGGCACCTTCACGCGGGGTTTGACCTTTGCCATGTCCTTGTCCTCCTGATGCGGCTGAGCGAGTTTCAATCCGACTTGGTCAGCTTGTTCGCTTAGCCATGCTTTCTGGTCGCATTCTCACGGTGCACGGCCCCTCCGGCCGGTCTCGAGAATGCTGTGGTCAGCCGCCGCAGCCGCCGATCGTGACCTTCACGGTACGCTTGGCCTGAGCGAACGAGCCGTCGGCCATCTTCGCGACCGCGACCAGATCCTGTGTCTTGGCCAAGCGGATCCGCGTCTTCGCCTCTGACGCCGCTGCAAGAGCACCGAAATGGAACGTTGCGACACCTGGGTTCGGGTTACCGGCCGCCAGAAGCAGGATGTCCGTCGCACCATCCGAGGATACTTCGACTGGCACGGTGTTTCCGTTCTCGGCAATCTCAGGCGCGCCGATGTCAACGCCGCCTTCCTTCACTTCGGCGCCACCCGTAAACGCCTTGATCGCATCCGCGACCAAATCGGTACTGGCGAAACCCGTTGCAGGGATCGCAGCAGCGACCGCGGCACCCAGGCTCAGCATCATTGTCTGACGTCTTGTCAGGTCCATGATTTCCTCCGTTCTTGTCCGGCTCGGCCGGATCACTCCGTCAGAGTCTTCAGGTAGGCCACAATATCTTCGACCTGTTGCGCATTCAGGATCGTTTTGCCCACGAACTTGTCCAGCGGGCGCGTGTATCCCGTGTCCTTGTAGAAGGCTGGCATGATCGTCCCGTCGAACATCATCTTTGCGTTCGTCACGATCCCGCGCAACTCGGGTTCGGTCCAGCGATCGGCAACACCGTCCAAGGCAGGGCCAACTTCGCCATGGAACGATTCGTTCGTTGCGTCCGAGTTCTGGTGGCACGCCAGGCAATTGCCGAGCTTGCGGCCGACAAACCAATCCTTGCCCTTCACCGGATCGCCAGCGACGCCCGTCAACGACGTCTCGATTGCACCATCCGTGAATGCAATCTCGCCCGGCGCAACGGTTTCCGCCCAAGCTCCGGGTACCAGTGATGCTGCGACAAGCGCCGCGAGCGCAACTGAGCGCATACCTTCCCTCCCAAGATTCTTGTGTGCTTGTTTGCGTGAAAGACAACCACAGCGCGGCACATGCTTCAACACAAAAATTCAGAAAAATGAATTTATAGATGTGTTGCGCTGCACAATCGTGGCGACGCGCTCGTCACATGACGATCAGTTGTTCTGTAAGGCGTTGAATTTGCGCGCGTGGTACTTCTGGAAGTGCTCGTCGCCCGCGTACCCTTTCTCGGCCACCCTTTGGAACATGTGCAGGGTGGTGTGTTTCCCGAACGCGCCGGGCATCTGACTAACCGCGGCCTGCGCCGCGGTGCCGGATTCGGGCACCGCTTCGGGCATGAACAGGATCGTCGGCGTGAAGACGACACCCCAGCGCCTGGCCATGTCTTTCTCGGCCATCGCTTCACCGTCGAAGTCCGTAACTTCCTCGTCGCCGAACAGGTTCATCTGCACGACCATGAAGTTCTCCTGGATAAAGGCCGCGACTTCGGGATCGATAAACACCTCCTCGTGCATCTTCTTGCAGTAGATACAGCCGCGCTGTTCGAATATGATCGCGAGGCGCTTGCCATCCTCGGCAGCGGTTTCCAGATCTTCGGTCATGTCCTTGAAGGTCACCGCCATCCACGGCGTCTTGTGAAGCCCGTCATCGCCCAGTTCGGCGGCGTAGCTCGGCAGGGCGAGCAGCAAGGCGGCAAGACAGATGATCCAACGCATGGCGTCCTCCTATTGCAGGGTTCCGATATCGGGTGCGATCGACAGCATCCACCCGGCGATTACGTTCATCGAATTGGTAGCAATCAACAGGCCGAAGCACACAAGAGCAGCCCCCATGACCTTCTCGACCGTCCCTAGGTGCCGCCTGAAACCCTGAGCCCAACGCAGGAACGGCCCGATGAACAGCGCAGCAAGTATGAAAGGGAGCGTCATTCCCGCCGAATAGGCCAGCAGAAGCAAAGCACCCTGCCCTGCTGTCTCGGCCGCACCTGCCGTGAACAAGATGGCCGCGAGGACCGGTCCGACGCAGGGTGTCCAGCCAAAGGCGAAGGCCATGCCAATGGCGAAGGCACCGACCACGCCCCACCTGCGATCGCCAACGTCCAGGCGCGCCTCACGATACAGCAAGCCGATTCTCAGAACGCCAAGAAAGTGCAACCCCAGCCCGATGACCAACGCCGCAGCCAGCCAGCGGATCACGTCGGACCATTCGCGCAGCGCTTGCCCGAAGACCGTTGCGGTCGCGCCCAGCATCACGAAGACCGTCGTTATCCCCATGGCGAAAAAGATCGACGAAATGACGACCCGGCGCCTCGCGATTGAATTGTCGTCGCCTTCGGTCAGCGTCTCGAACGACATTCCCGCAATGTAGCAAAGATAGAATGGCACGATCGGCAGAATGCACGGCGAAAGGAAGCTCAACAGCCCAGCAATCGCCGCAGCACCATATCCGATTTCGAACCCCATGAGCCCGACGTTTCCTTCCATGTTCGCGCTGAACCGCGAATCCTATAGATATTCATATTTTTATATGTATACTCGCGTTTAACAAGAGCATTGTGTGAATGGAGCCAGACGAACTTGCGCGCGATCCTGATCCTGGCCGCCGTGCTCGCAGCATTGTCCACTCTGCCGTCGCGCGCCGCCGAACTTCTGATGTTCGAGGAAGACTGGTGCCATTGGTGCGAGCGCTGGAACGACGAGGTCGGCGTGATCTACAGCAAGACTGCCGAAGGGCGCGTGGCCCCTCTGCGCCGCGTCGACATCCACGGGACATTCCCGGCAGAAATCACTCTCAAGCACCGGCCACAGTATACTCCGACCTTCGTGCTGGTTGAGGATGGTGTGGAAATCGGCAGGATCGAGGGTTATCCGGGAGAGGATTTCTTCTGGGGTCTGCTGGCCCGCTTGCTTGAGCAGCTTCCAGACCCAGATACGTACGAGAAGCCGATAAATGCGGCGACGCACTGAACTGGAAAGGGTGAGCGAACGTGGCGCTGCCGGTGTTTGACGAGGGGCTCAAGGAAGGCGAGCTCGACGAGATGATGGAGAACGCGCGGCGCGCGACGAACTTCCTGAAAGCTCTCTCACACGAAGGCCGATTGCTCATCCTGTGTCATCTGGCCTCTGGCGAGAAATCCGTGACCGAACTCGAAGAGTTTCTGTCCGCGCGGCAGGCTGCCGTATCACAGCAGCTTGCGCGCTTGCGTCTCGAGGGCCTTGTCCGCTACCGTCGCGACGGCAAAACAATATACTACAGCCTCGGCGACGAACGGGCGCGCCGAATGATCGAAACAGTCTACGAAATGTTCTGTGCGCCCGGTGCCGCCGACTGACGTCGCGGGAGGAACATGGACGTCATCTACGGTCCACTTGGCGCGGCCTTTGTCGGCCTGATCGGCGGCATCCTGCTCGGGCTCGCCGCGCGGCGCGGTGGCTTTTGTACGCTCGGCGCAATTGAAGACGTACTCTACGGCGGTTCTTGGGTTCGGACTCGCATGTGGGCGATGGCCTTGGCCGTGGCCATCACTGGCACATTCTTGCTCGAAGCCATCGGTGCTCTCGATCTCTCCCAGACCATCTATGCGCAGATATCCTGGAATCCCGCTGCTGCGATCCTCGGCGGGCTGATCTTTGGCTACGGAATGGCGATCGCGGGCAATTGCGGGTTCGGAGCGCTGGCACGCTTGGGCGGAGGCGACCTCAGATCCTTTGTGATCGTTCTGGTCACAGGCATCGCCGCTTATGCGACGCTGTCAGGTCCGCTCGCACGTCTTAGGGTCATGCTGTTTCCGCAAGATGCGGTGCCAGCGCCGCAGCCCCGGGGATACGCCCACTTGATCGCCGATGCAGTCGGGATGCCGGTCCTGGTCCCGGCTTTGCTGGTTGCGGCGCTCCTGGCATTTTGGGCGCTGGCTTCATCCGATTTTCGACGAACCCAGCGCGCAGTGATCTGGTCGGTTGTCGCGGGCGCGGCGGTCGTCATCGGATGGGCCGGTACATCGACCATTGCCGCGCACAGCTTCGACAACATCGCGGTTGTCTCGCACAGTTTTACCGCACCGCTCGGCGAGACAATCTTCTTTCTGATGACATCCAGCGCCGGTGGACTCAGCTTCGCCGTTGGTTCGGTTGTCGGCGTGCTCGCTGGCGCTCTGATCGGGAGCATATCGCGCGGTCATTTTCGGTGGGAGGCATGCGACGATCCACAGGAACTGGGGCGCCAGATCCTGGGTGGAGCGCTGATGGGCGTTGGCGGAGTGCTGGCTCTGGGGTGTTCCGTGGGCCAAGGGATGACGGCCTTCTCGACACTCGCATACAGCGCGCCGGTCGTGCTGGCCTCGATCGTTGCCGGTGCCGCCTTCGGTTTGCGGCAACTTATCCGGGGATTCGAGCCTGCCGAGTAACTGGCTCCATCAACCGGGCGAATCTCGCCGTCCCGACAGAATCGAAACTGCTTCTTCCATGACGTCGCTCGTCGCAATGGTTGCCCGCAGGCAATGTGGCAACCCATAACCGCCCATCGGGCGCAGGATGAACCCTCGCTGCCTCAATGCCGCATCGGCGCTCTCGCGCTCTGCAACATCAGCGAATTGTAGCAACGCAAAGTTGGTGTGGCTCGGAGCGCATTTGACACCCAACGCATTTACTTTAGCGATGAACACGTCGCGAATCTCGGACGTCTTGCGGACAGTCTCTGCAACATGCTGCGGATCCCGCATCGAGGCGGCGGCCGCGGCCAAGGATCCAACTGTCACTCCGCCAGCAGTCAGTAGCTTTCGCGCATGGTCACGAATCCCAGGCGGGAAGACGCCCCAGCCGACTCGCATCCCAGCCAGCGCGTGCGCCTTTGAAAAGCTTCGCGTGACAACGGTGTCGCCCCGGTCGACGAGGTCGAACATCTGCTCGCCAAGATGGTCGGTGAATTCGGCGTAGGCTTCATCGATCAGCAGCATCACGCTTTCGGGCATCCCCTCACGAAGCCGCAAGATTTCCGAGCGCGGAATGCGTGTTCCCGTCGGATTGCCGGGGTTGGCCACACAGACAAGTCGCGTCTCCGGCAAAATCGCCGAGAGCAGCGCGTCAACATCGACAGTCAATTCTGCCTCGGGTGCGGCTTTGTAAACCGCCCCGACAAACGCCGCAGACGCAGCGAAGTAACCATACCCATGCGTCGTCGAGAGCACGTGATCGCCAGGTCCGGCAAAGGACATGATCAGCGCCGAGATCAGATCCATCGAGCCCGCGCTGCATAACAGCCAATCGGGATCGACACGGTGCCTTTCGGCTATTGCGCGCCGCAGATCCGCCCAGTCCGGATCAGGATAGAGTTGCGCATTGCAGAAGGATGCACGCGCGGCTTCAATCGCCGCTGGTGACGGAGCAAACGCACTCTCGTTCTGAGCAAGTGAGACAACGCGCGTCCCAGGCGGCGCCGAGAGGTCTGCCAGCGCGAAGCCCTGCATCGCGGCGATGTGCGACTTGGGTTTGATCATCGGGTTTCCTTCACTGCAGCGGCACCCCAGGCTTTCCGAAATGTGACTGGGATCCAAGCATTTCTGAAGTGATGCGGCATCGAGCACCGGCTTGTCGAGATTGCGCGTTTGCATGCGTCAGGCTCGGTCGGGGAATGGCGAACGCCGCGAGAGGACTTGGATCTTCCTCTCGAACGTCACGGAGTTCGCCAAGTTGTGATTGCAGTTCCACCGTGATCGGCTGATATCAAAACGTGGTGGATGACGGAAAAGTGACGCGCCAGCGTTTCGCTGTCGCAACGATCGATGGGGCAGGGCATGAGTTACGACGAGAACAACATCTTTGCGCGCATTCTACGGGGTGAGCTCCCGTCCGAGCAAGTCTTCGAGGACGACGAGACGCTGGCAATCATGGATATCATGCCACGCGCAGATGGACATGTGCTGGTGATCCCAAAGACCCCTGCCAGGAACCTTCTGGATGCAACGCCCAAGCAATTGGCCGCGTGCATGAAGACAGCGAACACCGTTGCTCAGGCCATGATGGCGGCATTCAAGGCCGATGGCATCACCTTGCAACAGTTCAGCGAGGCTGCTGGCGGCCAGGAAGTGTTCCACCTGCACTTTCATTTGATTCCACGCAAAGAATGCGTGCGGATGCGTCCGCCTGGCCCGGACAACATGACCAAACCAGAGGTTTTGCGCGAGCATGCGGCGAGAATTCGCAGTTCGCTTGCGTCGATCAGTTGAGCTTCGGTCTGGTTTGTCCGGCAGCGCCTCTCCAGAGCCAGCAGTGGTTGCAACCGCGGCGTATCGGAGCGAAAACCTGCTCGAACCTGAAGATCGAGAGATGGGCAAACCGCGAGGCTAAAATTGCGCACCGTGCCACGGAATTTCTTCCAACATTACAGAGACCTCAGCCCGACAAGGCTGCCTTGGGGTCGGTCCATGGTGCTGCAGGATGACAGGTCATGACAAGGCGCCGCACTGTCATCGGCTGCGCCGCCGTTCTGTTCGCGTTCGGGCCGACGGCGGGCACCGGTGCGGAAACCTGCCAAAGCGATGCCATTCTCGTGTTCGACGGTTCCGGGTCGATGTCCGAGACTGGTTTCAACCAGCTTGATGAACCTCGTATTCACATGGCCCGCCGCGCCATTGCCCGCGCAATGCCGGATATTGCTGCCCACCGAAAAGTTGGATTGCTGACATATGGGCCGGGACCGGGCGATGCCTGTCAGAACATTGATCTGCGGTTTCCACCGATCTCAAACGCCGCACCACGAGTGATCGCTGAAATCGAGGCGCTCGAGCCGTCCGGCGATACCGCTCTGACAAAATCTGTTCAAAGTGCCGCCGAAGCTTTGAATTATCAAAGCGAACCTGCGACGGTTGTGCTGCTAACAGACGGTAAAGAGACATGCGGCGGTGCGCCGTGTGAACTGGGCGCGACTTTGGCAGCAGACGGTCGCGATGTGACTGTTCATGTGATTGGCTTCAAAGTGCGCGGTGACTTTTTCAATTGGGCAGGTCAGGGAAAAGAGGACTACCTCAACGGAAGGACCGTCGCGCGTTGCCTCGCTGATCTAACGGGGGGGCTATACGTATCGACTGAAACCGTGGGTGAACTCGCGGAAGCGTTGAAGCAAACTTTGGGATGTCAATTCCTGACGCTTGGGCCAGCAATTCAGAATTTGCAACTGCACCGAGGTTGAGATCAAAGTTCTTGTGCAACCTCGGCCTGGAACACTGTGCTGACTGTCATATTTGATCGCGCCACTACGCCAGGAAAAGACTGCACTTCCTGAGATCGAATGTGAGTAATAATTGTTTTTAGAATTTGCCCAACGCACCCAAATAATACATCAATTATAAAATTCTTGATCTGCTCTTGTATTATGCGTAATACATAAAACGATATATCATCACTGCATGTATTGAGCAATCCTACACCTAATTCGCACCGACCTTAATAACCGCCATCCACACACAAATGCGCCCTATTCTCCCTTCGCGTTTACGTTGCGACCAGCGATGAGCAGACTAACAGCGTAAGCTTTTTCTGCGTCCATGTTCGCCAGAACGAGTGCAGCCGCTTCAGGACGCATTTCGGCAATGAAGCCCGCTGCGAAAGACGCCGCCATTTCGTTGAAAATCTGGCCTGCTTTTTTTGGTTTCATTGCTTGATACATCTCGGCAAGCCTGCGCACATCTTTGCCGGCGGCGTCGTCTACCAATGCAGCCGTCTCGGCGAGCCGTTCGCGCGCAGTGCGCATTTCCTCGAGGCGCTCTTTCATCTTCTGCTCAATGATTCTGAGCTTCATTTCCCGGTTCTCGAGAGCTTTTTCGCGTGCATCCAGCGTTTCGCGCAGACGTTTGATCTCGGCAATGAGCTCCGGAGGACCAACCACGATTTTTTCCGGTTTCGAAGCACTTCCCGTCTTTTGGGAGGCAATCGGGTTCCCAAAACCATCATCGCCTTCTGGAAACGCCGCTATCACCTCTCCCGCGCGCAGGAGAGCGGAGAACAGGAAACCCGCCGCTACAACAGCGAGAGCGCCTATCCGAAACGCAGGCAAACTCGGGAGATTGACGGCCATCAGAGTGCCATCCTCTCGACTTTCAGGAGGTTCTCTTTGTCGGAAACGGGCGCTGACGGAACGACCACCGCTTCTGTTTCCTCTGTCAAGGCAATCTTGAGATCTCCCGACTCAGGAGACGGCGCAACGTCTTCGACAACGTTCGGCAAAAACCCAAGCTGCGGCTCACCCCGCGCATCGGACAAGTCGAAGTCTGTCTCGGAGACGGAGTTGAACTCCTCCTCCTCGACCGGTCTCGGTGCCTCCACCGCAATGGGTTCCCGTGGCGCATCCGGCTCTTCATGGACGGCAGCCACTTCCCTCGGCGGATGAGCCACAGGTTTGGTTTCAGCACTTTCGAGTGTCGACGCTCGCTCGATAACGCTTTCGGCGCGCTCAATCAGATCGCTCAGATCACGCGCCAACTTTCGTGAGGACGCAAGATCCCGTTCGAGCCGCTCAGTAATTGCCTTAGCACTGGTCTGAGATTCTCGGTTGGTCGTGCGCGTTTCTTCGAGAATCGCGTTCAGCTGACCGATTTGCTCGCCGATCCCCGACTTCGTATCCGAAAACTTAGCCAGCCGCCGACTTAATATGACACAATACAGCGCGGCTGTAAGGCATGTGACGATGAGCAGACCATCTGTAACGATCGACATTTTAAACCCTTCAGTTCAGGATGAAGTCCTGAATGAGCAAGTCACGCACCGCGCCCGGCGGCGTTACCAGTTGCACCCTGCGCAACATCTGCCCGCGAAGACGCGTCATTGCTCGCGGGACCTCGAACTCACGTTCGTCGACGGCTCTTAGAAATGTGTTAAGGACATCGCGAATGCGCGGCTCAAGCGCTGAAACGGGTTCTTCGGCGTCCGGCGAAACCTCGAGCGTCATGGTGACTCGCAGATGCTTTGAGTTGGCATCGGGACTAAGAGAAATGATAATCTCGCGCATTTCAACGAAGCTCGCCGAATACTCGCTCGGATCAAACTCGACCGGTTTGCTCGCCGCTGCGTTCCCCTTTGCCCCGTCGTCACCAGCCTTCGGTGCTTCCGATCCGAACAGCAGGGGAATCATTCCTGTGTAGACGCCGAAGAAGCTCCCGGCCCCGAACAAAATTGCGCCAATCAAACCGAAGAGCATACCCTTCGATTTCTTCGGAGGTTCCTCCGCTTGGTCTGCGGTAGCGCTTGCATCGCTCATAAATCGACAGCTCCAAGGATCAGCCCGTCTGCGAACAGGAGATAACCCGATTTCCCTAAACCGATTCTTAAGCCTGATGAACGCAGTGTCCGGTGTGGGCAGAATCTCCGAAAGGATTTCGGGTCGCCCAAAAGGGCTTCAAGAATGAATCAGTTGCTGAGTACGTGGAACAATCTCGATCTGCAGCGCCGGATCGTCCTTCTGGGCGCAATCGGCCTCACGTTTCTTGCTGTGTTGTCTCTGGCGCAGGTTGCGACCCGCCCGGCGATGGCGCTGCTGTATTCCGGTCTGGACCCAGCGGCAGCGGGCGAGGTCGTGGGATCTCTCGAACAAATGAATGTCGAGGCAGAGATACGTGGCGACGCGATCTACGTGCCTGAAGATGCACGAGACCGCGTCAGGCTTGCACTGGCGCGCGAGGGATTACCGCGGCAGGGACAGGCCGGATACGAACTCCTAGACGCGATCTCTGGGTTTTCCGCGACAACCGACATGTTCAACGCAGCCTACTGGCGCGCAAAAGAAGGTGAACTCGCAAGGACGATTCTCGCGTCTCCGGGTGTCCGCGCTGCACGCGTGCACATCGCTGTTCCCAACCGTCGACCGTTCGCGGGACAGAACGCCGAGCCGACAGCATCTGTCTCTGTAACCATGGCGGGCGGCAGCATGACTGTCGAGCAGGCGACCTCGATTCGCTACATGACCGCTCTTGCGGTTGCGAGCCTCAGCCCGGATCAGGTCGCAGTGATCGACAGTCGCGCGGGAATGATCCTTGCGCCGGGTTCAGAAAGCGCGATTGCGAGCGCTGCGACACAAGCTGCCGAGCGCGAATCAAAGCTAAAGTCGGAGATTGAAGACCTGATTGCTGCCCGCGTCGGTCGAGACAGAGCGCGCGTAAGTGTGACAGTCGAAACCGACCGCGAGGCGGAAACGATCACAGAGCGCGTCATTCAACCCGATTCGCGCGTTACGATTCACTCAGATACCGAAGAAATCAGTGACAGTGCCCAGGGCGCGTCCGGCGCTGTAACGGTTGCGAGCAATCTTCCAACAGGCGATGCCGCGAATGATAACACGCGGCAGAGCGCCAGGACGGAAACGCGTGAACGCATTAACTACGACTATTCTGAGCTGCGTCGAGAGACGTCGCGAGCCGCGGGAACGATCCGCAAGATCAGTGTCGCCGTGCTTGTGGACGGTATCAACACCATCAACGCAGACGGCGAAAGCGTTTGGCAAGAGCGTCCACAGGAAGAACTGGAGGCACTGCGCGAACTGGTGATAGCTGCCGTCGGATTCGATGAGCAACGCGGAGACGTTGTGACGGTCGAAAGCATGGCGTTCCAGCCGGATGCGACCCCCGGCGCGAGCATCGAGGTCAGTCCCGTCATGCGCTTCTTCGAGCGCAACGCCCTGACATTCATCCAACTCGCAGTCCTCGCAGTGGTAGCCTTGATCCTTGGCTTGACGGTGGTGAAGCCACTGCTCAGCCGCGCACCTTCTGGAGCGCTCGCGACGGGCTCGGAGATTGAGCTCGCATCGGCCGGAACAACGGTTGACGATTTCGGAAATGTCACGCAGCCGCTGGATGCCAACGCCCCGCAAGTCGTGGAGCCGGAGATCGGTCTGGACGATCAACTGCGCACCATCGCTGCAGATCAACCTGAGCAGACCGCAGCTATGCTGAAAATATGGCTCGAGGATCCTGAAACGAGCAATGGTGAGAAGCAGAAGGATCAAGCCGCGTGACCCGTATTCTGCAGCTTGACAAGTTTGAGAGCCAGGTCGGGTCCATGACGCTGGTGGATCTTTCGGACGACAACCCACACGCGAACTCATTGACGGACGGTGATCTCGCTGCGCCAGAAGAAACGCCGCCTGAAGTCGAGATGCAGGACGGCACAACCCCGTCTGAGGACGATGACGCCGAGGCAGAAATCGCAAAGCAAACCTTGTCCTGTTTGTCGAAAATCTCTGCATCACTCGACGATCTGAAGATACGAGCGCTCCGCGATTTCGAGAAGCTGTCGACCGCTTCCCTGCGCAGCGCGTTGCCAGATCTGCTGGACCGAAATCTCGCTCGGGAAATCTCTGTCACGGCTGCGCGGCTAATCGAAAAACGGCTTGCGCCAGAAGCGGAGCTCACCGCGGGTGACGACCTTTACAATGCGCTCGTCGATGGCCTGAAGGCCGAAGAACCCGCCGCAACGATACGAGTTCGCCGGATCGAGGATCAACCCGTAGGGACAGCCCACCTGAGCTGGGACCTGGGCGGCGCCGACTTTCTGCGCACGAGTTACTTGAGCGCCGCCGAAGACGTGCTCGACCGCGCGCATCGAAACAGCCTTGAGGGAGAAAAACGTGATGGATGACTCGGCTGCCGAGGTTTCAGAAGGAATTCCGACGCTCGACTCGCGCGATCAAAGCGATGAAGGGAAGCACCGGCGTGCAATCTTTTCGGTTCAGGTCGACGTTGTGGTCAGCGTCGGACAAGCGCGCCCCGTCATTGGCGAGTTGCTCGCCATGAGGCGCGATATGGTTCTGCCGCTCTCAACGCGCGTCGATGATCCGGTTCAGGTCATGGTTGGCGACAGGATCATTGCGCGGGGAGAGCTCGAGGAGATGGGTGACGAATCCGGTCGCCTCGGCGTCCGCCTCACCGAGGTCGTGGACGTGACCGACCTGTTCTGAAGAGCTTGCGAAACAATCGTGTGGGAGAGAACTTTGCGCTATCGTCGCACGGTCGGGATCGCGTGCCTTTTTGCTGCTTGTCTGCTTTTTGCGGCAAACGCCGGTGCGCAGTCGGTGGCAATCGATCTTGGGGACGAAGCGACACTTTCCGGGCGGATCATACAACTCTTCCTGCTCGTCACGCTGCTCAGCTTGGCCCCCGGCATTGCAATCATGATCACCTGCTTCCCGTTCATGGTGACGGTCCTGTCGCTGTTGCGCCAGGGGATCGGATTGCAGGCAGCACCTCCGAACATGCTGATCATCAGCCTCGCACTCTTTCTGACCTATTTCGTGATGGAGCCGGTGTTCAACACCGCCTGGGCCGATGGCATTGCGCCGATGATGGACGGCGATGTCACGGCCGAGCAAGGGTTTGCAAGAGCGCTCGCGCCATTCGAATCCTTCATGCAAGCGCGTGTCAGACCGGAGATGATCGCAGCACTCGTCGAAGCCGCTCCCGGTAGCGCCGCAAGAGTTGCCGAGGATGGGACTCCAACCCTCGGACTGCTCATCCCAGCCTTCATGTTGAGCGAGATCGAGCGCGGTTTCGAGATCGGCTTCATGATCTTTCTACCGTTTCTCATCATCGACCTGATCGTGGCTTCGGTGCTGATGTCGATGGGGATGATGATGGTCCCACCGGTCGTGGTGTCGTTGCCGCTGAAACTTGCATTCTTTGTCGTTGCTGACGGGTGGAGCCTGCTCGCCAGCGCGTTAATAAAGGGGTACGGAGCATGACGGACATCGTTGAATTCGCAGGTCAAGGCAATGTGCCAGCGAACGTTGGAGATGCTCGCACACCATTAACACCGGCCAGGACCGCAGCTGGTGGAGCCGATCTCATCGAGCTGAACCAAGCTCAGAAAGCGGCCGTGATCATTGGAATCCTTGGTCCTGACGCCGCAGGTCCTGTCCTGGAGAACATGGACGAAGAGAACCTGCGAAGCTTTGCGGCGGCGATGTCGCGGATCAAGCGCATCCCGCCAGATGTCGTGATTGAGACCATACAGGAGTTCCTGATCGAACTCGCACAATTCGAAATGACGGTCAGCGGAGGCTTGAAACACGCGCGATCCGTGCTCCAGGATTACATTCCCGAAGCGACACTGACGCGCATCCTGGATGACATAGACACGCCGTCGGCTCACAACGTCTGGAAAAAGCTGACGACCGTCGAAGATCAGGCACTCGCTGAATTCTTGGCGCGCGAACATCCGCAGACTGCCGCCGTCGTCCTCTCAAAGCTATCGGCCGAGCACGCGGCCGAAATTCTTGGTCGGCTGTCGCCCGAACGCGCGCGCGAGATCGTGGTCGGATTGAAGCGTACGACGTCGATGGATTCCAACATCGTCGAGGCCATCGGCGAGTCCGTCTCGAACGACTTCCTCGAGCACTACCGCGGAGGCGGAACTTCGGTGAAGCCAGAAGAACGGATCGGCATGATCATGAACTACACGTCCGGCGAGATTCGTCAGTCGGTGCTCGATTTCCTGGGCGAGAAGCAGCCGGAGTTCCTCGAAGCGGTGAAGGCGCGCATGTTCACCTTCGCCGACATTCAGGATCGGATCGAGAAACGGGACATTACTGCGATCGTCCGGGCAACGGCGCCGGAAGATCTATTGAAGGCCATGATCGGCGCGCAGGACACCGCACCCCAGACCTTCGAATTCATAATAAACTCGCTTTCCTCTCGCGTTGCGGAACAACTGCGCGAGGAAATGGCCGACGCCGGGAAGGTCAAGGTCCGCGAGGCCGAGGAAGCGCAGAATGCGATGCTGAAGGTTATCCGTGCGATGGAAGCGGCCGGAGAGCTTGCTCTGATCGCCGTGGATGAGTGAGCTTCGAAGCATTCGGACCCACCGCTTCACACGAATGACGCGGCTTCCTCGAACATGATCGCATGGAGCCCCGCCAGGCGCGTGGGATCGGGATGATAACCACCGCCAAGCACTCCCACCACAGCAATTGAGCGTTGTCTGAGCGCCGAGAGAACCATGCGGTCTCGTGCACGGAGGTCAGCATCGTCGAGTGCCAGGCGGCCCAGTCGATCTTCAGCGTGAACGTCGACCCCTGCATTGTAGAATGCGAGCCTGGGGTGAACCCTCTCCAGAAGTTCCATGAGCGCATGTTCGAATACGTCGAGATAGGCCTGCCCACCGACGCCATCTTGAAGTGGGATATCAATTGTCGACTCAGACTTCTGTTGAGGAAAGTTTTTCGCCGCGTGTATCGAGAAGGTCACGACATCCGGATCGCTGGCGAAGATCCGGGCAGTGCCATCGCCTTGGTGCACATCGGCATCGATCACGAGGAACGGTCCGCGCACACCTTGCGCCGACAGGTTTCGAATGGCGACAGCAACGTCATTGAACACACAGAAGCCCGAGCCATGGTCTGGCCCCGCATGGTGAGAACCACCCGCTGCATTGCAAGCGATACCGTGTTCGAGCGCCAACCAAGCTGCCAAAGTCGTCCCGGCTACGGAAAGCGTGCTGCGCCGAACCACCCTTTCCGTTGCGGGCAAGCCTATCTGGCGAACTTCCGCTGGCGATAAAGTCAGTGTGAGCACCCGGTCCACATAGCTTCGTGCGTGGGCGAGTTCGATCTGCGGGGCCGTGAACGCGCGCGGCGCAAAAAACTTGCCGAGCGGCAGCAATCCACGCGATTCGAGTGCCTGGCGCAGGTACCCGTACTTCGACATCGGAAACCGATGTCCCGGGCGCAAGGGCGCTTGGTAGTCGGGGTGATAAACAATCGGCAGCATTTGAACCTGTCTGGCGGTCTCGTTTTCAAACACTTGCAAGCCGACCGGCCAAGTGTGGTGCCTCAATAAATCATGCAATCAGCGCATCTTTGCTTCTAGCGCCTGTTCGTGCGTGATAACACTAGGTGCGGGGGACAGTTTGAGAAGCTGCGCGTCGGCGCGCGTCTCATGCGATAAGTGAGAGCACGGAGGCGACGTGAGTCCAATATCATCCATCCTTCGCACAAGGTCTGATCCGGCGGCCACTCCGCTCGTGCTCGACCTGACCGAGGATGCCGTGGTTCTCTGCCGCCGCAGAACTGAAGGCTCTTATGAGGAACTGCGCCGAGCGCCATTGGACCATCCGAATTTCCAGAGCCGGATCGACGAGTTGCGCGTCGAGGCACTTGTACGGAACCCAAACAAATCGCCGATAACGATCCTCCTGCCCGAGAGCCAGATTCTTCGCAGGGACTATCTCCTCACTTCTCGGACACCCATCGCGCGACGCGAGGAAGCGATCCGACGTTTGGTTGCCGAGACGCATTACGAAGCCGGCGAGTTGTGCGTCGATTGTTCGACTCCGGAGGATGGCGCACCAACAGTTGTTCTTGCCGCTCTCCACCAAACAGTCCGTGAGGCGACTTCCTATTGCGAAAAGTGGGGGTTCGTTCCTGGGCGGGTTTCGACACGCCATCATGCAGCAGACTTCAAGGGTTCCGCGCCCGTCTTCGCATTACCGAAGAACTCGATCACCAGACTTGGAGCCAGATCTGTTCAGATGGCGGCGGCGGCGATTGCGGCCCTGGCCTTCGGTTACGGCGCCCTGCAGGTCTACGAGGCAACGACGCCAATCCTAAAGGCGCTTACGATCACACCACTCCCGGCTCAGCAACCGCTGGAGTTTTACCTCGCCGATGCGGCACCTCTGGCAAAGCGAACATCCACGCCAGCCGTGCGGACAACATCACTGCAGTGGATTGCACTGACGTCTGCAAAGCGAAACGACTTCAATCGCGTCCCGGCACTGTCGGATCGAATACCAAACCCAGCCAAATCCGTTATGTCCCCTGACAGTCCTTTCGCCCCGCGCGTTCAGGAGGTGTTCAGCATCGGCCCCGCACTCGGCGCCACGCATCACAGCCGCCCGGGCCGCCCGGCGAATCCCGTGTCCGGAACCGCCAGCGCGGGCGTTTCGCAAGTGGTCACGGCGATCGATCGCATTCGTCTTGGCAGCCGGGCACTGAGCCGAGCCGCAGGACCCGGGCCGACCGTGGCAAAGACGGTGTCAACCGATCCGCCACAAAGCACAGAGGACGTGAAGGTCGCCGCGCTTGGACCCGGAGAGGTCACACGGGTGTTGTCTCGACGTGTCCGACTGCGGCGCGAACGCGTGGTGCCGCAAAGCGCGCCTCAAGAAAAAGATGATGTCGAGGTCGCCGCCGTCGATCCTGATGCGCATCGCCTGCCGTTGCCGCGGCCGAGCGAGGCTAAAGCTCCGACGTCGTCATCTCCCGTTCGCGACGAGGAATCGGCTGACGTCAAGGCACCGCCCGAGAAGTCCTCTGATCCCGAAGAAGTTCATGCAGCCGCAGCGTCCCCATTGCCAAGGTCGCGCCCAAAAAGCCTTGAAGAGCGCATTGTGGCGATCAAGCCGAGCGTGGCCTCGAAAGCAGTTGCGGCTCCCAAGTTACCGACGACTGTGAAGGCTGCCGCAAGTGAGCGTGGACTAGACCTTGATGAGACGAGTCTTATTGGTGTGATGGATGCCCGAAATGGCAGACGCGCATTGGTCCGACTTCCGGGCGGTGAATATCTGAAAGTCACGAATGGCGATCTGCTGAATGGATGGCGGGTCAGTTCGATCAGCCGGGAAGCCATGAAACTGACGCGCCAAGGCCGTCAACGGACGCTCCAATTGATCGTACAATAGTCTCAAAAAGGTCGATGGTTCAGCCGCCTGCGCTCCGACGCGCGCGCCAGGCAGCCCAGTCTTCGGGCGTATCGAGATCGGTGATCGCACCGTCATCCTCTAAGATCACGTCGACTGTAAACTCAGGATGTTCGCGAAGAATTGCGCGTGCCCCTTGATCGCCATCAAGCCCTCGCAGCGCCTCGAAAAAGCGGCGGCCAAACAGGACCGGATGCCCCCCTGCACCGTCGGGTGTAACGGCGCGCACGATTGCTCGGTCTTCGCCTGGATCGAAACCTGCAATCAACCGATCGATATCGCGGCTTCGTATGTCCGGCATGTCAGCCATCATCACCAACGCCGCATCCGCAGAACCCGGCAGCGCTGCCGCACCGGCGGCAATGGAGGTCCCCATCCCCGACGTCGCACGAGGGTTCGTCACCTGGGTCACCGGCAAGCCGCTCAAGGCGGCTCTGCGAAGTTCATCGTCTGGTCTGAGGACGCACACGACATGATCGACACCACTCTCGATCAGGTTCTCGGCGGTGCGGCGCAGCAGCGGCTTTCCGTCAACGGTCTCCAACAGCTTGTCAGCCCCACGCATGCGGGTCGATCCACCGGCGGCGAGCAGGAGTGCTACGATTTCTGGGCGTTGCGGGGCACCGGACCCACCATCGCGCGGCTGCGGGCGCGAGGGGATCTCCTTGAGCAGCCCACCAACGCCCATGGCACCGATCTCTTCGGCGGACACTTCAAGTCCACAGGCAACCCGCTCGAGGATCCAGTCCGCGCCATTCAGTTTCGGCGACCGGGCACATCCCGGGAGGCCGATGACCGGCGTTCCTGCACGGTCGCCCAGAAAGAGCAGGTTGCCAGGATCGACAGGCATGCCGAAGCGCGTCAGGGTTCCACCAGCCTCGATCAAGGCCAAGGGGCCTACGTCATGCCGATCCGACGTCGCCGATCCCGTCAGAATCAACACCAAGTCATTGTCAGCGTCGCGAATGGCGGCGGACAGTTTCTGTACGTCATGCTGCACGACCACGTGCTCGGTCAGATCGATGCCAAGCGCTGAAAGCCGCTGAACCACTGCGTCAGCGCCCTTGGAGACGATCTTGTCCTTCATGCCCGGCGTTCTGGTCAGAATAAGATGTGCGTTGCGCGTCCGAACCGGATGAACACGCATCAGTGGCCCGGAGGATAGGAGCGCTTCACCCTTGTCGACAGATTGGCCGGAACACCCGTAAGGGATGATCTTGACGGTCCCGACCATCTGTCGCGCGGTCACCCGCGCGTGGTTTGGAAGCGTTGCTAGCGTGATGGCCTCGTCGATCGCGTTCAGCGCCTGGACGCGTTCAACATCGATTTCCAGCACGCCCGCCGTTTCGGCGTACAGGTTCGCACGCCCGGTGAATGGAGCGCCGATCCGCAGATTCGAAAGCACAGGCTCCGGGGCTACACCCGACGCAAGGCGTCCCGCCGCTGCATCTTCCAGGACATCTCCCGGTTCGGCAGCGGCGACAATCACAGTGTCTAGCCCGGCAGTTCTCAGATCGAAGACATCGGTGTCCGTAAGAACACGGCCCTTCTTCAACCGACGGTCGGCCAGACCCACAGAATGTGCCAGAATCAATCCTCCGGCATCTTCGACACTGACGGGTCCAAACCTCACGCAGCGGCGTCCGCGGACATCAAACCGGGACGGCTCGACGGCCGCCGGAGTCTTTCTGTGAGTTCCGCCATCACCGATACGGCGATTTCTGCCGGAGACTTCGCGCCGATGTCTGCCCCGACCGGCGCATCGATACGGGCGATCTCGGCCTCGGAGAAACCTTGCTCCGACAGGCGCGAGACCCGCTTTCCGTGCGTCCGCTTGGATCCAAGACAGCCGATGTAGAAGGCATTCGACCGCAACGCCGTGGCGATCGCCGGGTCGTCCAGCTTTGGATCGTGGGTCAGCGTCACCACAGCCGTCCGATGATCGATCCCATGCGCGCGCAGGGCAGCGTCCGGCCAATCATGCACCAAACGCTGGCCCGGAAACCGCGACTCCGAGGCAAAAGCCTCGCGCGGATCAACGATCGTCACATCATATCCTGTCAGACGCGCCATCTCGGCCAGAGGTTGCGTGATATGCACAGCGCCGACGACCACAAGGCGCAGTGGCGGATTAGATACCCAGAGAAAGCGATCGCCCGTTTCATCGAAACCGGACCGGTCGCCATCGAAGGCAGCCGCGCGCTCGGCGTAGTCAAGCGTTCGGCGTGTCCAAGACTTGGTGTCCGTTTCGACCGCCAGCGCACGCCGTTCGCCGCGCGCCGATACGATCTCGTCAAGCAGGGCCTCGGGCAGCCCCTGACCGGATCCAATCGGTTCAACGAGGACACGGATGGTACCACCACATGCCAGGCCAACCGCGAAGGCATCGTCATCGGTGACACCAAACTCCAGGATCGTGCATGTGCCGTCCGCCAGCCGATCCAATGCTTCGGCGACAACAGCGCTTTCGACGCATCCGCCTGACACCGATCCCATGATCTCGGCATCTCCGGAGACAACCAGTTGCGATCCCACGGGACGCGGCGCCGATCCCCAGGTCTGGACAACGGTCGCAAGCGCCGCCCCTTTTCCGGCACGATGCCATTGCAATGCAATCTCGGGGATCTGATCGTGTTGCAGGGTCATGCTGTGCCCTCCTCCGGCCTCGACCAGAAGGATCAGCGCAAAAGCGGACGCGTCCTTCCGGGTTGCACGAAATAGGTATGCCCTATTCCCCTCGGTGCAACCAGAAAAGACGTGCCTCGAACACAGATCGGCCTTGCGAAAAAAGCAGCCGGAAGCTTACGCCACGCCCAGCAAACACAAGCAGCACTGGAATAACTCACGCCTTCACGCCTTAGGTCGGGAAAATTTGAGCCCCCCGGCCAGCCCAGCGAGCGGGGTTCATGCTGCTGGACATACGAGGACGTTGAGCCGAATCGCGTGATTTCGTCTGTGTGAAATCTCACAGAACACGAAATTTCAAATTTTAACGGATATGGCCCGAAGCAAACGGTCTCGATCACCAGTGGCGTCGGACCGGCTTAGTGTTCCGGCAAGCGCTTCAAGACTGTCGACATTATGGGCGGCCACAAAGCTGTCGACCTGCGGCAGCAGCGCCTGGATCCCCTGAGCGCGCGCCTCGAAACCGTCCCAGCGCAGCAGCGGATTCAGCCAGATCAACCTTCGGGATGAAAGCCGCAGCCGTTCGGCCTGTCGCGCCAGCAGGCCAGGATCATCGCGTTCCAGACCATCTGTGATCAGCAACACGACAGCACCCTGACCCAGCACACGCCGCGACCAATCCTTGTTGAAGACTTCCAGACACGCGCCGATCCGGGTGCCACCCTCCCAATCGACGGCTTCATGTCCGGCACGCATCAACGCCTCGTCAACATCGCGGTGACGGAAATGGCGCGTAATGTTCGTCAGGCGCGTCCCGAACGTGAAGACATGCACCTTGCTCCAGCCGGCTCCCCGCGCGTTCGCCGCTGCGTGCAGAAAGTGCAGCAGCATTCGTGAGTATGACGCCATCGAGCCGGAGATATCGCAGAGTGCGACAAGAGCAGGCCAGCGCTCACGACGCTCGCGCCGCGCAAGGACGGGTATGCCGCCATTGCGCATTGCCATGCGCATCGTCCGACGCCAATCGGCTAGGCGGCCCAACGGCGCGGGTTGTGTACGACGCGACGCAATTGGACGGATCGGCAATTCCAGCCGGGCGATCGCCCGTTTTGCTTCAGCCACTTCTGCGGTCGACATCTGCTCGAAATCGCGGCTCTTGAGGATCTCATCGTTCGAAAGCGAAAATCGCGCATCGAGTTCGATTTCATCCGGTTCTTCTGGTGCCTCCGATGGCGGAGGCTCGGCACCATCCGCCAGCGCTTCGGCAGCGCGTTGCTCCGCGGCCTTTTTCTCGCGATCCTCTCCCGGCACCCCGATCACCGGCAGCATCATGCCCATCATGCGTTCCATGATCTCTGGGTCTCGCCAGAACATGTGGAAACACTGCTCGAACACAGGAATGTGCTCGGGCCGCGAAATGAAGCACGCCGCCAACGTGTGATAAAAATCCTCGCGTTCCTGAAATCCGGCGGCCGAGACAGCGCGGACAGCTTCGATTGCGCGCCCCGTTCCGACGGGTAACCCAGCAGCGCGCAACGCCCGCCCGAAATGCACGATGTTCTGGGCGAGCTTGCCGTCTTCCTGCGGTGTCGGGTCCGCGACGAAGTTCACGCGTTCGCCATCGCGAGACGTACTTCGTCCAACAGCGCCTTTGCATCAGATCCCTGAAAGCGCGCGATATCGTCCTGGTATTTCAGGAGCGCTCCGAGCGTGTCCGTGATCACCTGCGGATTGAGCTCAAGCACGTCGAGCGACACCAGACAGCGCGCCCAATCCAGAGTTTCAGCGACACCCGGTGTCTTGAACAAGTCTTCCTTGCGCAGGCGTTGAACGAAAGACACGACCTCGCGCGACAATACTTCGGACACCTCCGGCGCTCGCGATGCCAGGATCGAAAGCTCGCGTTCGGCATCCGGATAACCGACCCAGTGGTACAGGCAACGCCGCTTCAGCGCATCGTGAACCTCGCGGGTGCGGTTCGACGTGATGATCACGATCGGCGGCTCGGCGGCCTTGACGGTCCCAAGCTCCGGGATCGTGACCTGAAAATCGGAGAGTGCTTCCAGCAGGAACGCCTCGAACGGCTCATCCGTCCGGTCAAGCTCGTCGATCAACAGGACCGGTGGGCCACCCTCCTGAGGCTCCATTGCCTCGAGCAGCGGCCGACGGGTCAGAAACCGCTCCGAGAACAACTCGGACCCCAGCGCGTCGCGATTGGCGGTGCCACTGGCCTCGGCCAGGCGGATCTCGATCATCTGAGCGGGATAGTTCCACTCATAAACCGCCGACGCAGCATCCAGCCCTTCATAACACTGCAAGCGGATCAGTTTACGCCCCAAAGAGGCGGAAAGTGCCTTGGCGATCTCTGTCTTGCCGGTCCCGGCCTCACCTTCGAGGAACAGCGGACGGCCCAGCTTGAGCGCCAGGAAGCAGACCGTCGCAAGCGCGCGGCCACAGATATAGCCGGTGCCGCCCAACAGATCCTGGGTCGCGTCAATCGAACTGGGCAGATTTGTCATGGGTGTCCTCGCTCTTGCTGGCGCAATGGAAGGCCTCCCTTGCCAGAAATCAACCCGGCCATCCGTCGTAGAGTGGTCGATGATCCAGGTCACACAGCCGCGCAAGTGCGAACAACCGCCAGAGCGCCAAACGAACGAGGTCCCTACACACATCAGGACGGATCTCGAAATAGCGAAAGATCGATTTCAAATTTCAACTTAAAGTCCACAGATTAACCATCTGAGTTTGCACCGATTTAACCACCCACGGTGAATCTTGCCCGAATACCGAAAGAGGAACGGGCGGATGGCAAACAACATCCACGATCAGGACGATGACGGCACGATCGACGGCACCGCGCAGTCTGATGTCATTTATGGTGGCACCTCGAACGGCAACGCGAACGGCGGCGCCGTCGTCAACGATACGATCGACGGCGGCCAAAGCGACGATACGATCTATGCCGGTGACGGCGATGATCTGATCTTCGGCGGGGATGCTGGCGATGCCGCGGGCGGGGGCAGCGGCGCCAAGATCGTTGAAGAGTTCCAGTTCGATCTCGACAACGCCGATCCTGTCGATGAAGGCAACGGCGATGGAAACATCGGCGACTCGATCCTCTATCGGAATGTTGCGACCGCTGATGATGGTACCCCGATCAGCGTCAGGATCACGATCGTCAATCAAAGCGACGATGATCTCGACATCGAGCTTGGCCGGTCTGACAGTTATCCGATCTTCCTCGAAGGCGGCGAACCGGGCACGAAAGTCGACGTCCGGGTCGACTTCCTCGACAGCGCTGGGAACCCTGTCACCATCAACTCGAACTTCACCTTCCGGGACGTCGATTACTACGGAAACGACAATAAGGAAGGTGTCACGTTCGACACGACCGACATCACCCACTACGCGGTATCCGGGTCTCCCTCGTCGAGCGTTCAGGTCGATGATCGCGGCGACGAGATCGAATTCACGACCGACAGCGGCGGCGACTCCGACGACGAGAACCTCTGGACTCAGGTCTTTTTCGAGAACCAGAGCTCGCTCAACTTCACGCTCGAGTCCCGCGATAACGACGCCGGGTATGGATTCGACACCGCAAACTTTTCCAGCACGCCGATCATTACGGAGGTCGACGCGTCCGGCGACGATCTCCTCTACGGCGGTGATGGCAATGACAGCGCTCTCGGCGGTGGTGGCGACGACACCATCTATGGTGAAGCAGGCGAAGACACCCTGGACGGCGGCAAGGGTGCCGACACGCTGTATGGTGGCGACGGCAACGACAGTGTGCTGGGCGACGTTGGCAACGACACGATCTATGGCAACGCTGGCAACGATACGCTGGGTGGCGGCGACGGAACCGACACGCTGTTCGGCGGCGATGGTCAAGACACGTTCATCGGAAGCGACGGTGCGGATTCAATCAGCGGTGGGACCGGACAGGATACGGTCGACTATTCCGCTTCGGGCAGCGGTGTCACGGTCGATCTGTCTACGGGTACCGCGACGGGCGGCGACGCTGCAGGGGACCAGTTAACCGGCGTCGACGGGGTCATCGGCACCGACCATGCGGACACGATCATCGGGTTCGACAGTGAAAGCACCGGACCGGACGGTTTCACGAACATCTTCTATGGCGGAACCGGCAACGACAGCCTCGATGGACGCGGCGGAAGCGATTCGTTGTTCGGCGGGGATGGGTCCGACAACATCGAAGGCGGGTCGGGCAACGACAGCATCGATGGTGGAGATGATGCCGACACAATCGCCGGCGGCACAGGCGATGATTCGATCGATGGCGGCAGGGGTGCGGACTCGATCGACGCAGGCTCCGGCAATGATACCGTCCTCGGCGGCACCGGCGCGGATGTGATCACAGGCGGTGCAGGCAACGACTCAATCGACGCTGGCAGCGCGGGCGATTCCATCGATGCTGGAACCGGCCACGACGTCGTCACTGCCGGAAGCGGCTCAGACACGGTTTATGCTGGCGACGGAAACGACTCGGTCGACGGTGGCGCCGATGACGACACAATCAGCACCGGATCCGGCGACGACGTAGTTGAAGGCGGCTCCGGATCCGACTCTATCGATGCCGGATCCGGCAACGACACGATCCTTGCGGGCGCCGATCAAGACCTCGTCTATGCCGGCATCGGTGACGACTCCATCGATGGCGGATCAGGGTCCGACACCCTCTTCGCGGGCGTCGGGACCGATACAATCGATGGGGGCAGCGGCACCGATACGATTTATGCAGGCGATGGCAACGACACCATCGACGGTGGTGAAGGCGGCGACACGCTCTATGGCGGCGATGGCGACGACAAGATCGTCATGGATGAAACGTCGGGCATCGACGACGTCTTTGGCGGCGACGGTGTGGATCACCTCGATCTCTCGGGATCGAGCACTGGCGTAACGGTCGACCTTTCAAGCACCGGCGCCACCGTCACGGCGGGGTCAGGTCAGGCAACCTTCGATGGCATCGAGGAAGTCACCCTCACCAGCGGCGCCGACACCGTCATCAACAACGGGTACACCGACGACATCAACATCGACCTCGGCACGGGCAACGACGTCCTGCAATCCGGGTCCGGTGATGACACGATCTCCGGCGGCGCCGGAAACGACACGATCGATGCAGGGACCGGCAACAACGTCGTCACTGGCGGGACCGGGAGCGACACCTACGTCATCCGCTCAGCCGATTTCTCCGATCTTGGCACGGACGAAGAGATCCGCGCCGCCATTCTGGATTTGAACGCGACCGGGATCGAGGGCTGGAAAGGAATCAAAGGCGAAGGAGGCACGCAAGGGGCAGACGAGGGCGGTACGTCCAGCAACGCCGAAATCTTCGATGTCCGGGACATTGGTAAAGTCGTCGACGACACACTCGAGCCATTGCTCGGAAGAGGCGATGCTGGCGATGCCGAGAAGGTTGCCGAAGCGGCGATCGAGGATTTCCTTGCCACGACGACGGACACGGACATCTCGGCCTGGGACATCAGCGAAGTCGTCTACAACGCGCTTTTGCCTGAAATTGGAATTATCAACGCAGGGATTGCAGGTCTCTCGGCGTACAGCGAAGCGAAGCACCAAATCGAGATCGCGGAACAAGGCGATCCGTCTGCTCTTGATGTCAACGCACTTTCGAATGACGTCCGGGACATACTCAATCCAGAAGTCGGCCCCGTCGAAGCAAACGAAACAAGAAACGACGTTAGGGATGCACTCGACCAGCTCAAGGACGAGCGCGAAGACGCCGACGCGCCATTAACACCGGACGAAATCGCCGACGCGGTGTACGACGTTGTCAACGAGGCGCATGGGCAGGAAGTCGCGGAACTGGCAAAAGAAGCCGCTCTGCTTACGGCCGAAACCCAGTTGGGCGTCACGGCGGGATCCGGTGGAACCGAACCCGATCCGACCAACACGCTCGGCGACGAGATCCTCGCACGTGCCTCGCAGACCGAGATCACCGATTTCGAGCTTGGCTCCGACACGCTGGACTTCAGCAACATCGATTATCTGGGCACATCTGGCCTGTCGACGAACGACGTGAAAGTCGTCGATACTGCCGGGGATGGCAGCGGCGATGCAGTTCTCAAGCTCCCGGACGGATCTTCGATCATGCTCCGAGGCATCAGCGTCTACGACCTTGACCCTGAAACGCTCGAGACGATGGGCTTCAACGCCTCGGATGACGCGACACAGTTCCAGAACGAGTTCCTGAACGAAGCGGGACAGATTGGCGGCGGCGGCGGCGATGATGCGATCGCAGGGTCCGAACGCGATGAGACCATCTCGGGCGGTAGCGGGAACGACACACTGATCCTGGGCGGCGGAACGGATTCCGTATCCGGCGGTAGTGACGAGGACCGGATCATCGTCGAAGACGGCTTCGACGGCAGCACGATCGACGGTGGCGGCGGCGGCTCGGACAGGGACGAGGTCGATTTCTCGGACCTGACCTCCGGCGTCACACTGACAGCAACGACGCGCAACGATGGCTCGTTCAACGACGCAAACGGCGACACGGCAGACTTCGCCGACATCGAGAGCGTGACGGGCACGACCAGCGAAGACATCATCGACTTCTCCCTTGCGAGCGACGCGGATGACGTCTCGATCGATGGGGGCGATGGCAATGACAGCGTCGCAGGAGGCGGCGGCAACGATACGCTGGTCGGCGGGCTGGGCGACGACACGGCGGCGGGCGGGGACGGGTCTGACCTGATCTATGGCGGCGAAGGCGACGATCGCCTCTCCACCGGGCTCGGCGAAGACACGCTCTATGGCGGGGCCGGGGATGACCTTCTCACCAACTCCGCGGGCAACGACACTCTTGTCGGCGGGGTCGGCAACGACACACTGATTGCGACCCTTGGCGACGACCATCTCTACGGCGGCGACGGTAACGACAGCCTCGATGGGGGCGCAGTCGACGACGCGCTCTATGGCGGTATCGGCGAGGACACTCTGGCGGGTGGAACCGGTGACGACATGGTCATCGGCGGGGACGGCGCCGATCTGCTCTACGGCGGCGCGGGCGATGACTTCGTTATAGCAAGCGACTTCGGTCCCCAGGCGGATACCGGTAACGAGACCGTCTATGGCGGTGCTGGCAACGACATCGTCACCGGCAGCGGTGGCGACGATACCATCTACGGCGGCACCGGAAATGACCGGATCGAAAGCCGCGACGGGACGGACACGATCTATTCCGGGGATGGCGACGACACGCTCGTTGGATATGACGCAACAGCACTGACGGGCGGCGACCTGACGCCTCTGTCCGACGACGGGTCCGCGGACACGTTCTTTGCCGGGTCGGGGGCCGATCTCATCCATGCGGGAGATGGGAATGATGTGATCAACGCAGGGACAGACGCCGATGTCGTCTATGCCGGCGATGATCAGGATACGATCGTCATCGAGGATGCTTTCGGCGCCGACAACATCTATGGCGGCGAGGGCGGCACGGATATCGACACGCTCGATCTTTCCGGGGTCAGCACCGGCGTCACCGCGACTTTCTCGGACTCCGAGGACGGCACCTTCAGTAACGGGACCGACACCGCCGCGTTCTTCGAGATCGAGAACATTGTTCTCACGGACAGCCATGATGTCGTCGACGCCACCAACGATACCGCTGGAGTCAACCTCGATGGCCGCGGTGGCAACGACACGATCGTGGCAGGCACGGGCGATGACATCGTCCTCGGCGGTGTTGGAAACGATTCGATCGATGGCGGCGCCGGTAACGACTCCATCGACGGTGGCGCCGGAAACGATACGCTGAGCGGCGGCGCAGGAAACGACACGCTGACAGGCGGCTCTGGCAACGACGTGTTCGAGCTTTCGGCATCCGGTGGCGACGACACGATCACTGACTTCTCAGCCGGAAGCGACACGTTCGATACCACGGCGCTGACCGATGTCGGCAATGCTCTAACAAACCAGGATGGCATCGTCACGGCGGAAGAAGTTGTCGTGACCCAACCTGGCGGGCCAGGTACAGATCAACTCCTGTCGTTCCCGTCGGGCGAAACCGTCTCGGTCCCCGATGGAACGGTGAATACATTCTCAACGGCTACTCAGTTTGCCTCGCTGGTCGCGATGGGCGTTCCGCCATGTTTTGCACCCGGTACACTTATTGCAACAAGCCGGGGAGAGGTTCGTGTCGAGAACCTGCGCGTTGGCGACATGATCATGACGGCGCGAAACGGTCCGCAACCGCTGCGCTGGATCGGCGTCCGCACCGAGGTGTTCGCCAACCGCGACGCGAGCAACAAGCCGATATTGATCCAAGCGGGAGCACTGGGTGACGGCTTTCCAACGCGCGATCTGGTCGTCTCACCGCAGCACCGGATGCTGATGACGGGCAATCCAGTGAAGAACATGTTCGGCGAAAGCCAGGTCTTCGCGAGCGCAAAGAACCTGACGGCCCTGCCAGGGGTCCGCTGCATGCTGGGCAAATCCGAGATCACTTACTACGCGTTGCTGCTTGATCGGCATGAAATCATCTTTGCCGAGGGCACAGCGACCGAAAGCTTCCGTCCGGGGCCCGTCGTGTTGCGTGGGTTCGAAGCTCAGATCCGCGAGGAGGTTTACGCGATCTATCCCAAGCTGCGTGCGGCACCGGTAAAGGGTCTTGGCGACCCGGCCGCACGCCTGCTGAATGGCCGCGAAAGCCGGGCCATTGCCCACCGTATCGCTAAGCGCCTGTCGCGCCGCGACGACAGTATCTCTGCGGGCAAGCAGACAAACGAAGACGCGTGCGTATCCGAGAAGGAACAGATCTCAGCGCCCTGACGGTTGAGACCGGCGTCAGACCGCGTTCCTAAACGTCTGCAAAAGATCTTCGCGGTCAGTGGCCAAGCTTGAGCTTCGCCCAGATCCAAGAGAGTGCGGAGAGCGCCAGAAAACCCGCAACGCACAGGATGACGGTCCTGAACTCGGTCAGCCAGCTGCGAAGCCAGCGCAACTCGCGATCTCCGGACCAACGGGCGACATTGGCGAATTGACCGTAGTTCTCCCACGCGTACCAGGCTGAGAAGGCCAAGGCCGCTGCCAGGACGAGTCCCAGGACCCGCAGCATCATCTCAGAGCACCTTCATGGTTTCTGGGTCGATCCGAAAGATCAGCAGATCGCCCCGGCGCAGCACATCGCCTTCAATCTCGACCAGGACCGCCGTGAAGTCATACATAGTCGCCGGCATCGGGCCGCCATCCGGTCCGGCCATCAAAAGGAACCGCTCTCCTTCGACAGGGCCTGTGGTCGCGAAGACGGGCGGGATATCACCCACCAGGCATAGATTGGCGCACGCCTTATGTGCCAATCCGATCCCTGGCCGCATGGCACCCGCCAGGCACTTGCCGTCACAGATCTCGCCCGTGATGCGCCACCGGCCAAGATCTTCGTCTTCGGGGAACGTCGGTCCTTCCCCCTCGGCCTCCATCGGGCGTCGCTGACCGCCTGCCAACTGCAACATATCGAGATCACCGCGTGTCAGCGGCAAACCCTGAACTTTCGTCAGCTTGCCATCGAACTTCTCCGCCGCCATCGCCCCGCGCTTGCCACCGCCCGACAGCATCATGACGTGGCCTTCGGGGAACATCTCCGAACCTTCGGTGATCCAGAGCGTGGGGTACGGCTGCGCATGTACGATTCCGGTCAGCTCCTGCCGGCCCAGATCACCGCGAAAGCGGCCATCGCCAGGATCGTCCTGGGTTGCACTCACTGCAAACCCAAGCCCGGCAAACACGCACACAAGCAACACTGCACAAACGGGCAGGAACCTGGTCAGCCCGACCGGCCAGTCATTGAGGAAACCGATGAAAAAGATGTCTTTCCGCGGCGTTCTCATGCTCCGGCCTCCAGCTTGATCGGCTCAACCTCGGTCCCTGGCGGGTTCGGCTGATTGTCGACCCAGATCACGGCGCCATCCAGACGCAAGTTATAGGTCGGCACCGTTTCGGTGAACGGCTCGGGCGAGCGACCATTGTGGAGTTGGTACTGAAAACCGTGCCAGGGACAGGTCACACAGCCGAAAACCACCCTGCCCTCGCCCAGCGGGCCATTCTGGTGAGCACACGCGTTCGATATCGCGGAAAGCGTGCCTTCATGCTTGAACACGGCAACACGCTCGCCTGTCGAGAGCAAGCCGATCTTTGCGCATCCTTCCTCGATCTCGTCGACCGAGCCAACTCGTTCCCATCGCGCGTCCTGTGCTTCCGCCACGGATCGCGGTTCCGCCAAAGCCGCCCAAAGATGCAGGCCGGATACGGCGGCTGCCGACATGGCCACGGCCATCCCGAACAGCGGGTTCTGCAGATCCTGCATCACGCCAAAAGTCACATGCGCGACCACCGCCGCATAGGCGAAGTAGATCAGGTAGTGCAGGGCCTTCCACACCGGCGCCGTCAGGAACGACAGCCAGAAGTCGTGACTGGTCGCGGCCAGGACGATCAGAATGCCCAACGCAAAGACGCCGAAGATCTCGAAAGGGAAGCCGAGCGCCTGACCATAGCTGGTATTCGCCGACAGCACGGCATTCCATTGCGGAATCGGCGAGAACGCGAAGTACCAGTCCAGGATGAACCCCGCGTGCGCCAGCGCGACGAAACAGGTCATCACACCGAAATGGCGCCGGTTATACAGCAGCGGCAAGAAACGCCGATCCAACCGGGCGAGCGGCCCGATGCACAGGATCACCGTCAGCATGAAGAACGCGCAGGACCCAAATGCGCGGGCGCGATGCACCGCCGTATCGATCGGCCGCGTCACGTCCTGAAAACCCGGTGCCCATTTCAGGAACGCGACGATGTACAAGATCACCATGCCCAGCAGGACCGCGTCGTAGAGCCATTTGTTCCGGTTCCATTGTACCGGGACATAGGCGACGCTCATTCCGGCGCCTCCAGCAGAACGGCGGGGCGCTCCCACGGCCCGTCCTGACGGATGATCAGGCCGATGATCAGGATCAGCGGAATTGCGGCGGCGAAGACGATCCAGAAACGCCCATGCCACTGGCGGGGCGGGCGATGGCGAGCCAACGGCGTGTCGCGCCCGGTCTCCAGCACAAACCAGCGTAACAGGACCAAGGGCCAAAGCATCACGATCCCCGGGATCAACAACGGTCTGAACACAAAGGATGTTCGTGCGTTCGGCTCGACGCGGTCGATCCCGACCGTCAGGAAAACGGCGGAAACCGCCAGCCCGGCCCAGGCCCAGTACTGGGCGAGCGTCAGGATCGTATCTGCCGTCTGCATCAGCGCCTCTCGGTTGCGCGCGGACTATGCCGCGAGCGGGAGCGCCCCTCAATCCCTCGCGCGCCAATTGTGATCAGGTGTGCCAATCGATCCGGTCGAGCAAAGCGTAAAGCTTCCGTCCCCTGCCCGGGTTCAGCGACGCTATCCAACCAACCCGCCCGGTCAGGTGAGCCCGGAAGTCAGGCTGATCCATGCGGTTCTGCGTCGATGGCCCATGACGCACGCAATTGGTCAGGATCGCCTTCAGCCGATCGTAATCCGGGCGCGGCACGTTCAGGTGTTGATTGATCACGATCCCCGTGACCCGTTGGCGCCGGCCTTGCCGCATGATCCGCGTCTTACACGAGTTCACTCGAAAACCGCTGTCTCGGACAATCTCGGAGACCAGTTCGAAAACCGGCGCTGCACCGTCGAAAACCAGACCTCTGTCCCCCGAGAACGCCAAATCATCGGCATAGCGCGAATAGCGTGCACCCAAACAGCGCGCCAAGGCAGACAGACGGCAATCCAAAGCGTGCGCAGACAGATTGGCCAAGGCCGGACTGGTCGGAGCACCTTGCGGCAGGTGGGACGACCGCCACTCCGCGCGCTCCCGCGACGGCAGGGTCGCCAAAACCTCTGGCGGCGTTTGCGTGGTGACGAGGCCAGTCAAAAGCCGCGCGACCGCCGCCGGGTATCCGAGACACCGGAAGATCGCATGCACCCGTCCTGCCTGCACCGAAGCGAAGAAGTCCTTCAGATCCACTGTCAGAACAACATCCTCTCCCGCATGCAATGCCGCGTGACCCCGGCAATCGCGCCCGCGGACAAACCCATATGCTGCCAGATGGACCGGCAAGTGGGCCAGGAGTTCATCCTGGATCTTGCGTTGCAGACGCTTCAGCTTCGGCAACGGTGCCTCGACCAGACGTTTGCCGCCTGATCGCTTCCTCAACCACATCTCATTGTAATGACGAAGGTGATCCGGTCCCTGCCGCGCCAGGCGCCCCGCGCAGTCTGCAAACCAGTCAAGATGCGCGGGCGTAACGTCCAGCCAATCCGCCAACTCCAGCCGCGTATCGATCTTCGGCACGGCGGCGCCAGAAAGGGCGGGGATCGGCTCAGTTGCCGTATGCGGAGCTAGGATATGCGGCAGTTCCGGTCGTAGACCATCGCCGTCTTCCGAACCCGGCGGCGCGTCACCGATCAGCTGCCAAAAGCTCTCTGCCAGCTGTCCTTCTGCGGGCGGATATGGCTGTTGCCAATCCGCCATTACATTGCGCACCAGCGTGTCGACCGAGGCTTCGTCAAAGTCGCAAGCGACCTTTAAAGCAGCCGTCATACGTCCGCGATCCCAGCCTTGCGCCAACATCAGCGCCGCCATCTGTCTGTACGGATCGGGGGGTTTGGACGGCGGCATCAACCTCTCGTGTCATGCAGGGCAAATCCGGCATCGGATGCCGCGCCTGCCCTGCCGCGCGTTGCATCCGTCATCATCATGCGCCGGGGTATCCCCGGCGAGGCCATCCGGCCAACTTGACGCCGCCATCCTGCCTGACGATGGCGCTCCCGGGACAAGGTCGTCAAGCGCCATGTCGCGCCGAGACCCTCCCTAGGCGCATTCCGTGTTGCGCACTGCCGGCACCACTACGATGGTGCGCAAAACATTCAGGGAGGCTACGATGCCACTGCAAATGAACCGCGAGGTCTTTATCACCTGCGCCGTGACCGGCTCGGGCGGCACGCAGAACAAGTCGCCCGAAGTGCCCCGCTCGCCAGAGCAGATCGCGAACTCTGCCATCGAGGCCGCGAAAGCCGGTGCCGCCGTCGTTCACTGCCATGTCCGCGATCCCGAGACTGGCGCCCCGGCACGCGACCCGAAGCTCTATCGCGAAATCACCGAACGTATCCGGGATGCGGGCACCGATGCCGTGCTCAACCTGACAGCCGGCATGGGCGGCGACATTATCACCGGTCCGGCATCTGCACCGCTGCCTCTCGCGAATTCGACGGACATGATTGGCGCCGCCGAGCGCGTTCAACACGTCCTGGAATGCCGACCCGAGATCTGCACGCTTGATTGCGGCACGATGAACTTTGCCGAGGCCGACTACATCATGGCCAACACGCCGGGGATGCTGGATTCCATGGCAGGAATGATGGTCGCTTCCGGTGTGCGCATCGAGATCGAAGCCTTTGACACGGGCCACCTCTGGCTCGCGAAAACCATGGTCGAGCGCGGGGTCATCCCTGAACCCGTCCTGGTCCAGCTTTGCATGGGCGTACCCTGGGGCGCACCCGACGACCTGAACACCTTCATGGCGATGGTGAACAACGTACCGGCTGGATGGACGTTCTCAGCCTTCGCTCTCGGTCGCAACGAAATGCCTTATGTCGCGGCAGCGGTCCTCGCGGGCGGCAATGTGCGGGTCGGTCTCGAAGACAACCTATACATAGATAGGGGCGTCTTCGCGACGAACGCACAGCTTGTCGAACGCGCCGTCACAATTATCGAGAACATGGGCGCCAAGGTCATCGGTCCGGACGACGTTCGGACGAAGCTGGGCATCGAGAAGCGCGCGCCGCTGGCAGCCTAGGTTTACTTTGGCGGGAAACGGTCTGAGGACTGGAGGACCCTATGCGCTACTCCGAGATGATCGCCCGCGAAAAATACAGCGAACACCGCCACACGCGCCTTGCAGAAAGTCGCAAAAGCCTCGCGATGCCGCGCCCGGTCTGGCTGGTCGCAATCGCCACCGCAGTTGCGATCCTATGGTTCATCTGACCGGTAACCGCGCCCGCACCGCGCCGCTCAAGACAAAGAAAGAATGACTATGAAAGCAGCAATCCTGGGCGGCGGCGTGATCGGCGGTGGCTGGCTCGCCCGGCTGATCGAGAACGGCATTCCGTGCAAGGTGTTCGATCCCGATCCCGATGCAGCGCGCAAACTGGGCGCAGTGCTGGACGGTGCTGAACGCGCATATGCCAAGCTGACGATGGCGCCACGGCCTGCGAAGGCCGCCTGGGACCTGGTTGGTTCGGTTGAAGAGGCCGCCGCCGACGCGGACCTGATCGTCGAGGCCGTGCCTGAACGGCTCGAGGTAAAACACTCCGTCTATCAACTGGTAGAGAGGGTGAATTCCGAGGGGGTCATCGCCTCATCGACCTCGGGCATTATGCCTACCGATCTGCAGGCAGGTATGGCGCATCCCGATCGTCTGATCGTCGCGCACCCGTTCAACCCCGTCTACCTTCTGCCCCTTGTCGAGCTTGTTGCGGGCAAGCAGACCGATCCCAAGCACATCGAATGGGCCAAACCTTTCTACCAGCAGATAGGGATGCATCCGCTCCACTGCCGGGTGGAAATCGAGGGCTTTCTGTCCGACCGGCTGCAGGAAGCGCTCTGGCGAGAAGCGTTGTGGCTCCTGAAGGACGAGGTCGCCACCGCCGAGGAATTGGACGCCGCCATCGCTTACGGCCCTGGCCTCCGCTGGGCACAAATGGGCACCATGCAGACCTTCCATCTGGCGGGTGGAGAGGCCGGGATGCGCGGTATGCTCGCGATGTTCGGTCCCTGTCTTAAATGGCCGTGGACCAAGCTGATGGACGTCCCAGAACTGACCGACGATTTTGTCGAGATGGTGGGCGATCAGTGCGATGCCCAGTCAGGCAATCTCGGCCCGAGAGATCTCGAAGGCATCCGCGACGACAACCTGATCGCCATCATGCAGGCTTTGAAGGTCAATGACTGGGGCGCCGGGAAAACCTTGGCCGCGTATGAAAAGTCGCTGTTCGATCACGGTGCGATGAACGTCGAGCAGGATCTCGGACAGCCGATCCGCACCGTGCAACGCGACGTCCCGCCCGACTGGACAGATTACAACAATCATATGAACGAGGCGCGGTATCTTCAGGCTTTCGCTGATGCAACCGACGCCTTCATGCGATTGATCGGCGCCGATGCGACCTACATCGCCGGGGGTCTCAGCTATTTCACCGCCGAGACTCACATCCGCCACATCGATGAAGTGAGAGCACTGGAGCCGATCACGATCGACACGCAGGTCCTCCATGGACAAGGCAAGAAGATGCACCTGTTCCACACCATGCGCCATGCAGACGGGCGCATGCTGGCGACCGGCGAGCACATGTTGCTGCATGTGAACCTCGAAACCCGCAGCACCTGCGATCCAGCGCCGTCCGTGAAATCAAAGCTCGAAGAGATTTCAGCGCTCCATGCCGTTCTTCCGATCCCGGAAGGTGCAGGAAACGCGATCGGCGTCCGCAGATAGCAAGCGTCTCGGGTTCCCTTTGCGCCCCAGAAACAGTAAGCAATGACCCAATGCGGCCCCGTAGCTCAGCTGGATAGAGCGACCGCCTCCTAAGCGGTAGGTCACAGGTTCAAATCCTGTCGGGGTCGCCAAAATTTCTTTGAAGTCAGTGGCGCAGGGAACGCAACACTGCGGTTTTCTGCGAACCGTAAGTCACATATGTTCTACACACCTTCGCACATCAGTTTTTAGCACCCCGCTTTCAGATCTTTTCCTCAAGGCTCAAAGTGGAGGAGTATTACTCCGCGTCGGTCAACTCATCTGTCCGTTTGCGTGGGTTAGGTTGACTCAGTGATTCATAGCATGTGTGAAAGTGTGCAACGGATGTGTAAGGTTGAATCGTACGCAGGCGAAAGTCAACGCTTTCGCTATCTATCTGGTTTTACGAGGTTTTTTGGTGGGTGTACTAGGGCTCGAACCTAGGACCCGCTGATTAAGAGTCAGCTGCTCTACCAACTGAGCTATACACCCCCAAAGGAGCGGTCGACATAGCCAAACCGTGCCGCGATTTCAAGAGCCGATAGACTAGCGCTGGTCGCCCGGATCCTCGCGAAAGATCGCCGACAGCAGCGTCGCCATATGGTTCGAGTAGGCCTCGTAATCGCCCTCGGTGGACTTCAGAACCTGCAGGTATCCGTGCGCCTGCCACTCATCTCTCTTGCAGAAGCTGACATTGACCGAAAACCCAGTCTCGGGACGCTCCGCGGTTACGGCCACAGTCTCACGCTTGCAATCCTGATAGGCGTTGGGCGGGCCGGAGGGGTTGAAATGCAGGACCATCCGCCAGGCATGGCCGCCGGTCCAGGACCCGGCCGGGGTCGCGTAGAATTTCACGCCCTGCGCCGAGCCTGCGGGCGGGCGGATCGCATCGGCCAAGTCCCGGTGCGTCGCGATGCGGTACGGCTTGCCATGGATTTCGACCGGGATTCCGCGACCATCCTGCATGGTCCAAAGATCTTGCAGCGTCATGTGCGGGAGCTTGTCGACATTGCTGATGACGGTCGGCTCGTCGCAGGACGCCAGAAGTCCAACGGCCAGCAGGGCGCAAGCCAGACGCGCACATCTCATCCCGACATCCTCGCAACAAACATGGTCCGCAGGACCGCCTCGTTTGGGCTGATGATGATCGGCGCGGTCACGGGCGTCAACAAATCACCGAGCCGATCCTACCGCATCGCATCCTCGGTCGCGCTGCTCACTGGTCTTCGCCGCACGCAAGTATCCTTGCACGGTGCGCAGCTATTGCCTGCGTCAGGCGGTCACCACACCATGCTACCTACCAATGGAACGGGATGCTGGAACGCCAGATCCGCTCGTTGAAAGAACCATGCGTGTGCTGGCAACGCTTCGAAAACCTGGCCCAGGCAGGCCGCGCCATCGGAGCCTGGATTCAGATTATACTCGTCGACGCTGGAACTGGACACGAAGATGGCAATGGGGGCATTTCAACGCGCGGCGCAACTGGAGCAAATTCCGCTGGGTCAATCCACCACGCGAGCGGTCGTCACTCAGAACGGTTGGAAAGACGTCACCCGCGGCATCGCGCAGATCATACTTGTGTTCATGTTGATGGACACGATTTCTGGTCGGTTGCGCCGCAAGCCGATCAAGGTCGACCGTCTTCCGGTGTGCGACGCCTACTGATAAACGGACACCCATGACCAAGCTCGGCATCGAACCGGTGATCCACCCGACGGCCACTGTCAACGACTCTACCTTTGGCCGCCACTGCGAAGTCGGCACGCACTGCGTGCTGACCGAGGTCACCTTCGGCGATTACTCCTACTGTTCGAACTACGCGATGATCGCGTACGCAACCGTCGGCAAGTTCTCGAACATCGCCGCGATGTGCCGGATCAATGGCGGCAATCACCCGACCTGGCGCGCCAGCCTGCACCATTTCCAGTACCGGTCGGCGCAGTACTGGGAGGATGCCGAGGACGACGCGGAATTCTTCCAATGGCGCCGTGATCACTGGATCGAGATCGGGCACGACACGTGGCTGGGCCACGGGGCTCAGATCCTGCCGGGCCGCAACGTCGGTCACGGAGCCGTCGTAGCGTCAGGCGCGATCGTCACCACGGACGTGGCGCCCTACTCGATCGTCGGCGGCAACCCGGCGCGCGAGATCCGTCCGCGTTTTTCCGGGGACGTCGCCGAACGGCTTATGACCTTGGCATGGTGGGACTGGGATCACGACCGCATCGGTGCAGCTCTCGGCGATTTCAGGACGCTGACGGCCGAGGACTTTCTTGAGAAATACGAGTGATCGCGCCACGCGGGCTGCGGTGAGACCGGCAGTGTTCTGGGCGAAGACCCGGAACCTCATCGAGGCGTATCAGCGGTCCCGGGGTTTCGCCCGGGACAGCGCCGAACGCACGTCGGGCGCGGTGTCGACAGTCTTCGATCGCAAGTCTGTCCATTGGGTCGCTGGCGACCCTACCTTCCACTCAATACCAGCAACTCAGCATGCAACGCCTCGGGCAGTGCCACGCCGTCCCGTTCAGCCGCTTCGCGCGCCGCCAGCCGCTTCATGCCCGGCAGCCGCGCGCCGGGTTGCCCCTCGATCTCGCCGATCAGATCCTCCAACCGCGCGCCGAACAGGCCACCGGAGAACGGCCCGGGATCCACGCCCAACAAGAACTGGCCGACACGAGGTGCCGGGCCATCGGCCTTGAAGAACGACGAGGCCTCGTAGCCGAAGCACGAGGCAGACAGCGCTGCCGCCATGATCTCGACCATCAGCACCAGTTGCGCGCCCTTGGCGTCGCCCATCGGCGCCATGGTGCCGTCCATCGCAGCCTGAGGATCGGTCGTTGGCGCACCGGAGGCATCGAACGCCCACCCCTCCGGAATGCTCTCACCAGCCTGCGCGGCCACATTGATCTTGCCACGTGCGACCTTGGACAGGCTCATGTCGATCACGAGCGGCGGCCTACCGTCGCGCGGCGCTGCGAACCCCAACGGATTGGTTCCGAAGAGCCCCTTGTTCCCACCCCACGGTGCTATGGCCTGAGGCCCGTTGCCCAGGCTCAAAGCCAGAAACCCGTCCTCGGCCAACGCTTCGACATGATGCGCTGCAACGCCCGAATGATGCGAATTGCGGATCGACACTGCCGCCACCGGAGACGCCTTCAAAGCTTCGCGCAACCAGTCCTGCGCCAGCGTCAGTGCCGGATAGGCAAACCCCTGATGAGCATCGACCACCGCCGCTGAGCCAGACAGAACCTGTAACTTCGGCTCGGCATGGCCATCGACCTTTCCGCTGGCCGCCTGGCCCGCATAGGACGGCACGCGAGAGGCTCCGTGCCCCTTTTGGCCATCTGCTTCCGCCGCCACCAGCGCCCGCGCCACGACCTCCGCAACATGTGGGGCGGTATCATGGCGCTCCAGAATTCCCGCGATCAGCGATCGCAGCTCCTCGAGCGAAACAGTTTTCACAACACCCCCCGGGTCTGATCCTGACAACCGCTGGATCTACCCGCAATCCGGTCAAGAACGCCACTCATATGTCCGACCGACCGCAGATGTTCCCAGGAGGTCGCCGCAGGCATGCGCGCGTAGGACACCTAGCGGATCGTCAGAACAGCCCACTCAGCCGCCACGCGCATCCCGAAACGACGGCCCGACCAACGCCCGCGACTTACCAGGCCGGCGTCCCGTAATGGCAGGCCGTGAACAACCCGCCATAGGCGTCCTGCAGATCCTCCATGTCGCGAATTCCCACGGTCAACGAGGCCGCGAGCAGACCGGCTCCGTGACCAAAGGAGACCATGTTCGTCCCCTCCCCCGTCGCGACCGCAAAATGCGCGCTGTAGGCAATCTGCTTCGTCGAGAAAAACACCGCCGAGCCGCGCGGAAACGACCCGGTGCCCGCCTTGCTGAAACACGGAATACAGGACGTCTTGGTCCAGAAGGCTTGCGTCACGCCGTCCGGACAGAACGAGGTCGGCGGCGACTTGGTAAAGCACGTCCCGATGAAGTCGCTATACATCTCCGAGGCCTGCGCATAACTCAGCGCGCCGAGATTGTAGGCAACGCGCACCGGCAACCCGAAGCACTGCATGCCGCCCGCGACCATGTCCGGCACTTTCGCCTCTTCACCGGATGTCGTCAGCCAGTAATGCAGCGATCCGCGCACCCCACCGGGATCCCACTTGTACTGATTGCCAACAAGGCTCTCCAACTGCGTGGTCACAGCTTCTACCGTCATTCAAAGGCTCCTAAATAGTTAATTGTAAATTTCCTTTAGCACTTGCTGCAACGACCGGTAGGCACTCCAATCGGTCACACACCAACGAAATAAATCCGTGCCTGTAAACAAAATCTGAACCGCTTCCTCCGGATTTTTCAACGCTTTGTTAATACGACAGCAGCACCGGATCCGCGTTATTATGTCCAGTTAACGTAAAATTAGATGAAAATTGTCATGTTCGAAGTCACCACCGAAATCACGCCGATCCAACGCCGGAGTTTCCCGACATGAGCACCCAAATCAGCGAGGCGGACGCCGCAATCTTTTCCGCCGTCAACACCATGATGGGCCAGATCGAATCCGAACACGGCTGGATCAAGGACCTGAAGCGCTCGCTCGAACAGGCCGAGACACGCAATGCGCGGTTGCTGACCTCGGTCGAGGCCGCGATCCACACGCTGCCGATCAGCGACCGGCGCGGCTTCTTCATCCGTCTCTACGGATTGAAAGAAGCCACGGCCACACGTGGTCGTCCGACGCGCGATGGCCGCCAGACCGCGATGCTCCACTTCATCGCCGATCGTGCCGAGGGCCGGGTGACCACCGGCGAGGTCCGCGTGCACCTCAAGACGCGCGGCTTCAAGGCCACGCCGCAATACGTCTCGAACCAGCTCAGCATCTGGATGCGCGACGGTATGCTGACCCGCGAGAGCCACGGGATCTACCGCATCGAGGAACAGAACCCGACGCTGCGCGCCGTTCGTTTCCGCAAGGACCGCGAGGCCATGCTGCGCGAGATGAAGGAGCAACTGCGCGATGTGGAAGAAAAGTGCCAGGAGCCGATCTATCCGCGTCCGATCTCGGATTATATCGAGGAGTGAGCGTCGATCTCCCCGCAGGGTGACGGACGCTGAGCAGCGTCAGCGATCCTGATCATGGCCGCGGGCACCTGCGGAAACACAGAAACTCAAAGGTCAGACGCGACCGGCGCGGGCGTGGGTTCAACCTCGCCGCGCCCCCTCGCCCCATGGCTTTGCAGTCAATGGCTCACGCTCAAAACCGCCGACGTCAGCGCTGCGGATCTGTCGCCGGTCGCTCCAGTGCCGAGGCGACCACCAGGGCAAGCTCTCGTCGTGAGAATGGTTTGCGCAGGAACGGAGATGCGATCTGCCCAAGCTCCCGGTCGCTGACCTCGGGATATCCGGAGTAGATCACCGTCCGAATACCGGCAAACCCATCGTTCAGCGTGTCGGCAAGTTCGAAACCGTTCAGTCGTCCCGGCAGCCGGACATCTATAAGAGCCAAGTCAAAGTCGGACCCCGCCTGAACCAGTTGCAGGGCCGCATCCGCGGTCGGCGACCAGGTCGTCCGGTAGTTCAACCCCTCCAACATGGTCGTCGTCAGACTGCGAACCTCTTCGTCATCTTCGCCGACCAACACATGTTCACCGTTGCCCTTCGGCAAGGCCATGGATGGATCTGCAACAGGCTCGACGGCGGTTGCAACGCCAGGGGCACGCGGAAGAAACATGTAGATCGTCGTACCGTGGTTCTCTTTGCTCTTCATCCAGAGATGGCCACCCGACTGGCCGCAAAACCCCTCGACTGTCGACAGGCCTAGCCCGCTGCCATCCCCGAATTTCTTGGTCGTGAAAAAGGGTTGCAACGCCCGTTGCTGAACGTCTTCTGACATGCCGCTGCCGGTATCAGCGACCGCGACGCAGACGAACTCGCCCGACGCCCCGTCGATGTTTCGAAGGATCTCGCACGTCTCGGCCGAAGCGTTCGAACACTCCAACGTCAGCGACCCGCCATTCGGCATCGCATCGCGGGCATTCAGCGCCAGATTCAGCACGGCACTTTCCAGATGCACCACGTCGGCATATGCGTGCCACAAGTCGGTCGGGACATTCTGTTTGATCACGATCCGACCGCCGAGCGTCCTGGAAAGCAGCGGCGCCAGCGTCTTGATCATGTCGCCAACGTCCAGGCATTCGCTCTTCAGGGGCTGCTTTCGCGCAATTGACAACAGGCCGCGCACCAGTTCGGATCCGCGCTGCGTGGATCGAAGGATGGGCGTTGTCAGCGTGTCATCGACCCTTTGTTCCAACGCGATCAGTTCGGCATGTCCCTGGATGGCGGCGAGCAGATTGTTGAAATCGTGTGCGATGCCGCCTGTCAGTTGCCCGATCGCTTCCATCTTCTGCGCCTGCGCAAGACGTCTTTCGGACTTGACCCGCTCGTCATTTGCCTGGGTCTGGACTTCGTCCAGCAGCCTCTCGATCAGCATGTTCTTCTGATCCAGTTCCAGGCGGCCGACAAACTCCGATACGAAGACATCGGAATGCCGCGTGATCGTGGTGGCGACAACGAAGTAGAATGCAACGGTGACCATCGCGAAACCGATGAGCGTGGCGTCGCCGGTCGATGAAAAGCCGACAAAACTGCCCGCAGCGATGATCGCCGAATAGGCAATGGCAGCCGCCGGCAGAGGATACAGCGCCATAGAGCCACCGGCGATCATACCGGCCGCCAGTGTCACCAGGAACGCTTGGGCCAAACCGGTCGCGTACGGCAGGAAAAGCAGTCCTGGAATGACCCAGATCCCGCCCAGCAGCGCCGCATTTGCAACAACGCGACGCGCCGTGTTGCGACCGAGCTTCTCTGGAAACGCATACGACTGCCGACGATACCACGCGACGCTGGTGTAGACTGCGAAAGTCACCGCCGTCGCGGTCCATATCATCACGGCCGAGGAGTTTTGGTCCGACACCTCCATCACGACCAAGAGCGCGAGCGCATTGACGACGTTCGCCATCATCATCGGGATCGTAAGACGCGAGATCGCATAAACCTGACGGGCGCGGACACGCGCAAGCGTATCCTCCGACAGGCCTTTGAGCGCCGGTGCACCCCCGACAATAGATGTCACGAGCCGGGCCCAGGTTTCCGATCGAAGTGCTTTTTCGTATACCATCGCATTACCGATCAAGAGCGGTAGTCAATGCGCCGATGTCAGATATGAATACTCGTCAATGACGCCCAACCGGCGCTGACAATCGCGCCTGGCCGTTAACGACTGGTTAATGAATATTAATAATTCCCACCCGGCTTACGAGAGTGTTCAAGGCTTATGCCGGATGACGGCGCGGCCCGGCGCACAAGCGTTCTCCTGCCTCGCCTCGTCGGTGCGTGACGTGGCGCACGACCCGCCGCAGGATCACTCCGCAGCGATGGCCGCACCGCCGACTTTTTCGACCCGGCAGGCCGAGAACTTGAACTCCGGGATCTTGCCGAACGGATCAAGCTGCGGGTTGGTCAACGTGTTGGCGGCAGCCTCGACATAGGCGAATGGCACGAAAACCATATCCTCGGCCACGGCGCGGTCGGCGCGGGCCATGATCTGGATCGTGCCACGGCGCGTCTCGATACTGATCATCTCACCCGGGGCAACACCCAGCCTGCGCAACGTCTTGGGGTGCAACGAGGCATTGGCCTCGGGCTCGGCCCAATCCAGCACGCTGGCCCGGCGCGTCATCGAGCCGGTGTGCCAGTGCTCCAACTGCCGGCCAGTGGTCAGGATCATCGGATATTGCTCGTCCGGCACCTCGGCGGGTGCAACAATCGAGGCTGGTGTGAACTTGGCACGGCCCTCGGGCCGCGGGAACGCATCGCCAAACACGATGGGTTGCCCCGGATCCTCAGGGCTCAGCGACGGGTAGGTCACGGCGTTCTGCGCCTCCAGCCGTTCCCAGGTGATGTTGTCGAGCGACTTCATCGTCTGCTTCATCTCTGCGAAGACCTGGCTCGGGTGGGTGTAGTCCCAGTCGAGCCCCAGCTTCTGCGCAAGCTGCGTCGTGATCAGCCAATCCTCACGCGCCTCGCCCGGTGGCGGCACGGCGGGGCGGCCCATCTGCACCTGGCGGTTGGTGTTGGTCACGGTGCCGGTCTTCTCAGCCCAGGCACTGGCGGGCAGGATCACGTCGGCGAAGTTCGCCGTCTCGGTCAGGAAGATATCCTGCACCACGAGGCACTCCAGCTTGGCGAGTGCTGCGCGGGCATGTTCGACATCCGGATCCGACATTGCCGGGTTCTCACCCAGCACGTACAGGCCCTGGATCTCCTTGTCGTAAATGGCGTCAATGATCTCGACGACCGTCAGACCCTTCTGGCTCGACCAGTCGCCCGAGTTCCAGACCTCGGAGAAGGCCGAGCGCACGCCGTCATCGGTGACCGACTGGTAATCCGGCAGGAACATCGGGATCAGCCCGGCGTCCGATGCACCCTGCACGTTGTTCTGACCCCGCAGTGGATGCAGCCCCGCGCCGGGGCGACCAACCTGCCCGGTCATCAGCGCCAGCGAGATCAGACACCGCGAGTTGTCCGTGCCATGGATATGCTGGCTCACGCCCATACCCCAGAAGATCATACCCGCCTGCGCCCCCGCGAAGGTTCGCGCGACATCCCGCAGCACGTCAGGCTCGATTCCGCAGATCTCGGACATCGCATCGGGGGTAAAGTCGGCAAGATGCGCCTTCATCTCGTCGAAGCCCTCGGTCATCGCGGCGATGTACTGGCGATCGAAAAGCTCTTCCTCGACGATCGTGTGCATGATCGCGTTCAGCATCGCTACGTCAGCGCCGGGCCGGAACTGAAGCATGTGGGTCGCGTGGCGTTTCAGCCCCTGCCCGCGCGGATCCATCACGATTAGCTTGCCGCCACGCTTGGCGAACTGCTTGAAATACGTCGCGGCGACGGGATGGTTTTCAGTCGGGTTCGCGCCGATGACGATGGCGACGTCAGCGTTCTCGATCTCATTGAACGTAGCCGTGACAGCACCCGAGCCAACATTTTCCAGCAGCGCCGCAACGGATGATGCATGGCAAAGCCGTGTGCAGTGATCGACATTGTTGTGGCCGAAACCCTGACGGATAAGTTTCTGGAACAGGTAGGCTTCTTCGTTCGAGCACTTCGCGGACCCGAACCCGGCGACACGGTTCCCGCGATCGGCGCGCAGCTTGCCGAACCCGGACGCTGCGGCATCCAGCGCTTCGTCCCAGCTCGCCTCGCGGAAATGCGTCCAAGGATTGGCGGGATCGACATTCAGACCCTTCTCGGGCGCGTCTTCGCGCCGGATCAAAGGCTTCGTCAGCCGATGCGGGTGCGCGACGTAGTCGAATCCGAAGCGCCCTTTCACACACAGCCGGTTCTCGTTCGCCGGGCCGTCGATACCGTCGACGCGCACGATCTTGTCATTTTTGATCTTGAAGCTGAGCTGGCACCCGACGCCGCAATAGGGGCAGACGGACTCGACCTCGCGGTCATGGTCCTTGCTGTCGCCAGTCTCCTGCGCATCCAGTTCCGTCGCAGGCATCAAAGCGCCCGTCGGGCACGCCTGCACGCATTCGCCACAGGCCACACAGGTCGACGCACCCATCGGGTCGTTGAAATCAAACACGATCTGCGAGTCGTGGCCGCGCCCGGCCATGCCGATCACATCATTCACCTGAACCTCACGGCATGCGCGGACGCACAGGTTGCACTGAATGCACGCATCCAGGTTGACGCGCATCGCCAGGTGGCTGTCGTCCAGCAGCGGCACGCGAGCTTTCTCGATCACCGGAAAACGGCTCTCCGCCACGCCTTGCGCATCCGCCATGTCCCAAAGATGCGAGGATTTATCCCGTGCCTGCTCGCGCTCGGGCTGATCGGCGACCAGCATCTCCATAACCATCTTGCGCGCCTTGGTCGGACGGTCGCCCACGGCGTTCACGACCATACCGTCACGCGGTTCCCGAATGCACGAGGCCGCCAGCACGCGTTCGCCCTCGATCTCGACCATGCAGGCGCGACAATTGCCGTCCGACCGATAGCCGGGCGAGTCCTTGTGGCAGAGATGCGGGATCGTGGTGCCTTCGCGCTTTGCGACCTGCCAGATCGTCTCACCAGCCTTGGCCTCAACCTCGCGGCCGTCCAGCGTGAATTTGATGGTCATGGCGCGGCCTCCCGATGCGTCGCGTCGCAGCGATCATGCTGCCGTGCTGCGTTAGTGTCGACTTAGCCGGATCAGGTAGGCAACAGGCAAATCGAAATCCACGAAGGCGCGTTCGGCCCAGCTTATGGACTGACCTGATCGAGTGCTGCCATCAACGCGTTGACCGCAGGCAGCACCGGCTCCTGATCGGCCGTCACAAGTCCCATCGGCTTGCTGATCGTCGGGTCAACCAGCTTTAATCGCACGATGTCCAGTCGCATTCCGATACTGTCGATCAGCCGCTCAGGCGCGATCGTCCCGGCGATGCCGTCGCCGACCTGGACCAAAGACACGGTTAACGCGTCAGTCTCCATAACCACATTCGGCTGAGCTTCGGCCGCCAGAAATGCCTCGTCTATAATGCGTCGGTTCTGCATGTTCCGGGTCAGCAGGCACAATGGGAACACCGCAGCCGCGCGCCAACTGATGGTCTCCGTCAGGCCCCCGGCCATCTCGCTTGGCAGAAGAAGCTCGTAGCATTCGTCGAACAGGTGACGCGAGATCGACCCTGAGGGCCGCGCACTCTCCAGATAGGTGACACCTGCATCGAGCGAGCCGTCCTCGAGTCCCTGAGTGATCTCGCTGGCCGAACGTGAAAACACCTGCAAGGTCAACTTCGGGTGCGCTTTGCGTAAGTTCGCTGCTATTCCTGCAATATAGGACAGCGCCGTCGGCACCGACCCGATCACAAGCTTGCCCGAGAGCACGCCGCGGGACTGCTGGATCTCCTGCCGCAAACCTTGCGCATCCGCGATCATTCGGTGCGCCCAGCGCAATGCGATCTCGCCTTCCTGCGTGAAGCCCATAAAGCGATTTCCGCGCTTGACGATCGGTGCGCCAAGATCGCGTTCGAGGTTGCGGATCCGCGCCGAGAACGCGGGTTGAGAGATCCCGCACTCCGCCGCCGCACGCGCGAAGTGCATGTTCCGGCCCAGGGCCGCAAGCAACTCCATATCTCTCAGGTCGGGCATCGGACTTCCAAATGACGCTGTCGCAGCACTGCTATGCTTGACGAACGCACATGGCAATGGGAGGTTTGGTAAGGTTCTGTTTACTGTTCGGAGGATTATAGGTGTTGCGTCACTTGCTTGCCGGCTCTTGTGCAGCCGCCCTTCTTGCTGCGTCACCCGCCTTTGCAGATCTGATCATCAATATCCCGGATGTGCCGGAATTCACTATCACCGACCCGATCATTAGCGACGAAGATGTGTTCATCAATGTGCTCCCCGGCACTACGCTCTTTATTGATACACGGATCGAGGCACAGAACCTGACAATTGTTGGTGGAGCTCTCGTCGATCTTGGGTCCGCCGAAATCATTGTGGGTGGCACGACGACGATCGCGGCGGGCGGGCCGATCTTTCCTCCGGATCTTGAACCGCAAACTGGTCCCCCGGAGCTCGATGGAAATGCGCCCGACATCATACTCGATAGGGCGGCGCGGGGTGGCGGAGCTAGCACGATCACGGTGGCGTCGGCCGGAAACGTCACCGTTGCGGCAAGCGTTGCGCAAGGAAACGATTTCGTGACGAATTTCGACGTTTTCGAGACGGATGAGGTCTCACTTGGGAACGTCACGATCACCTCTGCGGCACCCATCACAGTCAACGGCATCACGATTGAGGATGCAGCGGCGCCGGTGAACGCGAGCACGCCGACTGACTTGGCCGAGGCGGAAGCACCAATAGCGATCCTGCAAACGACCGCTGGAGAGATTGCGGTGGTTCTGGATGCATCATCTCTAACGCCACTCGAAACCGATCTGGGCGGCGCGGGCCTGTCATCGGAGCTTTACCGCGCCAGCGATTTCGCAGGAAAGCTGTTCTCCTGCCCACAGTCCGCACCGGATCGGCGCTTTGACGAAGGAACCTGCGCCTATGCAACCGGCGGCGTCGACCGGCTGGAATCTGACAACGGCACATCGGAATTCGACGACACCACATGGGCTTTCACCATCGGCGCGCAGACAGAGGTCTCCGAGAACATATTCGTCGGCGGCGCGCTGGCCTACGAATCCAGCCAGACCGACACCGCCGCGACAGACCGCGAAACACAACGCGGCCGCGCTGGGCTTGTCGTGAAATACGATGACGGGGCCATCTCTGCCGGGCTGGCACTCTCCGCCGCATACGGTGCAATCGATACCTCCCGCGCGGTGGTCAGCGGGATCACGAGCGGAGAAACCGACGCAACGACGCTCGAAGCCCGTGCCCGCGTCGCCTATGGCCTGCGTTTCGGAGAGCTGGCAGTCGAGCCCTCCGTCGCTGCGAGCATCCTGTATGTCGAAGAGGACGGCTATGCCGAGACAGGCGCAGCCCTGGCCAATCGTCAGGTCAGCGCGACCGATGTCACAACGGCAGGTCTGCATGCAGGACTGACCTTCGGCACGGATTTTGTCGCGGGGCCGTATCAGACAAGGATCCGGCCCGAGTTGAACCTTGGGCTCGACTGGTTCGCTGATCCGGATCTGTCTGTGTCCGCGACAGGCGCGACCGGCCGGGCTCTGTTCCAGAATGTCGAGGCGGATCACCTCACTGGCACCGTCGCCGCCGGAGTAACGGTCTTTGCCGCTGACGATGTCGCCCTTCGGCTGCGCTATGGTGGACGTTTTGGCGAGAGCACGACTGGTAATGGCGGCGAGATCAAGCTGACGCTGGGCTTCTGATCGCGCAGATCCCGTTTGCGAAGTACACGCTTCGCTGGCAGAACACCGCGCAATCCTGATGCGGAGATGCCGACATGAAATCGCTGCACCTGGGCTCTGCCATGATCGATACGATCGTGCTGGTGGCCTCGGAGAACATCGAACGCGCGACCTTCTCGAATGACGGCAAGTCATTTCTGATGCTCGAGGCCGGGCGTAAGCTCGAGGCCCGTTCGATTACGACCCATGTTGGTGGCGGTGCCTGTAACACTGCCGTATCGTTGGCTCGGCGCGGCTGGTCACCGATTGTGCTGGCCAAGACGGGGCAAGACCTGAACGCCGAGGAAATCCGCCAGCATCTCGATCGCAACAGCGTTACGGATGGGCTGATCGCATCGGATCATGCCACTGGCGTCGCTGTCATGGTTGCCAGCCACGATCGCAACGCTTCGATCTTCGTGCATCGCGGTGCCAACGAGACCCTGCGGTTCGATGAATTGCCAGCCTTCGACGGGGTTGATCTGGTCTATGTCTCATCGCTCTCAAACGAGTCAGCCGAGTGCTATGGTCCGATCATGCGCAGGGCGAAGCTTTCGGGGGCCATGGTCGCCAGCAATCCTGGCATCCGGCAGCTGACCGCCCGCACGCCCGCCTTTCTTGCCGCACTGGCGCATGTTGACCTGATCTCGGTGAACCGGGTCGAGGCCGAGGCGCTGGTCCCGGCCATGGCCGCCCGGGCGGAAGCCATGACCGAGGTAATGTGTGATGATCCTCCACCGCTCTTGAAACGCGGGCTCAGCTTCGGTGGCTTCGACATGGGGCTGATCCGGTTTATGCGAACGCTGCAACAGGCGGGTCCTGGCTGGGTGTCGATCACCGACGGGATGGACGGCGCCTATCTCGCCGGGCCTGATGGCATCATCTGGCACCCGCCACTTCCGGCCGATGTTGCCGGAACGGCCGGCGCCGGGGACGCGTTCTGCTCCACGCTAAGTGCGGCGCTTTCCGAAGGTCTCGCCCCCGAACAGGCTATGCTGGAGGCTTCGATCAATGCTGCCTCCGTGGTCGGATATGTCGATACGACGTCCGGGCTGTTGACGCAGGATAACATCGCGAGCCGCAAGGCGCAGATCGATGCAGCGCCACGGCTGATTGCCTGACATTCCAAGTTACAAACGGCGCAAATAGGTATCCATCTCGACATCCGTGACGCGGGCGAGCAGCTTGGCGCATTCCTGACGTTTCTGCGCGGAGAACACGTGCTGCACAGAGCCCCCCAGCCACGCGCGGATGAAATCCGATTCAGCGAACCGGGCTTGCGCCGCCTGCCAGGTGAGAGGCAGCGCCTCACCCAAGCCCGGATGCAACTCGCCCGAGACAGGTGCCGGAGGTTCGTTGGCTTCTTGCAAGCCTGACAATGTGGCCGCCAGCACCGCCGCGGTCATCAGATACGGATTGGCATCTCCACCCGCCACACGATGTTCAATCCTTGCGGCTGTGCCCGACGCTTCTGGCACACGGACAGCCGTACCGCGATGGTCAATCGCCCACAGCGCTTCGACCGGCGCAAGGAAGCCCGGGATGAACCGGCGATAGGAATTGAGGTGCGGTGCGAAGATCAGCATCGCGTCGGCCATATGCACCAAGCACCCGGCAATCGCATGGCGCATCTTCGCGTTCGGTCCTTCGCCATCATCGAAGACGTTGCGCCCATCGGCGTCCAGAACGCTCAGGTGCAGATGCAGGCCCGAGCCGACGGTGTCGCCCCAGGGTTTCGCCATGAATGTCGCATCGTAGCCGTGTTGCCGCGCGACGCCCCGGATCGCCCGGCGCAACGCAATCATATGGTCTGCCGCTGCAAGCGGATCTGGCCCGTGCGTCAGGTTGACCTCGAACTGACCGTAGCCGAACTCTGTGATCAACGTCTCCGCCGCGGCCCCCAGCGCCAACGCCGCCTCCTGAATTCCATGCAGGATCGGAGCAAACGCCCGTGTGATGTCGAGATCGTAGACTTGCCCCTTCTGGAGACGCTCGCCCGTAACCGGGTTCTTTGGCGGCAGCGGATCCCGAGCATCGATCAGGAAGAACTCCTGCTCCAATGCCATGACGGGCGTCAGCCCCGCCTCGGCCCAACGCGCAACGACGCGGGACAACACATTTCGCGGGTCGTACTCCGCCAAAGAGCCATCGGGCAGGTTCGGCACCACCTGCACCTGCGCAACCGGGTGTGCCGCATCGGCCCACATCATCGGACCCAGCGTGCCCGGGACCGGCGTCACCGGCCCATCCGGGTCGCCTGTCTGGATCGCCAACCCGGCCTCGTAGACATCGTCCGCGAACAGATCCAAGCCGACGGTCGAGGACGGCAGTTTCATTCCCCCGGCATCGAGCTTCTCGAGCGCCGAGATCGGCACCAGCTTGCCCCGGCATACGCCGTTCAGGTCGACGCAGAACACCTCGGCATGTCTGATCTTTGGATGGGCCGCCCTGAACGCAGCAAGTTCGTCAGAAAATGTCATGGGCGTTCTCCTCGCCGGACGCTCTATCGCGCTCCCCGCCCCTTGACGCAAGCGGTGACGAAGCAGCAGATAACCCGAACAGCATCTCGCAGGATTCCCATGCAGCAGATCAATCTCCGCGCGACCGAAGACTATCAGGCGATGGACGGCGCTCACCATTGGCATCCGTTTACCGACACTGCCGATCTGGCGGCCAAGGGCGCACGCGTCATCACGCGGGCCGAAGGCGTCTGGTTGACGGACTCCGATGGCAACCGCATCCTCGACGGGATGGCCGGTCTCTGGTGTGTGAACGTCGGCTATGGTCGCGAGGAGATCGCCGAGGCCATAGCCCGGCAAGCCCGCGAGCTTCCTTATTACAACACTTTCTTCCAATCGACGCATCCGCCCGCCGCCGAATTCTCGGAGGCCCTCTGCGCCCAGGCGCCGGCTCATATGAACCGGGTGTTCTTCACCAACTCGGGCTCGGAGTCGAACGACACGGTATTCCGGCTGGCCCGTGTCTATTGGGACAGCCTCGGCAAGCCTGAGAAGAAGCACTTCATCGGTCGCAAAAACGGATATCACGGGTCAACCGTTGCAGCGGCTTCTCTGGGTGGCATGGGTGCTATGCATGTTCAATCCGGCTTGCCGATCGAAGGCATCCACCACATCAACCAGCCCTATTGGTTCGGCGAAGGCCGCGAAACCGGCTTGACGCCCGAGGAATTCGGGCTGGCCCGCGCAAGAGAACTTGAAGACAAGATCCGCGAAGTCGGCGCAGGCCGGATCGCGGCCTTTATCGCCGAACCGATCCAGGGGGCGGGCGGCGTCATCATCCCGCCCGAGGCCTATTGGCCGGAGATCCAGCGCATCTGCCGCGAGCACGACATTCTGATCGTTGCTGACGAGGTGATCTGCGGCTTTGGACGAACGGGCGCCTGGTGGGGGTGCGAGACCTATCAGATCGAGGCTGATCTGATGCCGATCGCCAAGGGTCTAACGTCGGGTTACGTGCCGATGGGCGGGGTCTTCATCTCCGACCGGGTGGCGGGGCCCGTGATGAAAAACGCAGGCGAGTTCGTCCACGGCTACACCTATTCCGGTCATCCGCTTGCGTGTGCAGCGGGTCTGGTGAACCTGCGGATCCTTCAGGAAGAAGACCTACCCGGCCGCGTCGGGAAAAAGGTTGGACCCTACCTCAAAGCGCAGTGGGAGGCGTTGACTGAGCATCCCTTGGTCGGCGAAGCGCGGATGACCGGGCTGATCGGCGCATTCGAATTGGTCCGCGACAAGACGACGATGGAGCGGTTTGCCAACGAAGGTGCTGCGGGTACACGCTGCCGCGATCTCTCGGTTGGGAACGGCCTTGTCATGCGGGCTGTCCGGGACTCAATGATCATCTCACCGCCTTTGATCATCTCTGAAGCGGAGTGCGATGAACTCATGCGCATAGTCCGCAAGACGCTGGACGATCTCGCGGCCGAAATCCTGTAACGGCGCCCGGTGATGACCGGCTACTTGACCGCGAACGACCGGCCTGGAAAGCATGCCAACAGCTGGTATGCCGACACGGCAAACCCGTTGCCGGATCATCCGCCCCTGCAAGGCGAGACCAAAGCCGATCTCTGCATCGTCGGAGCAGGGTATGCCGGGCTTTCCGCAGCGCTGCATGCCGCTGAGAGAGGTCTGAAAGTCATCGTGCTCGAAGCCAACCGCATCGGCTGGGGAGCCTCGGGCCGCAACGGTGGACAGGTCGGGATCGGGCCCCGAGCCGACATCGAAAGTTACGAGCGAAAGGTAGGCCCGGACGACGCCCGCAAGGTGTGGGAGATCGCAACCGAGGCAAACGCGCTCGTTCGCCGTCTGATCGAGGATCACGCCGTCGATTGCGATCTGACCGATGGATATGTCGAATGCGCTTGGAAGCCGGGCCATGCTACCGACGCTCACGACTATGTCGAGCACGTCACCAAGACCTACGGCCACACGACCGCACGCCCCATCGATCGGGCTGAGATCACGGAATTGCTCGGCACTGATGCCTATTACGGCGGATATGTCGACAGGATGGGCGGTCATCTCCACCCGTTGAACTATGCATTGGGTCTTGGGCAGGCTGCATCAACCGCAGGCGCTAGGATCCATGAAGGATCCACGGTGACAAAGGTCGAACCGGGCCGTGTGACCACATCTGAAGGGCACGTTTGCGCGCCGCAGATCCTGCTCGCCTGCAACGGATATCTGGATGGGCTCATGGCGGCGCCACAACGCCGGATGATGCCCCTGAACAACTATATCTTGGCAACCGAGCCTTTGGGGCAACGGACAGAGAGCCTAAACCCGCAGAACCTATGCGCCTCGGACACGCTGTTCGTGTTAAACTACTTCCGGCTCAGCAGTGATGGGCGAATGCTGTGGGGTGGCGGCGAAAGCCTGGGACGCCGCTTTCCGTCGGATCTGAAGTCCTTCGTTCGAGAGCGGATGCTGTTGGTCTACCCAGATCTTGCGGATGTCGCGGTCACCCATGCATGGGGTGGCACGCTGGCGATCACAGGCACCCGGATCCCGGTTTTCCAGAATCTCGGCAATGGCATTCGTGCGATCGGCGGCTGGTCCGGATCGGGCGTCCACATGGCCACAATGGGTGGTAAGATCGCTGCCGAGGCGATCGCGGGCGACGCTGGAGACTGGAACCTGCTGGCGCGGATGCCCACGCCGCAGTTCCCGGGCGGTGACTGGTTCCGGATGCCCCTCCTGCGTCTCGCCATGTTCTGGTACCGCCTGCGCGACCGGCTGTAGCGGAGGGAACGATGCCAGCGATTGAACCGCGCCTGATGGGCGATGTCTGGCCTGCTGCCGAACCGGGGCGGGGTGCATCGGACTATGGATCGGCGTTCCTGTCACCGACCTCACCGGTGTCCGTCCGCAGTTTCCAAACCTTGACGGTGACCTATACCGCAGGAAAATTTGGACTAGACGACACGGGTGCCATCGTCGTCGCAATACGCTGGGTGCAGGACGGCGGTCCGCTCCAAAGCGCGGATCCTTCCGCGATGAACTACGTCTCCGCCATTGCGAGCAACGCAGCCCCGCTTCTCGTCACGCCAGAGCAGTTCTGGCACCGCCCCTGGGGTCACGCCGTCCGCATCACGGTGAAGGGCGGTTTCGTTCGCGAAGGCGACACGATTACGGTCACATTCGGCGACCACGCGGGCGGATCACCCGGCCTACGAATGCAAACGATTGCCGAGAGCGCGATGGAGCTCCGCGTCTCGGTCGATGCCTGCGCAACCGGACATTTCTCGCCCTTGGCGGAACGGCTCTCGATCCCCGTGATCGCCGGTCCGATGCACCGATGGGCCGCCGTCCTCCCGAGCCTGCGCCGTCCGGGCGAGCGCTTTCAGCTTGGCCTGCGCGCCGAGGATATCTGGGGCAATCCGGCGATGCCCAGTGAGGGGACGCTGACGCTGAGTGCCGATCATCCGGTGGCCGGTTTGCCGGACATCGTGACCGTGCCGAAGAGTGGCTATCTGACACTTGAAGACCTCAGCGCCCCGGAAGGCACGGTCCGCATCACAGTCTCGGATGCCTCCGGTGTGGTCGCCACATCGAACCCGCTTTCGATCCGCGCCGGAGATCATGCGGGGTACTGGGGCGATCTGCACGGCCAGTCCGGAGAAACCGTCGGCATCGGCACAATCAGCGAGTACATGGACTTCGCGCGGGATGCGGCTTTTCTGGATGTCTCTGGCCATCAGGGCAACGACTTCCAGATCACCAATACCTTCTGGCAGCAGATCAACGACACGACCGCAACGATGTCCGAGGATGGGCGCTTCATCCTGTTCCCGGGTTACGAGTGGTCCGGCAACACGCCAGTCGGTGGTGATCACAACGTCTTCTACCGGCACGAAGGGCGACCGATCGTGCGGTCTTCCCATGCGATGCTGACAGACCGGAGCGACCTCGACACCGATGCCAATACGCTGGATGCCCTGTTCGCCGCCCTGAACGGTGAGGATGCAGTCATCTGGTCCCATGTCGGCGGGCGCCCCGCGGATGTGAGCTATGCCCACGATCCGATCCTGAAAACTGCCGTGGAGGTCCATTCGAACTGGGGCACGTTCGAGTGGATCCTGACCGACAGTCTGGCGCTCGGGCACCGTGTCGGCGTGGTCTCGAACTCAGACGGACACAAGGGACGCCCAGGAGCGGGTCCGCCCGGCGCGACCGAGTTCGGCGCCTATGGCGGCCTGACCTGTTTCCTCGCCCAGGATCTCACGCGAGACGCCGTGTTCGAATGTATGCGACGCCGGCATCACTATGGCACGTCCGGCAGTCGGATCGGGTTGGACGTATCCGCCACGTTCACCGGCGACACGAAGCTGTTCCCGCGCGATCCCAGACACACCGAATGCACGGCTGTGGTCACGACCCGGGCCATAATGGGCGATATCGTTCATACAACCGGCAATGCGCTCCAGCTAACCGTTGCCGTCGGAGCCCCTGGCCCGATCGAGCGTATCGACGTTCTGCGCGGTGCAGACCTCATCCATACCGACCGAACTTATGGCGCAGAGGAATTGGGCAACCGCGTGCGGGTCTATTGGCAAGGGGCGGAGTATCGCGGACGGGGCCGGAACACGTTCTGGCAAGGCGAGATAGTAGCGCGAAGCGTCACGATCCGACAAATGCACCCCGTAAACCACTGGAACCACGAGCGCCCCTTGGCGCTGAACGACAACCGCGTCTCCTTTGAAGCCGTGACCTCCGGAAACTTTGGAGGAGTCGACCTCATGCTGGATGGGCCGGGCAGCCTTGATGTCGCAACCAATCTGGTTTCGGCCACCGTCACTCTATCGGACCTTGGCATCGACGATCGGGTGCTTGACGCGGGCGGCCTGGACCGGCGGATCATCGTGCGCCGTCTCCCTGACATGCTTGAGCAGACCTCTGCCAAGACCATCCTCGATGTGCCGATCCAGCAAGGTGACGACATCGCATTGTGGGTTCGGGTCACAACGCTCGACGGTCATCAGGCTTGGTCGAGCCCGGTCTATGTGGAAGGCCACTGAAACGTAGCTACGACAAGAGCGACGCGATCCTTAAGCCGTCCCGACCGGCACCCGATTTGGCCCGATGTCGTTCGGGCGGCGGGCAAGGTAGTCTTCCAAACGGTTCCGGATGTCCGATGCTGACGGATCGTCGAACAAATTGACCAGCTCGTGCGGATCGCTCGCCAGATCATACAGTTCTCCGGCGCCACTTAGCAGATCAACTGTCATTTTATGAGTCTTCGTCCGTACCGTTCGCAGAGAAAGGTGTACGCCAACGCGGGTCGGCAGAAGCTCCCACTCGTTCAAGGCATACTCACGCTCGGCGGCGTGGCCCTCGAGGAATGGCCGCAGGCTGGCGCCGTGCTGGTGCAGCATTGGTTCGACACCGGCGAGATCATAGAGCGTCGGCCCGATATCGATGGTCGACACCGGTTGATGGATCGCACGCCCGGCGGGAACTCCGGGCCCGCGCACAATCATCGGCACGCGGATCAGGCCTTCGAAGTGCATCGGACCCTTCAGGATCATCCCGTGATCACCCAGCCAATCGCCGTGATCGGAGATGTAGATGACATAGGTGTTCTCGGCCAAATCCGCCTCGGCCAAGGCAATCAGGATGCGCCCGACATTGTGGTCGATCAGAGCAATTTGCCCGTAGGTGTTCGCGGTGATCTCGCGCAACTGCTCGTCAGATTGCGGCTCGATCCGCGAGTATTCCTTGCGGATCTCGACATTCTCGGCGCTCCCCTCCGGTTCGCGCGTCACCGAGGCCTGGTGCCACCAGGGCCGGTTTGAAAAGTCACGGACACGGTGTTCGGGAAGGTCTACCTCATCCGGCGCATGCAACCGAGACCATGGTTCGGGGGCATCGAACGGATGATGGGGATCGGGGAAGCTAACCCAACTGACAAAAGGTTTGTCGTGATCGCCATGACGCAACCAGTCGATCGCCCGATCAGCGGTCCACGTCGAGTTGTGCCAGGCGACCGGCAGCTTCGAATGCCAGGTCTGAGCGGCGTCCCGTGTGTCGCCAGCATTCTCGCGATACAGCGCGTTTTTCTCATCGCCGCGTCCATCGGCGTAAAACCAGCGCTCGTAGTGCTGACCGGCGGGCGGCTTCTCGGGTAGGAACCAGTTATGCCCGACCAGCATCATCTCGATGTGCTGGAACCCCATGTATGGCCCGTTCCAATCGGCAGGATAGCTCGCCGAAGACCTTAAACACTCTGGCGTGCCGGTCGGCGCAAACGTGTGATAGGTCGAAAAATGAGCTTTGCCGAAGAATGCAGTGTCATATCCGTCGGCGCCCAGCGCACCTGCAAACCCTTTTGAACCTATCTCCGGATCCAGATCGATCCCGTTGTCGTGGACCCCATGCGTCCGGCAGAGTTGCCCGGTCAGGATCGAGGCTCGTGCAGGCTGACAAACCACGGATGGTGTTATGCAAGCCTCGAACCGAGTCCCGTCACGGGCCAGCTCGTCCAGATGTGGTGTCTTGATCTTACGCCCGGCAAACCCGAAACAATCTGCCCTTTGCTGATCGGCCGAGATGATCAGAAAGTTCGGTCGCGACATCGGCACCCCCGTAAACACTGGTGTCTTTCTGCGTGATCAAGACACCCGCGTCCAGCCTTGGCAATCTGGCATCGGTTGAGAGCGCAGATGCGATCTGGTAGGCCGTTCCCGGGTTGGGAACGGAAACAGAATGAACCTTTCGACGGACGATCTGCTGGACCAGGTTGCAAAGCGTGACGCGCTGAACACCCATCTGACGTTCCGGCTCTCGCGGTTGGCGAAACTGCTGGAAGTCGAAGGCACCCAACGACTTGCCGGGTCGGGTATCAACCTGACCGGATACCGCATGATGCTGGTGATCGAAATCTTCGGCGAGATCACGGTCTCGGACCTCGGCAAGATCATGCTAATCGACCGGGCACAGATCAGCCGTGCGGGCGCTGATCTGATCGAACGCGGACTGCTCGAAGCCCGAGGCAACCCATCGAGCAAACGCAAGAAGATGCTGGCGCTAACCCAAGCCGGTACCGCGCTCTATGAAGAGTTGCGGGAACGCTTCGATCAACGCGAGGCCGCGTTGACCGCAGCGATCGGACCAGATCTCGAGGCACTCTGGCATTCGGTGAACCTGACAAGCGAATGGCTCGAGGATGAGATCGCCGAAAAGTAGCCTCGGCGAGCAGCGCTACCGCGCAGGCCGATCATGCGCAGCAACGGTCTAACGGGCAAAAGACCCTAAGCTTGCAGCACGCCGCGACGGATCTGGTCTTCCTCGATCGACTCGAACAGTGCTTTGAAGTTGCCCTCGCCGAAGCCGTCATCGCCTTTGCGCTGGATGAATTCGAAGAAAATCGGACCGATCACGGTCTTCGAGAATATCTGCAGCAGGATGCGCGTCGTTCCGCCATCGACCACGCCCTCACCGTCGATCAGAATGCCGTGCTTCTTCATCTGCTCGATTGGCTCCTCGTGACCGGTCACGCGGTCATGCGATCGCTCGTAATAGGTCTCGGGCGGTCCGGGCATGAACTGTACACCATCAGCGGCAATCGTATCGGTCGCCGCATAGATGTCATCAGTACCAACCGCGATGTGCTGAATGCCTTCGCCCTTGTACTGCTTCAGGTACTCTTCGATCTGGCTGTGATCGTCCGAGCTTTCATTGATCGGAATTCGGATCTTCCCGCATGGTGAGGTCAGCGCGCGCGACGTCAGTCCGGTCAGCTTTCCTTCGATATCGAAAAACCGGATCTCGCGGAAATTGAACGCCTTGGCGTAGAAATCGTACCAGGTGCTCATGTTCCCACGCATCACGTTGTGGGTAAGGTGATCGATGTAGTAGAAGCTCGCTCCGTCGGGCTGCGGGTCGCGTTCGCCCAGCCATTCGAACTCCGCATCATACGGCGAGCGGCCCTGATCATAGTCCTCGACGAAGTAAAGCAGCGATCCACCGATCCCGACGACTGCAGGCACATCCAGAGTTTTCCTCGGTCCGGTGTATTCCGTCGCTCCATAGTCCACCGCGCACTTCAAAGCGTGCTGCGCATCAACCACGCGCCAGGCCATTGCCGGAGCACATGGTCCGTGAGCGTCGACAAACTGCGCCGCATGGCTGCCAGCCTCGCGATTGATGATGTAGTTGATGCGACCTTGACGATAGAGCCAGATGTCCTTTGTGCGGTGTCTTGCAACCGGCATATATCCCATCGAATTGAACAGTGTCTCGAGCCTGGACGGGTCGGGGTGCGCGAACTCAACGAACTCGAACCCATCGGTTCCGGCGATGTTGATAGCGTCGATCACGGCCTTTGGCGCGTCGTGCGGATACGGACCCATGGCGTTTCTCCCATCAGATGATCGTCAGTCGGATACAGCCTATATGTTGCGTACGCAACAATTTACGAGCTTGCGCATCGATTTTGTGTTTTACGCGCGCCCGTATAGACCAATCAGGTCTTGCGTTTGATGCCGATCTGCGGCAAACGCCGCGCTTCGCGGCGCTTACACCCCTGGAGGATCGCTGCGGCATTTGAATGAAAACTGAATGGAGCGTGACATGGCCTCGACCATCGAGCTTGAAGCCACCACGCGTCCCGGCACGGGCAAAGGGGCTGCCCGCCAGGCGCGTCGTGACGGACTTGTTCCCGGTGTCATCTATGGTGGCAACGTGGACCCCGTCGCAATCAATGTAAAACAACCCGCCCTACTCAAGCGTCTCAGAGCAGGCAAGTTCCTGTCGACGCTGATCAAGCTGAGCCTGGACGGTGCCGAGCAGACAGTGATCTGCCGCGGCGTTCAGCGCGACGTCGTCAAGGATCTGCCGACTCATGTTGACTTTCTGCGGCTGTCCGAGCGTTCGCGGATCAGCCTGATGATCCCAGTCGCTTTCGAAAACGAAGAAGAGGCACCGGGCATCAAGCGCGGCGGCGTTCTGACCGTTGTTCGAAATGAAGTCGAGTTGCGGGTTCGCGCGAACAACATTCCAGAGCAGATCGTCGTCGACATGACAGGTCTGGACGTGAACGATGTGGTCCGCATCTCGGACATCACGCTCCCGGATGGTGCTGCACCAACCATTACGGATCGCGACTTCATGATCGCCAACATCTCGGCACCATCTGCTTTGGCATCGGCAGAGAACGAAGATGACGGCGAGGAAGAAGTCGTCGAAGAAGCCGCAGAAGAGTAAAGCGTCTGCGACAGGGTGAAGGCGAGCTGCTTAAGCGGCAGCTCGCTGAGCGCGTATTAATCCGGCAAACGTCGCGCACTACGATCATCGCCGATCGATCGTTCGGTGCTAATACCTTGTCTTCCCAGGTTTAATCCAAAAGCGTGCACGCTTGCGCCTTACGCTATGTGGGGGCCAATGACCACTTGTCTTCAAAGCTGTCTCGCTCGTAGAAGCGGCAGTCTCGCGCTTCGAAAAGCCTGGGTCACAATGCTGCAAAGCGTGAAGGGTCGGCGCCAGCAGGAGCAACGGTTCGCGAAAGGCAAATAGAAACAGCGCCTATAAGGACCGCAACGCTTCAGACGCGCCCGTCTCGCCACGCAAAGCCACATCCTCCATCCAGGCGACGTCCATCACTTCCTCGGGCCAGATGAAACAAAGTACCCCGCCTGGGCCAAGAACAACCGGCGCGAAATACTGATCGCATCCATCACACCTGCGAAGGGCGAGGCTGGATGAGGCATATACTTCGCCAATACGGCCTGCGACGTGTGCTTGAAATTCTCTGCGCACACGAACAATCCGACCCGTCGGCGAGAACGGGTGTTCTTCATAGACTATCATAATCAGCCCCCACGGCTGTGTCCGTAAAATTCGTACTAAATTCTGGTTAATGAGTCACTAACCAGCCGCCCGAACTCTTAAAGCCATTTACGTCAAACACTTATGGGCGCCGACGCCTCAGCGGATTAGGATGATTCGCGCATCTTCTGCGCCATTCGATCGGCCATGCTGCCCTGTCCGCTCGCCCGCAGACCGTCGATCGCACCGATGTAATCACGCGCATCGCGGTTCTGGCTGAGCTTGGATTTTGCAACCGTTTGCGAGACTGATATCCGAAGCGCGACGATGTTCGCGAGCATGTCGTCCACAAATTCCTGCGGTGCGTCGCGCATCTGCCAGGCCTCCTCCCCATTCAGGCGGCGCTCGTGCATACGCGTCAACAACGCCACCGCCCGATGTTTCGACGCCGCGTCGTGCTGAAAGCTGATCGTGCCGTGCACGTGGACGACCTGATAATTCCACGTCGGCACGACACGGTGATGATCGGCCTTTCCTGGATAGAAATTCGGCGAGACATAAGCGTCATCACCTTGAAAAATCGCTAGAACCTCATGCCCGACATCCAGCATGCGATGCAGATCGTTGGCCAAGGCGATGTGACCGATCAGATCACCATCTGGTCCTGCGAACAAGGGGATATGGTTGGCGACAAGACCGGTTTCCGTCTGCGCGACGATACATGCCAACGGGCCGGTTTCGATGATTTGCGAGACCTCGCGAACATCAACCTCGGCGAAGTGGTCAGGCAGGTACATGTGCGATCTCCTGAGAATTCCGAACGCGCGCTGGGCAAATCTACGCCGCGAGCCGCTCGATCAATCGATGCATAAACGCCTCCCCGGCGTCGAGTTGCGCGATCTCGATGAACTCGTTCGGCTGGTGCGCCTGCTCGATGTTGCCTGGCCCACAGATACAGGCCGAGTATCCCTCGTCCTGAAAAATCCCGGCCTCGGTCCCGTAACTGACGACATGCTCGGCGTTGTCGCCTGTCAACGACCGGCACAAAGCCTCCGCTTCGGTTGCCATATGGGGACGGCAGCCGGGAACGTCGCCGCGCAACGTAAGCGTGATTCCGGTATCCGGATTGATGGCCTTCATCCTTGCCTCAACCTCGGCGATCTTCGCCTTGTACCGTTCCACCCAGTGCTCCGACGTCTCGCCGGGTATCACCCGAACATCGGTCGAGAACCAGCAGTCCTTGGCCACTATGTTTCGCGCAGTGCCACCCTGGATCATGCCGACATGCAGCGTCGTATAGGGAGGGACAAACAGACTGTTCGGATCAGCCTTGGCCGCGTTGTCGGCCATCTGTGCTTCCAACCACGTGACCAACTCTGCCGCGATCATCACCGCTGAGACACCTGTATGCACGATCGAGGAGTGAACCTCGTAACCATGCACATCCGTCTGCAGCATAAGCCCGCCCTTGTGGCCGGTCACGACCTGCATCTCCGAGGGTTCGCCAACGATCAGGGCTTGAGCGGGCGGCATTTTGGCCGCGATCGCCGGGGCGAGGCGATAGGCGCCCTCCATCCCCGTTTCCTCGTCGTAGCTCAGAGCAATCTGAACCGGCTTCTTCAACCCGGCTTTCAACGCAGCAGGAACCGCCGCCAGCACGAGCGCGTCGAACCCCTTCATATCGCAGGTCCCGCGCCCGTAGAGACGCGAGCCCTTTTGCACGACTTCGAACGGGTCCGTGTCCCAATTCTGTCCGTCGACTGGCACGACGTCGACATGCCCCGACATGACAACGCCGCCTGCCTCCTCGGGGCCCACCAGCGCGAACAAGTTACATTTCTCGCCGTCATCCGACCAAACACGTTGCGAAGCCACACCGTGCCCCGACAGGTAGTCTTCGACGAAGTCCATCAGGTCGACGTTCGACTCGCGTGAGACTGTCGGGAACGAGACCAGCTTCTCCAGCATCTCTCGGGGCGTGTAGATATCGGCCATGTCAGGTCTCCGTTCTTGGGCAAGGCAGTCTTGGGACGCCTTATGATCTAGGTCAACCGGGCAGCATGACTGCTCGAATCTTAAAAACCCAAGCTCATATTCCCAAAGCAATGGTTGACATTTCTTAGTGTTCGGTCACGGTCGATTTTGCACTTGCGAGATCGGGGACGCATGTCACTGGACACTGCCAACACGGAGTCGGTTCTAGAGGTCGAAAACCTCCACACCGTCTTCCGGACCAGTCAAGGAACCGTACACGCCGTCAACGGCGTCAGTTTCAGTGTCCGCGAGGGCGAACTTCTTGGAGTGGTTGGGGAATCCGGATCCGGAAAGTCCGTGACCATGATGTCGCTGATGAAGCTGTTGCCAATGCCACCGGCCGAGATCGCCGGCGGTTCCGTGCGCTTTGACGGCAAGGACCTGACCAAGCTGGAACTGCGGGATCTGCGCCGGATCCGCGGTGGTGAGATCGGCTTCATATTCCAAGACCCGATGACCTCGCTCAACCCGGTCTTCACGGTCGGCTTCCAATTGATGGAACCACTCCGCAAGCACATGCGGCTTTCGAAGCGGGCGGCCACAGACCGTGCGGTCGAGTTGCTGGAACTGGTCGGCATTCCCGGCGCACGCGAGCGGTTGAGCGATTATCCGCACCAGTTCTCGGGCGGTATGCGGCAACGTGTGATGATCGCGATTGCGTTGGCATGCGACCCCAAGGTGTTGATCGCGGACGAGCCCACGACGGCTCTGGACGTCACGATCCAAGCTCAGATTCTCGATCTGGTTCGCAAACTGCGCGAAGAACTCGGCATGGCCATCATCTGGATCACCCACGATCTGGGGGTGGTCGCCGGGATCGCGGACCGCGTGATGGTCATGTACGGCGGCTGCATTGTCGAGCACGCGCCCGTCGATGAATTGTTTGCCAACCCGCAGCATCCCTACACACGCATGTTGCTGGAAACGCTGCCCAGTCTGACGGGCGAGCGCGACCAGAAGCTGCGCTCGATCTCGGGTCAGCCGCCGATCCTGTCCAAGCCGCTCACAGCGTGCCCCTTTGCACCGCGCTGCCCCCATGCGCTGGCGGGCTGTCAGCTCAAGAACCCCAACCTGACTGACGTCTCGCCCGGGCACGATGTGGCATGCTTCTGGGATGTGAACCGGGGAGCAATGCGCTTTGACTGAACCGCTGGTGCGTGTCGAAAGCCTGACGAAGCACTTCCCGATCTACCAGGGGGTGCTGCGCCGCCAGGTCGGCAGCGTGAAAGCGGTGGACGGGATAAGCTTCGAAATCAACCGCGGCGAGACACTGGGCCTGGTTGGCGAATCAGGCTGCGGAAAATCAACCGCTGGACGCACGATCTTGCGCCTTTATGACGCCACGGCGGGCCAAATCCTGTTCGAGGGCACCGACATCGCGAAACTGTCGGGCAACGCCCTGCGCGCCATGCGGCCACGGATGCAGATGATATTTCAGGATCCGCAGGCATGCCTGAACCCCCGTATGACCGTGGGCTCGATCATCGCCGAGCCGCTGGTCGAACACAGCCACATGCTCAAGAACAGCAAGCAGCGGCAGGAACGCGTGCGCGAAATGCTGGATGCGGTCGGGCTGAATCCGGACTTTGCGAATCGCTACCCGCATGAGTTCTCGGGCGGTCAACGCCAGCGGATCGGAATCGCCCGGGCGCTCGCGCTTGAGCCGGACTTTATCGTCTGTGACGAACCGATCGCAGCACTCGATGTCTCGATCCAGGCCCAGGTCGTCAACCTGCTGGAGGAATTGCAGGAAAAGCTGAACCTCACCTACCTGTTCATCAGCCATGATCTGTCCATGGTGCGTCATATCTGCGATCGCGTGGCGGTCATGTATCTGGGACGGGTGATGGAGATCGCTCCGCGAGATCAGCTCTACGACAATCCGAAACACCCCTACACGCAGGCGCTTCTATCGGCCGTGCCGATCCCGGACCCGAAGGTCGAAGCAACACGGCAGCACATCATCCTGACCGGCGATGTGCCCAGCCCCGCGAACCCGCCTTCGGGCTGCGTCTTCCGCACGCGCTGCCCGAGGGCAACCGAACTTTGTGCCGCCGAGACCCCGCCGCAACGCGATATGGGTGCCGGTCAACTCGTTGCTTGCCATCATGCCGAGACTCAGCCAGCGGCTTGACGGGCCGCGGCGAATACCGGAGCGTGCTTGCAGAATGACATTCTTCAGGGAGAGAGAACGATGAAGAAGTTTGGAACCTTGTTGGTAACGACCGCGGTGGCTGCCCTGGTCTCGACAACAGCCCTGGCCGAGCGAGGTGCCTCCGGCCATCTGAATATCATCTACTGGCAGGCACCGTCGATCCTGAACCCGTATCTCTCGGGCGGGACGAAGGATATCGAGGCAGCCTCGCTGACGCTCGAGCCGCTCGCACGCTACAACGAAAAAGCCGAAATGGTGCCGTGGCTGGCCGAGGAAATCCCCACAGTCGAAAACGGTGGTGTCTCGGCCGACCTCACCTCGATCACCTGGAAGCTCAAAAAGGGCATCAAGTGGTCGGACGGATCGGACTTCACGGCGGCAGACGTGGTCTTCACGGCAGATTATTGCATGGATGAAACCGGCGGCTGTCAGCAGTCGGACAAGTTTTCGGACATCACGTCCATAGAAGCAGTCGACGACCACACGGTCACGATCACCTTCTCCAAACCGAAGCCGTTCCCGTACGCGGCACTTGTCGGCGGCGAAAGCCCGATCATCCAGAAAGCTCAGTTCCAGGATTGCATGGGTGCCAAGGCGCCAGAGTGCACCGAACAGAACTTTGGCCCACACGGCACCGGCCCGTTCCGCGTGACCGAGTTCAAGGCAAATGACGTCTCGACCTGGGAAGCAAACCCGAACTACCGCGACGCTGCGAAACCGTCTTTCGCCTCGCTGACTTTTAAGGGCGGCGGCGATGCCGCATCGGCTGCGCGCGCCGTTCTGCAAACCGGTGAGTTCGACTATGCGTGGAACCTGCAGATTGATCCGCAGATCCTGATCGACATGGAGAAGGCGGGCAAAGGCACGGTCGTCGCCAGCTTCGGAACAGGTGTCGAGCGCATGATGGTCAACATGACCAACCCGGACCCAGCACTTGGCGACAAGCGCGCCACGCTCGAAGGCGGTCCACACCCATTCCTGACCGATCCGGCCGTGCGCCGCGCGCTGTCGCTCGCCATCGACCGTCAGACACTGGTGGATGTCGGCTACGGCAAGGCCGGGAAGCCGACCTGCAACGTCGTGCCCAACCCGCCGCAATATGTCTCGACCGCCAATGACTGGTGCCTGACGCAGAACATTGACGAGGCCAACAAGGTTCTGGACGAGGCTGGCTGGGTCAGGGGCGGCGACGGCATCCGCGCCAAGGATGGCGTGAAACTGTCCATCCTGTACCAAACCTCGACCAACGCCGTTCGTCAGGACACCCAGGCGCTCGTCAAACAGTGGTGGTCGGAAATCGGCGTCGAAACCGAGCTTCGCAACATCGACGCGTCGGTGTTCTTCGGCGGCGACCAGTCCAGCCCGGACACGTTCCAAAAGTTCTTCGCCGACATCGAGATGTACACCAACCTGTTCAATGGCACGGACCCGGAAGCTTACATGAACAGCTGGACCTGCGGTCAGATCCCATCGCCGTCGAACAACTGGCTTGGCAACAACATGCCGCGCTACTGCAACCCGGCCTATGACGCGCTGCAAGACAAGCTCGCCAAAACCTCGGGCCTGGATGCGCGTGCAGCAATCGTTCGCGAAATGAACGATATGCTGATGACGGAAGGCGCGATGATCCCGCTGATCCACCGTGGCCGCGTCTCGGCGCATTCGAACACGATGGGCAATGTGAAGCTGAACACCTGGGATTCCGAGCTCTGGAACTCGGCCGACTGGGTTCGGCTGCAGTAAGCACCCTGACTATCCCTCCCCCGTGCAGGGGGAGGGAACTCCGCCGTGCTGCACGCACCCAGAAACCCATGACCCGAGGCGTCCCTAGATGCTGAACTACACGATCCGTCGGCTGCTCTTCGCGATCCCGACGCTTCTGGTCATCAGTTTCATTATCTTCCTCATCCTGGACCTGGCACCAGGCGACCCGACCGGTCAGTTGCCGATGACCGTCCCGCCCGAGGTACGAGAGCAGATCCGACTATCGCTGGGACTGGGGGAGCCGATCCACATCCGCTACCTGCTCTGGTGCAACCAGTTCTTCATCAACGAGCCGATCAACATAATCGAGCAGATGACCGGTTGGTCGTTCAGCGACGAGGAACGTTTGCGCGTTCGGTCCTGGGCGACGCGCTCGCCGGTGGTCGACCTGATCATCGAGCGCACGCCTCAGACACTCTGGGTTGTCGGCATGTCTTATGTGGTCGGCATCCTGATCGCCGTGCCGCTTGGCGTGATCTCGGCCTATCGCCAGTATTCCTGGGTCGATCAGGCCGGAACATTCATCTCGATGATCGGCTTTTCGGTTCCGACCTTCTTCACCGGCGTCCTGATGATCGTGGTCTTCTCGGTCTGGCTGGGCTGGTTCCCGTCGATCTACGATACGACCCACGTCGTCGACGACTGGGACAGCTTCGTCTACCAGATCAAACAGATGATCATGCCGGTCATGGTGCTGGCGCTGTTCAATGCCAGCCAGATCAGCCGGTTCATGCGTGCCTCGATGCTCGACAACCTGAACCAGGATTACGTCCGAACTGCGCGCGCCAAGGGCATGACCGAGCAAGTGGTGGTGTTGCTGCACGTCTTGCGCAATTCGATGATCCCGGTGATAACTGTGATTGCCCTGAACATTCCACAGGTATTCGGCGGCGCGATCATCACTGAACAGGTCTTCAAGGTAAACGGGCTCGGCCAGCTTCTGATCATCGGCATTCAGGGCGCCGACTATCCGCTTGTGCAAACACTAACTTTCATCTTTGCGGTGCTGATCGTCGTCTTCAACCTCGTCGCCGATGTGCTCTACGGCATTCTTGACCCGAGGATCCGCTATGACTGATGCCACGCAGACCGTTGTCGACGAGCCGGTCCGCGCCCACCGGTCGCTCTGGGCGGATGTCTGGTCTCAGTACAAGACCCACAAAGGTGCGCTGATCGGAACGGGCATCTTCGTGACCATCGTGCTGATCGTCCTGCTCGGTCCCTTTATTCATACGACCGATCCGCAATACCTGAGCATCCGCGACAAGAACCAGGGTGTGAGCTGGCAGTACCCGATGGGTACGGACCAAGTCGGCAGAGACATCTTCGCCCAGGTCTTGGCTGGAGGGCGCGTATCACTGGCCGTCGGCTTCACCGCAATGTTGCTATCGCTGCTGGTCGGCGCATTGGTCGGCGTACTTGCGGGCTACTTCAAGCGGCTCGACGGCCCGCTGATGCGACTGACGGATCTGTTCCTGGCGCTGCCGCTGCTGCCGCTGCTGCTGGTCATCATCATGCTGTTCCGTGACACGCTCAGGAACATGTTCGGGCCCGAGATGGGTATCTTCTTCCTGATAGTGTTCGTGATCGGCATCACTTCGTGGATGCAGACCGCCCGGATCGTGCGTGGCGACGTGCTGTCGCTGAAGGAGCGCGAATTCGTTCTTGCCGCTAAATCGATCGGTACGCGTGAAGGCAAGGTTATCACCCGGCACATCTTCCCAAACGTGCTCAGCCCGATCATGGTCTCGGCGACGCTGGGTATTGCGAACGCGATTATAACCGAGTCGGCGCTGTCGTTCCTGGGCCTTGGCTTCCCCTCGGACTTCCCGACCTGGGGACGGCTGCTCTACGATTCCACCAATTACATCCAGCAGTACCCGATCCGCGTGATCTGGCCGGGATTGGCGATCTCGCTGACAGTGCTCAGCGTGAACTACATGGGCGACGGCCTGCGCGATGCGCTGGATCCTCGGCTGCGGAAGTAACGTGTGAGGCGCATGGCGTGCGCCTCTGCAAGATGTAAGACCTGTCTTGAGGGGTATTTATGCGCATCTTCACAGTGTTCCTGTTGTCATCACTGCTTCTGCAATCCTACGCTCCGGGGCGATACCGTGACCCTGACGCTCTTCGCAACACTGTAATCCTCGGGTCAGATGAAGCAGGGCGGGAAAAATTTGAAGCCCGATTTGGCGACCCAAGGATTTACGTCGAGAAGCTCTGCCGCTCTGGTCCGATCAAAACAGGACGTTATAGCGAGCGTCATGCCCACCAGCAGACTTTTTTGCGTGGCGTCGCGTGAAGCAAGGCTTCAACTACCAGGCCATGGGTTTCTTCGTGTATTCGCTGTCTACGAAAGCATCCTTTCCAGACAGCTATTGGGGGTTGGGTGTAACGACACACCAGCTGTACCCGGAAAGCGACGTCTACGACCGATGCTTCGACACCGCGTTTCGTCAACTCACGGCAAAAGATGCCGTAACGGAGCGCTACCACTCGGATTACTGCCGTGCGCTGGAAGAGCGTAAACGACCGGATGACGCGATTGTTCAAGGGCTTGCTGCCATCGCACTGAATCCGGACTATGCCGAAGCGCACAAATGTTTAGCACGCGCTTATCTTCAAAAGGGCGACACTAAATCCGCAGAGACACACGCGGAGAAAGTGCTGCACCTACTTGCAGCTTCTTAAGGATCGTCTTCCTGCGCGCATCTCCGCCGGTACAAACTTCGGAACACATCCAGCGTCCGGCCGAGTGTCCAAACGGGACGTGCGATGCCGCGTGGCTCGTGATGCGAGCGGGCTTTCGTTCCGCCTCGGATCAGTCGTCTTGTCCGTTCCAGGAAAACGGGATGCGGCAGGCCCGCCACAGATAGTCTGACACGACCCCACGACATCGGGAGCTGCCGCTCTGCCGTGGCTGCGCGCTCGTCCACTCGCACTCGGGGATGTGTCCCCATGCTAGCGGCGGCCGTTCTAAGCAAGGATACTTAAAACTTCGATAAAATCTTCAGGGAACAGCGGATCTGCGCCATCGGTCGTCGCCTGCGTATGGTGATAAAACCTCCGGCAGGCTTAGGGTACTCAAAAACAAGCACCGCATGAGAGTCAGCGAAATGAGCGACCCGATCAAGACCCACCGCGATGGCCATGTACTGGAAGTCACCATCGACAGGCCCAAGGCCAACGCGATCGACCTCGCGACCAGCCGGATCATGGGCGAGGTTTTCCAGGACTTCCGTGACGACCCGGAACTGCGCGTCGCCATCCTGACCGCGAGTGGTGAGAAATTCTTCTGCCCCGGCTGGGACCTGAAAGCCGCGGCCGAAGGCGACGCCGTCGACGGTGACTACGGCATCGGCGGCTTTGGCGGCTTGCAGGAGCTCGGCTTCCTCGACAAGCCCGTGATCTGTGCCGTGAACGGGATCTGTTGCGGTGGCGGGCTCGAGATCGCTCTGTCCTGCGATCTGATCCTTGCCGCCGATCATGCAACCTTCGCACTGCCCGAAATCCGCTCGGGCACCGTGGCCGACGCGGCGTCGATCAAGCTGCCCAAGCGCATCCCATACCATGTCGCCATGGACCTCCTGCTGACTGGGCGCTGGTTCGATGCAGAAGAAGCGAAGCAATGGGGCCTGCTCCGCGAGATCACGACACCTGAAGAGCTCATGCCCACGGCCCGCGAACTCGCAGCACTGCTCGCCTCGGGCCCACCACTGGTCATGGCCGCGATCAAGGAGGTCGTCCGGGAAGCCGAGAATATGCGCTTCCAGGACATGCTCAGCCGCATCACCACACGCCAGTTGCGCACGGTGGACCGGCTCTATTCCTCCGAAGATCAACTGGAAGGTGCTCGCGCCTTCGCAGAGAAGCGGGACCCGGTCTGGAAAGGCCGCTAAGGCACAAGTGCAATTCACGCTACCGTTTTTGGACAAAGCTGTTAGGGTCGCCAGATACTCGCGTAAGGTCCTGAAAAGGCAGTAAAAATGACACTATGGTTGCGCTGCAGTGCAGCGGTCATGACCTTGGTCGTACTATCCGCCTGCGCAGATAGCCGCTTTGTCGACCGCACTGGGCGTCAAGGACCGGCACAGCTTGTTTACGCGCCGCCCGGGACCAAGCTCACGCTCATCAACGCCAGCAATGGCACACCGTCTGAGACCCGGATCACCGTCAACGCCCCTACAGACCTGCGCGGGAGCTTCACGCGAGAGGACGGCACGACCGGTGGGTTTTATCCCGCATGCTGGGGTTGCAGCGGGGAAAACGTGATCGAAGAAGCCGAGTACGCAAACCTGTGGCCGCTCGAGATTGGCAAGAACGTTGCCTTCCTGCGCACCGCGCCAGACGGCAAGAAGGCTCGCGTCGTCATCCGAGTCTCGGGAACTGAGAGTATCGAGACCAAGGCTGGAAGCTTCGACACATACATCCTGGATGGCCGCATCGAGCACATCACGGGAGCACGCTACTCCGCCCAGGTGCGGGCCTGGTGGGCGCAGGATCCCGGCTGGATCGTCAAGGCCGAAGGCGGCGACAGCCAGGGCAACACGCTGGCCAGTGAAGTCTCGGCGATCTCCCTGCCCTGATCTCCGGAAAGCGTGATCAACCACCGATGGCCAAGCCGGGGCATCCGACCTAGTTTCCCGCCAAACGCCGACCGCCAGGAATTCCACCATGCGCCATGCCGTTGCCGCTCTTTCGATTGCATTCGCGGGCCTCGCAGAATTGCCGACCCGGGCCGAACCTGTCTGCGGCACGTCGCCGGATTCACTGTGCCAGGTCGATACCGGCCAATATCGGATCTCACTTCCGGACGGGACGGACCAGCCTGGTGCAATGTTATGGCTGCACGGTTGGGGCGGCTCCGCGGACGGAGTTATGCGCAACACCGGCATGGCTGCGAAACTGCACGCACGCGGTCTCGCTTTGATTGCCGCCGACGGCGTGATCACCTACCCGGCGCGGCCCAACAAGAACTGGGCGGTGAACGACGGCCGCACCTACGAGCGCGATGATATCGAGTTCTTGAGCCAGATCATTGAAGATGCTGTCGCGCTCCACGGGATTGACCGCGAGCGGATCCTGCTGGGCGGGTTCTCACGCGGAGGCTCGATGGTTTGGGATGTGGCCTGCAAGGCGCCGGACCTGGTACGCGCCTATGCCCCTGTCGCGGGTGCCTTCTGGGAGCCGATGTGGACAGACTGCGAGGGCGCCGTCGATCTCTTCCACACCCACGGTTGGACCGATCGCACTGTCCCGCTCGAAGGCCGCCCGCTCGGCAATGGAACCATGACCCAGGGCGATGTGTGGCAGAGCCTCTACATTCTGCGCAGCACGAACTCTTGCGGAAATCGGCAGCCCGAGATCGCGCCAATCGAGGGCGACAACACAATCTGGCTGCGCAGTTGGAGCGATTGCACCTCGGGCAAAAGGATCGACCTGATGCTGCACCCAGGTGGGCACGGCATTCCGAAAGGCTGGCTCGACCGCACGCTGGATTGGTTCGAAGCGCGCACCACGGCTGGCTGAATAACTACCCGCGCAATACTGGAAAATCGTCGCCAACCAGTGCATCACCATCTTTCAGGATGATCTGATCGAACGGAGGCGAGGTCACGATCCCCTCACGGCGAGCAAAGCGCACGTCGTCCCCGACCAGCCGCAACGAGAACGCCCGCCGTTCCGTCGTCTTGCTGGTATTCGCCGGCGCGCCATGGACCGAGCGGTAATCGAAGGCAATGGCATCCCCGGGCTCCACGGCCCAGGCGATGACATCGTAATCGCCCCTGTTTGAATTGATGTCCGGGATCTCCTCCAAACCGTCGTTCTCGTTCAGCGCCTGTCCGTTGAAGCGCTGCGGCCGATAGGACTTTCCCCAGAGATGCGATCCGGAAACGAATTCCAGCGTCGTCTCCCGCGGGACCGGATCGAGCGGGATCCACAGACTCACGGTTTTCGGTCCATCGACGCAATAATATGGCATGTCCTGGTGCCAGGGCGTCGGCACTCCGGTCGCCGCCTCCTTGACCAGCACATGCTCGTGGAACAACTGAACGCGTTCACTCTCCATCAGTTCCGCGCCGAT